>ENA-UOYN01000388-UOYN01000388.1-marine-metagenome-genome-assembly--contig:-NODE-388-length-20335-cov-3.586193_pt1 | contig 20335 bp, 23 predicted proteins | sample MGYA00238176_ERZ767358 | MGnify/ENA primary metagenome ERZ767358 (study PRJEB28950, sample SAMN06266238) | marine metagenome | isolation source: Columbia River Estuary | place: USA:Columbia River Estuary...
TCTTCATTCGATCTTCCTAAAAGTGGTCGACTAGGTCATTTAGCAGAATCATTTTTAGTTAAAGCTGTTTCCTTAAAATATGAATGTGATAGGATGTTAACCAATTTACAAATTGTAAAAGATGGCTTAACTATGGGGGAGCTAGATTTAATCATTGAAAGTAAATCAATGCTCTTGCATATAGAAAACGCCTATAAGTTCTATCTATATGTGGAGGGAAATGATTCATGTGAAATTACGAAATGGATTGGTCCAAATAGAAATGATTCCTTAATTGAAAAAATCAATAAATTGAAAGACCATCAATTTCCTTTAATCTTCAAGGAAGAATCCTCGAAATACATAACTGATTATGGTTTTGATTTAGCCAACATTTCTCAACAACTATGCTTCAAAGCACAATTGTTTATTCCGTTTAAGAAAAATGACATTACTTTTAATAGATTAAATGGAGATTGCGTTACTGGTGTTTATATGTCTATTAATGAATTAAATGAATTAAAAGATGTGAAATTGAAAATTATACCAAAATTAGATTGGTTTATCACTCCTTATGCACAAGTAAAATGGCCAAATTACGAAAGAGAATTGAACCAAATACAGAAAGATTTAGATTTAAATAAATCACCTCTTATTTGGATAAAACTCAAAAATGGAGTCATACTTAAATCGTTTATTATTTGGTGGTAATTATTAAAACAAAAAAATGGTAAAACAAAAAAATACTGTTAATAAGAAGAAGCATTCACGATTAATGGATCAGAAGAAGAACAAACTAAAAACATCCAAAGAGCTTCAAAAAATTAAGCTGAAAGAAATAATGAGGAAGGCTAATGAACAGAAAGAGAAGGATAATCAAGCGTAGCCTACATATTTCCATTCTCCAAATTCCTTATTGAAAAGGGAATTCTCTTCAATATATTGCTTCTCCCCTTTTTCTATAAAGTGAGCTTTAAAATATACGGTTCCTTCGTTATCATTTTCCCCGCCCATTTTTGTTTCCAAAACTTCAAGCTTAATCCAGGTAACGCTTTTCGACCAGTTTTCTAATTCTAATTTATTGACTTTGAAGCGTGTAGAAGAATGGTGTGTGTTTATCAAATAATCACCATTATGCATCGTAAATGCTGTATATCTTGAACGCATTAATAGTTCTGCTGTTTTAATGAAAGATGGATTGTTGTGACTGATTTTGCAGCAATTTGCATAATTTAAATTAGAACCACAGGGACAAGTCATATTATTGCAATTGAGTTTTAACGCAGTCTCCTTTTTTTATTGAAACCGTTCCACTAAATCTTTCATTACCATTTTGATCTAAAACTGAATATTCATAGTCTAAAACGACGTCATTGGGAATTCCATAAGTAACTGAAATTACATTTTCAGAACCACATTCAGGGGCTTCATTCCAAAATGATGATGCTGATAATGTTCCAATTGTCTTGTTGTTTAAAATATAGGTCAATTCCGTCACCCCATTAGTTTCTAACAAACTTGAAGTTGATAAATCATACCAAAAAACTACTGAACCTTCATAGGTACATGAACCGTTATCTTTTTTAGCTTTATTGTTGTAATTAGCAGCGTTTAAATCAGTACATCCCTCCTTTTTACAACTAACAGTTATTAGGATGATACTTATGAATACTAAAGATTGTCTAAAAAAATGATTCATTATTTCATTCCTTTTCGTTTGCCAAAATTCTTATCACCTCTACTTTTTGGCTTGCTATATTTCTTAGCAATTGTACGTTTGTAAGACCCACCAAGGTTTACTTTTTTATTTTTCTCCTTTTTTTCATGAAAACCTGGAGGCAATGGTTCGTGTTTTGAATTTCTGTTTTGAGTCTGTCCTAAATCATCTTTAGGCATTTCTTCATACATTAATTCTTTTGAAAGCTCAACATCTTTAGGGAATTCCATCTCTGGAATTTTATATTTCATTAATTCCTCAATCCTCGATTTAGCCTCAATTTCATCCTTGGTATAAAATAATATTGCTTCTCCTTGCACTTTTGCACGACCAGTTCTTCCGATTCTGTGCATGTAGTTTTCAGGGAAGATTGGGACGTCAATATTGATGACATGGGAAATACCTGTTAAGTCTAACCCCCTCGCAATTACATCCGTTGCAATCAATATTCTATTTTCTCCTCTTTCAAATTGCTCGATCGATCTTAATCGGTAATTTTGAGCTTTGTTTGAGTGGATCACACAAGTTTCTGAGCCGTAAAATGGATCAATCAATTCATGTATTTTATCAGCATATCTTTTACTTGGAGAGAATACTAATACTTTATTAAACAGTTCTTTATCTTCTAGTATTTTAATTAATAGATTAACTTTTGTGTAGAAATTTCGAACCTTATATGCAGTTTGGTTAATGTTTTCTAAAGGAGTCCCACTTATTGCAATTTCTATCGTTATTGGTTTAATGAAAAAGTCCTGAATAATGCTCGCAACATCCTCTGTCATTGTGGCTGAAAACATAATGTTTTGTCTCTTCTCAGGTATCAACTCAAATAAGTTTGTTAGCTGGGTTCTAAAACCTAAATCAAGCATGACATCTACTTCGTCAATAACTAATTTCTTGATGTTCTTTACATTTAATGATTTACTCATTAATAAATCGTAAAGACGACCAGGAGTCGCAACAATTATATCAGCACCTTCTGCAACCGAAATTCGTTGCGTATTTATGTTTGTCCCACCATAAACGCCTTTAACACGCACACTCATATATTCTGTAAGAGAATTTACAGCGTCGCAGACTTGAACAACAAGTTCACGTGTTGGGACTAAAATTAAAATCCGAGGATTGATTTGATCTGAGTATTTTAACTCATCTAGCATTGGCATTAGATAAGCTAATGTCTTCCCTGTACCTGTCTGAGCTATACCTACAACATCTTTTCCTGAAAGAATTACTGAAAAAGCTTCTTCTTGTATTGGTGTTGGTGCCGTAAAGCCAAGGTCTTTAATGGCATTAAATAAAGGTTTTTTAAGGCTAAACTGTTCAAAATTACTCATCACAAATAAAAATATTTTAACAAAAGTACGAGTAAAAACGGGGATTGACTAATTCTATAATTAAGGATTAACTTCTTATTTTTAGAGCATGAATGAAATTGATGTGTTTTCTGGAATGGATATTTATCTTTTGGATCAACTAATGAAGAGTAGTATCGATAAAAGAATGAAAATTTTAGACGCAGGTTGTGGTGAAGGGCGTAATTTAGTTTATTTCTTGAGAAATGACTTTAATGTAGATGGTATCGACCCTAAGGAAGATTGTATCCAACGTTTAAAGGAGCGATTCCCAGAAAGGAAGGAGAGTTTTCATCGCACCTCTGTAGAATCATTTGTTACAGCTAAAAGCTATGATTTTATCATATCAAATGCTGTTTTGCATTTTGTAAAGTCTGCCGACGAATTTAAGCTTCACTTTAAAGCCCTCGTGGATCTGTTAAATCCTGATGGTTTATTGTTTATCAGGACATTGTGCTCAATAGGTATTGATAGTGAATTATGCAAAAACATCAAGCAACGTTTTATTGCAAGTCCAGAAATGATTTTCTCTTTGTGTCAAGAGTTCAATCTTGAAATAATGGGTGACTTAAAGTCTACCGTTGTTTATGGCAAAAGATCTATGGGTACCTTCGTTCTAAAAAAGCGCAATTAACAAAAAAAACCGCTACATATTTGCAGCGGTTTCAGTATATTCTATAATGTTGAATTAAATCTTCTTAACATTGACAGCATTCATTCCTTTTTGACCTCTTTCAAGTTCGTAAGTTACATTGTCTCCTTCAACTACTTCGTCAATTAATCCATTGACATGGAAAAAGAAATTGTCTTGAGTAGATGAATCCTTAATGAATCCATATCCTTTTGAATCATTGTAATGTGTAACTTTACCAGTGTTGCCTTCAGCCTCATCAGACTCTTCTCTTTTAGGTACACCTAACTCAATCGAGCTTGCTTTAATAACAGTTTTCTTTTTAGTTGGATCTGGTGGAGTATCTGTAATATTTCCAAACTCATCAACGTAAGCCATCATGTTTTCTAAGCCTCCACCTTCTGAATTAGATTGACGTTCTTCCTTCTTCAGTGCTTTGTCTTGTCTTTTCTTTAATCTTTTCTTTTCTTTTTCTTTTTTGCTGTACGTTTCTTGAGATTTTGCCATTCGCAGTTTTAATTAATTTATACTTTACATTACGATTTGCTAACTTTGAAACGGAATTAAAAGATTTTTGATCTATTAGATTGAGGATCTTATTGCAAAAAGAAGTTAAAGAGCATTAATTACCCTTTTTTAACTTGATGCAAAGATAATGTTATTTTTTGAGAATTCAAATATCAAATTCACAATGTAATCAATTGTTAGTTGTCTTCTAAAACCTCTTTAACCCTTCCTACTTGTCCATCTGTAAGCTTAACCTTTATCCCATGTGGATGGTATGATGATTTAGTTAGAATTTGTTTCACTTCGCCTTCTGTTAATTCACCTGAGTGTTGGTCTTTTTTTAATACAATTGCTACGTAATAGCCTACTTTTACATCCGATCTTTGAACTCCTCCCATTTGCCATAATTAAATTAAAAAAGTCCCTACTATAAAAGCAGAGACTTTAATAAAATTTCCTTTATTATTTACTTTTTCTCTGTGCAAGCTTCTGTGCATTCTTTTTCACATGAATGCTCTGCCATGTCTTTATCAGAGCATTTTTTTGCACATTCTTCCTTACTCATAGAATCACATTCTTTTTTATCTTCTTTTGAACAACATTCTTTCTTATGATCTGAATCACAAGATTTTTCGTCACCCTTACATTTACTTTTGTCAGTGCATTCTGTTTTGTCGCATTTTTTATCTCCATCATGCTCAGAACTAGAACAAGCTGTTAAGGCGAACACAAATAAGATAGGGAATAATAATGTAGCTAATTTCATTTTATTTTGTTTTAAATTTCTAGTAAGATAACTAATTCACTTTAGAATACATCCATTTATGATTCAATAATTCAACTAATTGCTTTGATATCGTATTGAAATAACGCTTAGTTCGATATCCGCTTACCCAAGTTATTCCTTGGATAGCGTTCGTTAAAAAGATTTCATCAGCTACTAAAAGATTTTGGGGCAAAATATTACACTCATAAACCTTTATTCCATTCTCTAAAGCAAGATTGATTATTTGCATCCTCATTGTGCCTGCCAAACAACCTTCCTCTAGCCCAGGTGTGTATAAAACACCATTACTAACAACAAACAAATTCGATGAAGTCCCTTCTAGTATTCCTCCAGATGAATTTGTGATTAATAAATCGTCTAAGTTTTTTTCCTTAGCAGCTATTGATGCTAAAACATAGATGATTCCGTTTTTTATTTTGAAGTTAGATAATGGCGACTTTGACTTATGAAGATCCATAAAGATATCAACCTCACATCCTTTAGTGTTTAGTTTAAACGTGTTTGAATCTAACGGATAAACTTCAATATAAAACTCAACTTCATTCGATTCTGGGCTATACGTGCCGCCTGAAGCTCGGTCAAGATGAATGCGACATCTCCCTCCTTCTGTAATCCCAGACTTACTTAGTAATTCAGATATTTTATCAGCAAAGAAATCTTCATTAAAAAAGCTTGGTGGACGCATTTTTATTTTTTTTGCACCTTCTAGGAGTCTTTTTATATGGTTCTCCAGATTAACAGGTTGCCCTTGAATAATACGGATTGATTCAAATACTCCATCGCCATATAAATACCCTCGATTACCAGCTTTTATAGTTGGCCCATCATTATTTAGTACAGATCCATTATTGTTTACAAAAAGCATATTCTAAAATAAATAATTGATAAAGTCTTTTCCTTTATCGATGTTAATTATTAAAACATAAGCTATGCCGAACAAAGCTCCTCCAAGATGTGCATCGTGCGCAATTCCTGTATTCCCGCGTTTATCGGCATAGTATTCATACAGTAAATAAAGTGGTCCGAAGACGTATGCAGGTATGTCTATTGGGATAAAAAATAGTCTTAGCGACATTCCTGGATTCCATAATATTGCTGCAAAAATAACAGCACTAACTGCGCCAGATGCTCCCAAAGAGCGATAACTTGAATTGTCTTGATGTCTAATATAAGGAATTAAAGTTGAAAATAAACCGCCAAAAATATAAAGGGTTAAAAAATGTATCTGACCGCCAGTGTTTCCATATGTCGCAACCAAGCCACAATCAATACCAACATACATGTCACACGGCGCCGATAAAAAACTCTCGCCTAAAAAGTATAATGACATCATGTTAAATAGTAAATGTGTCCAATCAGCATGGATTAACATGTGCGTAATAATTCTAACGTGATTTTTGTTATGCTTTACATCGTAAGGTATATACATCAATTTCTCCATTGTTGCGCGGTTATTGAACGACATTATGGATACGATGAACGTAATTATTAGTATTATTGTTAGTACGCTTAAAGTCATTTGTTGTATTAGAATTTTGATACTTACGCCGAATATAAGATTTATGAGACTACTATTTATCTATTCATTGATTATTTTAATGTATTCATGTACGAATAATGTATCTGAAGCTGATATTGAAGTTCCTTTTGAGAATGAAGATATTTCGGTAGTACAAAAAATTAAAAAAGGATTAAAAAAGGATTATCTTGAAAACATCGGTTTTACGAGCCTTGAGATTATTTACATTCAAGACTATTATCGAAGCAATCATTATCAGCCTGCGTGGATTAACGACTCTGTTCTTACACAGCAGGGGCTTAAATTAAAGAAGTTATTACAAAACCCAATTCATGTTGGGCTTCCTTCATCTCGAATAAAAAAGTTAAAGTCCAAAAATTATATTCAAGATGAGTTTGCGAATACTATGTTGTTAGCTGGCGTAATAAATGATTTGAAGAATGGATTCATTGATTACAACTCAAAGACTTTGAATTCAGTAAGATTAGCAGATAAGCAATGGATTGATTCAATCAGACTCGATACGAATGAAATAAATTTAAGTTTTAATCGATTCAATCCAAGTGACTCTAGTTACTCAATTGTCCTGAGTCAACTAAATGAGTTTTGTGAAAAGTATAAAATCACCACAGATAGCTTTGATGTAGTTTCAATAAAAATAGATAGTGTAAAAGCAGAAATTGGTGCTAGAAAATCTTTGTTAGCAAAGGGGTATATATCTAATGTTAATTGTGATTCTTTACAATTTAAAGAAGGATTACTTGATTTTCAGTCATTTAACGGATTGAAAGAAGATGGGGTAATTGGTAAATATACCGCAATTGCACTAAGCGAAAGCAATACTAAAAAGGTAGATAGGATTCTGTTATGCCTTGATAAAATGCGGTCAAAAACAATGCGACCAGAAAAATACATTCATATAAATATACCAGAATATAAGTTAAGATTTTTCATCAACGATAGCTTGAAGTCCCAGCACAACATTGTTGTTGGGAAATTTGAAAATCAAACCCCTGAATTGACATCTAACCTTAGAAAGATTGTGTTTTTTCCTTATTGGAATGTCCCCTATTCTATTTCTAGCAAGGAAATTTTACCCGCAGCACAAATTAATAATCGGTATTTTGAAAAACACAATTATAAAATTTATCGAAAGGGAGAAGAAGTTGATCCCTTAACTGTTAATTGGAAGAAAATAAAGGAAAATTCATTTCCATACAAAGTTGTACAGCAACCAGGTCCCCGCAATAGCCTCGGGATTGTTAAGTTTGATTTTAATAATTCACATAGTGTCTATTTTCATGACACGCCTAGTAAGGGGTTGTTTGGAGCGGATGTTCGTGCCTATTCTCATGGATGTATGAGGACCCAGAACCCAGTTGATTTAGCATTAGCAATTTTAGAAAGAGATGAATTTAATCTTGAATTAAACGAATATCAAAAAGATTCAATTGACACAATTCTTAATAGGGGTGAAAATTTTGAATTGAAACTATTGAAACAGATTCCCATTTTCGTAGAATACCAGACTGTGACCGCTACAAACGGTCAAATCAAAGTGAATATTGATATCTACGGACGCGATGAAGAATTCATTGTTCTATTCCAATAGAATTCCTTTAAAAAGTTTAATTTTGTCAAAAAAAATCTATGGCTCATATTATAGCTCCTTCTGTTTTATCTTGCGATTTTGCTAACATTCAACGAGATGTTGAAATGATCAATCAATCTCATGCTGACTGGTTTCATGTTGATGTAATGGATGGCGTTTTTGTACCAAATATATCATTTGGATTCCCTGTTATTAAAGCAATTAAAAAGCATGCTACAAAACCGTTAGATGTTCACTTAATGATTGCAAATCCAGATCAATATGTTGCAGAATTTGCAGAAGCAGGTGCTGATATATTAACTGTTCATTTTGAAGCTTGTACACATCTTCACAGGACTATACAATTGATAAAGTCTCATGGAATGAAGGCTGGAGTTGCATTAAATCCGCATACAAGTGTTGATTTATTGGAAAATGTAATCGAAGATCTTGATTTAGTTTTAATCATGTCAGTAAATCCAGGTTTTGGTGGTCAAAAATTCATCAAAAATGCAGCACTAAAGGTAGAGCAAACGAAACATTTGATTAATCACAAAGGATCGAGTGCTTTAATTGAGGTAGATGGAGGTGTTAACCTTGAAACAGGTGCTGAGTTAATCAAGGTCGGAGCAGACGCTTTGGTTGCTGGAAGCTTTGTTTTTAATTCTGAAAATCCATCTGAAACAATCACTAAATTAAAATCACTCTAGTGATTAAGGATTTTTTTCTGGACAAATTTAAATTCGATTTCGAGAATAATAAAAAGTTCATTGAATGTATTGAAGAATTGGATTTTGAAGTTTCTAATTTCGTGATTAGAAGTTTTTCACACATTATAAATGTACATCATATTTGGATTTCACGCTTACTAAATAATGAGCTTGAATCACACTCAAACGACATCTTACCCTTAGAGTATTGGATGAGATTGGCCCATGATAACTATTTAAAATCAATTGATTACATAGAAAAATACGAACTAGAGTCAAAAGTGAATTATCACGATTCAGAAAATGTAAAATACGAGAAAGAAGTAGTTGACATCTTATACCATATTTTAAATCATTCAAACTATCATCGAGGACAGATAGCGAAAGAATTAAGAGACAATGGTACCACTCCTCCATCATTTAACTTTATACAGTTTCATTAAGAAAATGGCTCGTTTTTTGAACCAAGTAACAAATTAAATGTAATACCGTTAATAAACATATGAAACATCTCCTCTATTTCTTTATACTTTGTTTGACATCTGTTACTTTTGGTCAATCTTCATCTATGCAAGAACAAGAAGACATTCTTGAAAGTCTGCTATATAAACTTAGGGATGCCCAGACGCCTAGTGAGAAAACAGAAGCAAATAATCTTTTTAAAGCAGAAATGTTCAAGACACTTGAGAATGACGCTGCCTTTGATTATCCTTTTTCAAAATTAAAAACAGTTGGTTTTATTGATAGCCCTGATAAACAGATGAGAATTGTCAATTGGAACGTAGAACAAGAAGATTTGGGTCAGAAATACTACTGTTTTGTTGTGCATATTGATAAGAGGAAAAAGACACAATACGTTACAGAGTTAATCGATGTTTCATTTGGAATGCCTTCTCAACCATCAGAAATATTAACCTCAGATCAGTGGTATGGAGCTTTATATTATAAAATAATACCTGTTAAAAAAGGATCTAAAACAATCTACACACTACTTGGCTGGGACCATAATTCATCAATGAGCCAAATTAAACTTATTGATGCAATGTATTTCACTGGAAAGACGGTGAAGCTTGGCTACCCTATCTTTAAAATGGGTAAGGAAACAAAAAAACGTGTTTTCTTTGAGCATTCAAAAAAGGCTACCATGTACTTGAATTACGAAGCTAATCGTGGCCGTATCATGATGGACCACTTATCTCCAGAGTCTCCGAGTATGAAAAATTTTCGATCGTTCTATGTTCCAGATCTTTCGTATGATGCTTTTGAGCTAAAAGATTCGAAATGGATACTAATTGAGGATGTAGTTGCGATTAATGACACTCAACAGGAAAAGAAACAAGTGATTTACGTTAAGGATCCAAAAACTGGAAAGGTGGTGAAAAAGGAAGTTAAAACGAAATGGCAAAATCCAAATGACCCTGACAATCCAAATGGCGGTACCGAGCATGTTGCAGTAACACCTGAAAGCGAAAAGAATAAGAAAATTGAAGAAAATGATGAAGTAAAAGATAAATTGAGTCGTAAAGACCGAAAAAACGCAAAAAAATCATCGATCTTTAATGGAATTAAAAAAAGATAGATTTATTCAGTATCGCAAAATAATCTAGAATTCAATGCGTTTATTCAATAAACACAGAGTTACATTCATCAGTTGTAAAAACAATTAATAAAAATCTGTACTTTCGTTTCTAAATTACACTAATTATGAGTCACAATCTTTACATAGTCCCTTATGATTTCAGTAAAACAAGTGAAAAGGCACTTGAATACGCATTGTTTTTAGCAGAAAAAGTTAAAACTGAAATTCAGATCCTTCACTTATCAGAAGATAAGCCAAAAGGAATGGCGATGAGGACAAAACTTGAAGAATTAAAGGCTGGATTGACAATTCCTCAAGGTGCAGAAGTTAGTGTTCTAGTTAGGGTTGGTAATATTTTTACTGACATCGGTAAAATTGCTAAAAAAGAAAAAGCACAACTTGTAATTATGGGGACCCATGGGGCTAGAGGGTTGCAGTGGTTATTCGGTAGCCATGCAATGAAGGTTGTTACAAGTGCAGACTGCCCCTTCTTAATTGTTCAGAAGGAAACAGAATTAAGAGAAATTAAGGAGATTATTGTGCCGGTAGATTTGACAAAGGAAAGTCTACAGATGGTTAATATCGCAGGTGATATGGCGAATATCTTTAATGCCAAAATTCATGTATTAGCAGAAAGTCAATCAGATCCTATTTTAAATCAAAGACTTCAAAACAGACTTTCTATCGTAAATAAGACATATGAAGAAAAAGGAGTTGATGCAGATAATGTTCTTTTGAAAAAAGGTGGATCATACGGTCGTAAAATAAACAATTACATAAAGACTAATAAAACTGATTTAATCGCATTTTCTTATCATACTGAGAGCCTATTCCCACAATTTGATACCTTTGCACAAAAATTAATAACAAATAAGGCAAAATTACCAGTGATGGTGATAAATTCAAAATTAGCGTCCGCCTTATATTTTTAGACTTAAATGAGATTAGGAGAAGTTAACAGTCTTACTGTGTTAAGATTTACGTCTGTAGGTGCGTATTTAGGAGATGATTTGGATAATGACGTCCTACTACCAAATAAATACATCACAGATGATTTGCAAGAAGGTGATTTAACAGATGTTTTTTTATACAGAGATTCTGAAGATAGAATTGTCGCTACAACTGAGCGACCGCTCATTGAATTAAATGGATTTGCATTTTTAAAAGCAAAAGAAGTTACTTTTTTCGGAGCTTTCGTTGATTGGGGACTTGAGAAAGATTTGTTAATTCCATTTAAAGAACAAAACCTAAAACTTGAAGAAGATCGTTATTATTTAACTTACTTATACCTTGATGAATCAACAGATCGTTTAGTTGGATCAACAAAAGTGAATAAATACATTCAGGAATGTCAAGAACCTTTCGAAGTGAATGACGAAGTTGAGTTGCTGATTTGCGAGAATACTGATCTAGGACTGAAAGTTATTGTGAATAACAGATATTCTGGTTTAATATTCAATAATTTCATAAGTAGACCTGTTAAACGCGGAGATTATACAAAAGGGTACATTCAAAAAGTAAGGGAAGACGGTAAATTAGATGTTACGCTAGAAATTACTGGTTTTACGAGAATTACAGAATCTGCAGAAAAGCTTCTTGCTATTCTTAAAAAGAATAATCGTCTTGCAATAAACGATAAAAGCGACCCTGAATTAATTAGAGAGACAGTTGGAATGAGCAAAAAAACATTCAAACAAGCTGTTGGTGGACTTTATAAAGAAAGGTTGATTGAATTAGCAGATGGTGGAATAAATTACATTGGACCTAAAGACTAAGCATTTCTTTAAATCGAATAGCTTGTCTTCTTGAGATCTCTATTTTCTCCCCTCCTTTTAACTCAACTTGTAATCCTCCATTGAACCAGTTTTCAATGTTTTCAATCCAATTTAAATTGATGATAAATTTTCGGTTCGCTCTAAAAAAATGATCTTGATCTAAACGATCTTCAAATGAATTTAAGGACCTTAAAATCAAAGGTCTATTTTTTCCAAAAAACACTTTCACATAGTTCCCATCCGATTCAAACATTCTGATCTCCTCCAATTTTACATAATAGCACTTCTCCCCGTCTTTAATAAAAACACGGTCATCTATAGTTAATGGACGCTTTTTTCGGTCGTTTAAGATGGTATTGCTTGATTCGAAATCATTTTCTTCATGAATCCTTAGTTTTTCTAGTGTTTCGTTTAAACGCGAAACATCAATTGGCTTTAATAAATAATCGAAAGCATTAACCTCAAAAGCTTTTATTGCGAACTCATCATATGCAGTTACAAAAACCACAAGAGGAATTGAGTTTAATTTTTTGAGCATTTCGAAACCCGTCATACCAGGCATGGATACATCCAGAAAAATTAAATCAGGATTCAATTTATTGATTAATTCAATCCCTTCATCACCGTTTTGTGCCTCTCCGATTATCTCAATTTCATTAAAATCTGATAATATAGATTTTAATTCAGTTCTTGCTAAACGTTCATCATCAATAATCAATGTTTTATATACCTTCATACCTTAATTTTCATTATTGCAGTTACCATTGAATCTTTACTTATAAGATTAAATTCAGCATTGTTGCCAAATTGTAATTCCAATCTTTTTTTAATGTTCTTAATTCCAACACCTGTGTCAATTATACTTCCAATTTCGCCAGAATTCTGAACCTCAATATGAACATAATCGTCTAGTGTGTATGATTTTACTGAAATTAACCCACCTTCTTTTAAATTAGAAATTCCATGCTTAATCGCATTTTCAATCATCATTTGTAGAGTGAATGGGGGGATTAAAAAGTTATCTAAATCAGAATCCATTTCCCATGCAATTTCCAATCTTTCTTCAAATCTGACTTTCTCCAAGTCTAAATAACTTTTAGCTAGTATCAATTCACGAGATAGGGTTACTAAATCTTCTCGGTCTAATAACAAAGATTGACGTAATAAGCTTGAAAGTGTTGTAACTGATAATTTTGCCTTAGCAGGATCAATATCTACCAAAGCTCTAATGCTATTGAGAGAATTAAAAAGAAAATGAGGATTGAGCTGAGATCTTAAGTTTTTTAATTGGCTCTCTTTATTACTTGCTTCTAATTCTAAATTTGAAATCTCTTGATTTCGTGATTTCTGAAAGAAATGAAATGTAAAGTAAATAGCATTCCAGAATAAAACGAGGACAAGAACAGCAAGTATGTTAACAATAAGGTCTGATATTTCAACATCGTCTCTCCTCCATTCCCTTAGTCCTGTATAATGATCGCTAACTACATCAAAAAATGCAATAACAATTGAGCAGATGAATGAAGACACAATTAATTTAGGTAGTAATTTCGGTAAACGTAATTCAAGCCAATTTAATCGTAAGAAAAAATACCTCTGAAAATGCGTAGCTAAAACCCCCGTAACAATCAATATTGCAACATTAAGTAGGAAGTTAGGAGTTAATTTGTCTGGCGAATTGGTATATACAGACAAGGTAAGTAGACCAGAATAAGCAGACCAACCTCCAAGTTGAGCAATCCAATAAAATTTCTTTGTATTTAACACGTAACAAATATAAGCCATGGAAACATAACCTGAAACAATTTTTGATAATAATATTTATTAAAGTACCTATGGATAATATCTAATTTGGAATGTTTTTTGTCATATTTGTGAAGTATGAAAATTCTATTGGTACTTTTTCTTATTTTTTCATTTAACTCATCTGGTCAAAACTATTTAAAAGACCATTTTGGTGGTAGAATTGGAATTTATTTTAATGTTGGAAGTCATGTCAATTCAATAGGGCTTAATGTAAATGCCTATTACACTGATTATTTTTACCAAGTTAACATCGGGACGTCTATCGCATTGAATCAAATGAGTTATGGTAATCGATTAAATTTTATTGAATCACGAAATTCTCTCGGAATAATTCTTTTAGCGGGGAAAAGAAATCAAAGTGTAGATTTTGAAATGGACGGATTAAATCATCAAACTAATTACAATTACGGACTTGGATTTAATTACGTGATTTACAAAGACAATATTGGTACTTCTCAACTTTCAGGAGGGTTTGGTGTTCATTTAAAAAATGTAGCCGTTTATCATGAAAACGATGTGTTTGGAGGCCAAGCAAAGGATAGATTCCGAACAGGACATGTAAATATAACCTACAGAAAACAAGACTTTAAGATCAGTACAGGGGTTAACTTGTGGACAGGTGAAACGGCTGGAAGTTTTTGGGAGCGTTTTCAAGGCTACAAATGTAAAAGTGGATATAGATCCCTCGAACATTTGCCATTTGGAAAAACCAGTCATGGAATCGCTTATTTGGGATTGAAAATGAACGGGCCTTTCAATCAGATTGTTAGTATAAAAACAGGGGTTGATAGTGAGGAGATAAGGCACATTGTTCAGAATAGATTGATACATGATTTGTATTTTCTTTCTGAAAAAGTAAAACGCTCTACACCGCACTACCCAAGACTTGGTGATGATGGTTGTGCAGTTTTTACCAGAGAAGATGCAAGAAGAAATAAATTGTTTCTACAATTAGGACTGAACGATTATTGGGCTCATTAATTTTGATTTATTTCGTTTAATTAAGATTTAATTATCCCTTTTTAACCAAAGTTGTTGATAATGGATGAAAATTAAATTAAAAATCACCTTGTTAAAAGTAGGAATCTTGTAACTTTGCCTCCCGTAGTTACATTATTAAAAAACAACATGTCCAATTCAACAAAGTATGTTTTCGTAACTGGTGGAGTAACATCTTCATTAGGAAAGGGAATTATTGCGGCCTCATTAGCGAAATTACTTCAAGCAAGAGGTTATTCAACAACAATTCAAAAGTTAGATCCATATATCAATATAGATCCTGGAACTTTGAATCCATATGAACATGGGGAGTGTTTTGTGACTGATGATGGTGCTGAAACAGATCTTGACTTAGGTCATTATGAGCGTTTTTTAAACGTACCTACATCTCAAGCAAATAATGTTACTACTGGTCGTATCTATCAATCTGTAATCGATAAAGAACGACGTGGTGAATTTTTAGGTAAAACAGTTCAAGTTATTCCTCATATTACAGATGAAATAAAGGAGCGAATTCAAATACTTGGTAAAAGTGGTGCCTACGATATCGTAATTACTGAAATCGGAGGAACTGTTGGCGACATTGAATCTTTACCGTATGTTGAAGCTGTACGTCAGATGTTATGGGAGTTTGAAGATGATTGTCTAGTTATTCATTTGACCCTGGTTCCTTATTTAGCAGCTGCAGGAGAGCTAAAAACAAAACCTACTCAACATTCTGTTAAACAATTGCTTGAATTAGGTGTACAGCCTGATATATTATGCTGTAGAACTGAACATGAGCTTGATTTGACGCTTAGAAGAAAAATAGCAAAGTTTTGCAACGTTAATATCAATGCCGTTATTGAGTCTCGTGATGCTGATACAATTTATGATGTTCCATTGTTGATGCAAGAAGAAGAATTAGATAAAGTTGTTCTTGAAAAATTAGGATTCTCTACGAAATCTGTTCCGGATTTAAAAAACTGGAATGAATTTTTAGACACGTTAAAAAATCCTACTTCTGAAGTTACCATTGGACTAGTTGGTAAGTATGTTGAATTAAAAGATTCTTATAAATCTATCAGTGAATCAATAATACATGCAGGAGCTAAAAACAGAACAAAAGTAAATGTTAAGTGGATTCATTCAGAAAAAATAACAGCTAAGAATGTTTCAGAAGTCTTAAGCGGATTAAATGGAGTTTTAGTTGCCCCAGGTTTCGGTTCTAGAGGGATCTCAGGAAAAATAGAAACTGTTCGTTTTGCACGTGAAAATAAAATTCCATTCTTAGGAATTTGTCTTGGGATGCAGTGTGCTGTCATCGAATTTGCAAGAAACGTTATTGGTCTTCCTGAAGCGCATACAACAGAGATTGTTGAAAATTGTTCAGATCCAGTAATAGACATGATGGCTGATCAAAAAAATGTAGAGAACAAAGGTGGCACAATGAGGTTGGGAGCTTACAACTGTCAGCTATCCCCTAGTTCTAATGTGTCTAGAGCATATCAAACGGATCGTATTTCAGAAAGACATAGACATCGTTTTGAGTTTAACAATGCTTATTTAGAGCAGTTCGAAGCGAATGGAATGAAAGCGACTGGTAAGAATCCAGAAACTGGTTTAGTTGAAGTAGTTGAAGTTGAAGATCATCCTTGGTTTGTTGGAGCTCAGTTTCACCCAGAATACAAAAGTACAGTAGCCAATCCTCACCCCTTATTCGTAGCGTTTATTGGTGCAGTGTTGGAGAATAAATAATATAGAAAAATAATAGAAATGGATAGAAACACCGTCATAGGACTGGTATTAATTGGAGTTATTCTTTCAATCTTTACGATTGTTAATCAACCGTCTGAAGAAGAATTAAAAGCAGAAGCTGCAAAATCGAAGAAAGAACAAATTGATAAGAAAACAAAAAAAGAATCAGAGAAGGAAACAATCGTAGCCGATGAAGTTGATACTCCTGAACTTAGCGCAGATTGGTCTGTTAAACTTGATGGTAAAGGCAATAGAGTTACTGCTGAATCTGGAATGGTTGTTTACACGAATGCAATTACAAGTCAAGACACTTTAATTAAAGAGGTAGTTGAACCGGCTAAAGTTAAAGGTGCTGTAAATAAGAGTGTTAAAGGTGAGAGTGTAACGATCCAAAACGCGAAATTATTAATTTCTTTAAATACAGTCGGTGGTCAAATTGAATCTGTAAAACTAAAAGGATACGAATCGTATAAGGATTTTGCTAAAAACGATAATAAAGTTGAAGCTCTGGAACTTTTCAAAGCAGGTGATGCTAAGAATGGTATCATTATTCCGATTAAAGGTGAAGAGATTAATACTACAGAAAAACTTTTCACAATAAAATCTAAGACTGATAATTCAGTAGTTTTTGAATACGTTAGAAATGATGGTGAAGCTGTTTTATTTTCATATGATTTAAATGATGATGCTTTTGATTTAGATTACGCAATAACAATTAAAGGTTTTGAAGGAAAGGTAAGTCCGAAAAATGTAACATTTAATTGGGATGTAGCTTACCGTAAGACAGAACGATTATTTAGTGAGCAAAGACGTGTTAGTACTGTTTGCTATAACTATAAAGATGAAGGATTCTCATACTTAAGTGAAATGGCTGATGACGATGAAGAAGCTGAAGACGAGATTGAATGGGTAAGTTTTAAGCAAAGTTACTTTTCTTCATTTATTCATCCTGAAAAAGCTTTTGATAAAAGCGGTTCATCTTTTAAAGTAAAGAACTACGGGGATAATCATAAAAGAAGCTGGACAAATTTAAAGGACTTCTCTACTACATTAAACTTAAACTTGAATGATGTAGAGAACGAAACTGTACACATGAATTGGTTTTTTGGTCCAAATGATTTTAAGACTTTAAAGTCGTATGATGCAGGATATGATAACGTTCTTAACTATGGTTGGGGATTGTTTCGTTGGATAAATCTTTATGCAGTTCAGCCGTTATTTAATCTTTTAAGCGGAACTGGAATGGCTATTGGTTTAACAATTTTACTTTTGACACTTGTTATCAAATTTGCTTTGATGCCAATTCAGTGGAAGATGTATACTTCTTCTGCAAAAATGAGGATTCTAAAACCTGAGATTGATGAACTCAATAAAAAATATCCTGAGAAGGAAGATGCGATGAAGAAACAAATGGAAATGATGACTCTTTATCGAGAGTCTGGAGCAAGTCCACTTTCAGGTTGTGTTCCAATGCTCATCCAAATGCCGATTCTTTTGGCAGTTTTCCGTTTCTTTCCTTCTACTTTTAGTTTGAGACAAAAATCATTTTTGTGGGCAGAAGATTTATCGAGTTATGACTCAATCTATACTTTTGATTTTCATATTCCATTTTATGGAGACCACATCAGTTTGTTTACATTATTAATGGCTGGAACTACATTGGTATATACTTTTATCAATAGTAGTAATATGCAGACGCCGCAGCAGCCGGGAATGCCAAACATGAAAGTTATCATGTACTTCTTCCCTATTATGATGATTTTCTTCTTTAATAACTACTCATCTGGTTTAAGTTATTACTATTTCATATCAACATTGATCTCAATTTTAATAATGATAATGATTAAGAAGTTCTTTGTTGATGAAGAAAAATTAAAACTAAAAATGGCAGCTCGGAAAGCAAACGCATCAGCCAACCCTGGAAAAGTTAAAGGAAAATCCAAATTCCAAGAACGATTGGAAGCGATGCAGAAAGCTCAGCAAGATGCAAAGAATAAAAGAAAATAAAATTAAAGGTCTTTCAATTGAAAGACCTTTTTTCTTACCTTTAATTACATTTAACACCTATTTCTGCTACTACAAGAGTTTATTTTTATTTTAAAAAAGCAGATATGACAAACACAGTTATTACGGGCTCTGGTTCATACATACCGGAAGTTGAAGTAGATAATATTAGTTTTATTGAAAATCCGTTTTGTTTTGATGATGGTCGAAGAATTCAGAACGACAATCAAGACGTTATAAATAAATTTCAAGAAATTACAGGAATCCAAGCAAGACGATATGTGAACGACTCGCAATCTTGTTCTCAAATTGCAACAATAGCCGCTAAAAGAGCAATAGAAGATGCTGGTATTGAAGCAGAAGATATTGACATGATTATTGTTGCCCATAATTTTGGGGACGTTGTAAAAGGTTCAATTCAAACAGATATTGTTCCTTCAATAGCATCAAGAGTTAAGCATGAACTTGGTATAAAAAACGAATTTTGTGTTCCTTATGATTTAATCTTCGGTTGCCCAGGGTGGATACAGGGTGTTATTCAAGCACACATGTATATTCAAACTGGTGAAGTAAAAAAATGCCTTGTAATAGGTTCAGAAGTCCTTTCCAGGGTTGTTGATCCATTTGATAGAGACACCATGATTTTTGCAGATGGTGCTGGAGCAACAATCATAGAAGCGAAGGAAGAAAGCGAAAAAAGAGGCATCCTTTCGCATGCAACTGTCTCACATACTCAAGAAGAGGCACATTTTTTAAATATTGGTAGTAGTTTCAACCGCTTTGGGGATAACTCTACTAAATACATTAAAATGAAAGGACATAAAATATACTCGTATGCCTTAACTCAAGTGCCGAAAGCAATGAAACATTGCATGGATAAAATTGATTTGAATTTAAATGATATTAATAAAATATTGATTCATCAAGCAAATGAAAAAATGGATGAAGCAATTATCAATAGACTTTATAGAGCATTTGGAATTAAAGAAGTCCCTGAAAATATAATGCCGATGATTATAGAACGACTCGGAAATAGCTCTGTAGCAACAGTACCTACTTTGTATGATATGATTTTAAAGAATCAATTACCTAAACATAAGATCAAACAAGGAGATAAAATATTATTCGCTTCTGTTGGTGCTGGAATGAATATAAACTGTATTGCTTATAAAGCCTAATTACATTGTGAAATCAAGGTTTAATTCTCCTTGAAGTATTTTAACGACAAAAATCATTTTTCCGTATTTCTCAAAAGAAAGTTTTATCTCTTTTTGTAAAATAGACATAACTTGATCATAATCACCTACCAAATGTGTGCTAGTGGCGTTTACTTTCATTTTTACACCTGTACTTTTTAACCGATCAATAAAGTCGATAATAATATTTTCGTATTCCTTTGTTAGTGGATAATTACTGATTTCAATCGTGGTTTTCATAATTTTTATTTTCGTTCAATCTTTTCGTATGAAGTTACAATCCCTTTTATTAATGCTGAACTAAAACCAGCGTGTTCCATCTCATTTAACCCGACAATAGTGCACCCTTTTGGAGTTGTAACTTTGTCAATTTCTTGTTCTGGATGGGTGCCATTGGAAATAATCAATTAAGAAGCTCCTTTTATTGTTTGAGCAACGATTTT
>ENA-UOYN01000420-UOYN01000420.1-marine-metagenome-genome-assembly--contig:-NODE-420-length-19074-cov-9.084863_pt1 | contig 19074 bp, 20 predicted proteins | sample MGYA00238176_ERZ767358 | MGnify/ENA primary metagenome ERZ767358 (study PRJEB28950, sample SAMN06266238) | marine metagenome | isolation source: Columbia River Estuary | place: USA:Columbia River Estuary...
TGCCGTACTGGTGCATGCGAAATGTCACATCGCCGATCTGAATGGCTTAGCCATGCTGAGCGGGCGTGTTGGGCAACACCACCTGGGTGCGCCGCACCCACTCATCAAACGGCGTAACCCTTGTTGGGCAATGCGCCCATGATTTTGGGCGTATTGAGTTGGCGTGGCTTGATGCGACCGCCTTGGGCTTTGAGCCAGGTCTCGACCACATCCCAGACCTGCTTGTTGCCTTGGTTGCGGGCTTCTTCGGCCACAGGGGCCCAGCCCGCCACCTTGTACTTTTTGCCAGCATCGATGAGCTGGCCTTTTAGGCGCATATCGCCAATGCGTTGGCCTGCCTTGGCCACGGGGTTGCAGCTGTAAGTCAGGCCCCCCACGCGCACCATGTCGCCCCCTTGCTGGTAATAAGGGTCGGGGTTGAACAGGTTGTCGGCCACGTCTTCGAGCACGGTCTTGATGGTCTCGCCCGTCATCTCAGTCACCGTGGCGTACGAATAAGTGGTGGCGGTCATGTCGAGCAGCCACTCACGCGTGATGGCCTGGCCCGGCAGCAGCGTGGTGCCCCAGCGGAAGCCCGGGGAGAAAGCAATGTCTGCGCCCTGCACGTCCAGCAGCGCGTCGATCAGCAACTGGTCTCCTGTGCCGTTGAAGTTGCCGCGGCGGTACAACAAACCGTCGGTCACGGCCAGCTTTTCTGACAGCTTGGTTTCGTAAGGCGCGCGGATTTTGGTGATGAGCGCGTCCATCTCTTTGTCGGCGGGCAGCATGTTCGAGAAAACGGGCAGCAGCTTGTATCGGAAGTCGCTGACTTTTTTGTCTTTGACATCGAAGTCGAGCACGCCCAGGAACTTGCTGTTCGAGCCCGCATTGGTGACGATGGTCTTGCCGCCTTTGTTCGAGACGATGGACGCGACCGGCATGCCGTCGTGCGTGTGGCCGCCCATGATGGCGTCGATGCCGCTGACACGCGTGGCCATCTTCAGGTCCACATCCATGCCGTTGTGGCTGAGCACCACCACCACCTGTGCACCTTTGCCACGGGCCTCGTTCACCATCTTTTGCATGTTCTCGTCCTGGATGCCGAACTCCCAGTCGGCCATCATGTAACGCGGGTTGGCAATCGGGGTGTAGGGAAACGCCTGACCAATGATGGCGCAAGGCACGCCATTGATCTCGCGAATCACGTAGGGCTTGAACACCGGGTCGCCAAAGTCACTGGTCTTGATGTTTTGCGCCACAAAATCGACCTTGCCCGCAAAGTCTTTTTCAACGATTTCCTTGACACGCTCCATGCCCAAGGTGAATTCCCAGTGACCGGTCATCACGTCCACACCCAGCAGTTTGCAGGCGTCGACCATGTCTTGGCCGTTGGTCCACAAGCTGGTGCCTGAGCCTTGCCAGGTGTCACCACCGTCGAGCAACAAAGCGCCAGGGCGGCTGGCTTTCATGCGTTTGACCAGCGTGGCCAAGTGGGCAAAACCACCCACTTTGCCGTAGCGCTTGGCAGCTTTCTCATAGTCCAAAAAAGTCAGCGCGTGGGCTTCAGCTGTCCCAGGACGGATCTTGGCCACTTGCAGCAAATGTTCACCCACCAAATGCGGCAGGTTGCCCTGCATAGATCCAATGCCTAAGTTGATGCTGGGCTCGCGGAAATAAATCGGCTTGAGTTGGGCATGGCAATCGGTCATGTGCAGGAAAGACACATTGCCGAACTTGGGTATGTCGTACAAACCATTGGCAGCAGTGGCCGCACTGGCTTCAGCATAAGTGCCCATGCTCAAGCCAGCCATTGTGCCAGCGCCCATGACTTGGATAAATTCGCGTTTGGAGAGATTCATATTTGCAATCACTGATATATATGCGGCTAAAAAACCCGGCTAGGCCGGGGTTTTAGAGCTTACTGGTTGACAGGAGACTTGGGGTCTAGCAACAGACCCACAATGTGACGTACTTGGGTCTCGTTCAAGATGCCCGTATGGCCTGCGCGAGGCATGTTAGAGCACGCGTTGTAGGCCTTGGCGTTCCATATCTTGCCCCAGGTGTACTCCACGATAGCCTTGCTGGCGGGATCGTTGGGGTTGGACACGCCACGAATCTTGCCGTAGTTGTAAAGGCTGGGGCCAATGGTGCCGTAAGAAATTTCTTTCTGGTCAATCTTGTGGCAGTTGTAGCAATTGCCGCCGTTGGTGTCATCGGCTTTATCGGTCCAAGTTAGGCCACGACCACTTTGAGCAATTTTTTCGCCTTCTTTCCAGTCGCCGATGAACTTGCCATCAGAGGGCCACTTGATGGCTTTGAGGTTGGCTTCTTCGATGCGCTTGGCAGTTTTTTCGTCCAAGGGTTTGCCTGCTACGTCGGCTTCACTGCAAAGGCGGTTGGTTTCGTCGGTGGCGGTAATTCGCTCGACTTTCACATGACTTTGGTCACGAAAAGAAGCCTTGACGATCTTGTCGGTCAATGCATTGAGCTCGACCATCGAAGGGCCGGATGCGCAGCCTGCTACCAGCAAAGTGGCGGCCAAGCTAGCCAGTGCGAGTTGGGTCTTTTTGTTCATGAGGTTCTCCTGTTCAGATCAGCGCTTGATGGCCGGGGCAACCGAAGCTGCACCCTTGGCATTCACACCCAGATAGGTCGACAAGGCGATCGTGGCATCGCTGCCAAAACCAGGGTACGGAAACCGCTGCTGGCGATAGCAATCGTTCAGGCGCAGTTGCATGCTCCACATCTGACCGTTGGAGACGCGGTAGGCGGGCCAGGCAGCAAAGCCAACACCGTCACCGGGGTTCTTGGTTAAGATGGGCAGATCTTGCAAGCGGATGCGTTTGCCTTCTTCACCATGGCAGGAAGCGCAGGAAAAGTCATGCGACCCGCCACGCTGAAAGAACAGGCGTTTGCCCACTTCGTAAAAGGTTTTTTCTTGAGGATGCGCTTGTGACAAGTTAAAGCGCTGACCTTTGGACTCGGCAGCAATGTAGGTGGCCAAAGCGGTCACGTTGGCCATCTCGCCACGACCAAATGCGGTCTTGGAGATTTCGGCAGCATTAAAACCTTGCAGGGTTTCCATGCAGGTCACCAAGCGGGACTCCAGGTCTTGCACGCGCTGGGTGTCTGCAAAGTATTTGGGCAACTCCACAAAAGCACCTTTGAACACGCCAGGACCTTTACCCAGATCGCATTTTTCGAGACTGGCGTTTTTGGGACCACGTGCTTTTTTCCAGAGGTCTTCGCCTTTGGCTTCAAACAGGTCTGCGGGGTTGCCGTCTTGAAGCATGGCGCGGTATTCATCAATGCCTTGGCTAGCGGTCTTTTGGGCCAGAGCGGGCATGGTACTTAGGGCCAGTGCAGTTGCCACGGCCAAACTTGATGCTTTGTTCATTGTCACCTCTGTTGGTATTTTTCAAACACAAAGGGTGAAGTTTTGACTTCACCCTTTGCTTTATCTTTGCACGATCACGAAACGGTGGCTTCGTCAGTGCGGGTATCGCCCTTGTTGTCTTTCCAGGTCACAGCAATTTTGTCACCGGCTTTGGCACCTTTGACTGCAAATTGCAGGAAGGGGTTTTTAGACACTGCGGGACCCCACTCAGCGGAAAACACGTCTTTGCCGTTGTGTTTGGCTGTGACTTCCTGGATGAACCAGGCGGGCACGGTTTTGCCGGAAGCGTCTTTACGCTGGCCGGATTCCATCTCGTGGCTCATGAGCACACGAACGGTTGCTTTGTCACCAGAGGACTGGGCACGGATGCGCATTGGATCTGCCATTTTTCTCTCCTAAATTTTTCAATGAATCAATGTTTAAACAATAGGCGCTGGGGATTAACCGCCGCAACCACCCAATGTGACTTTGACTTCTTTCTTGGCCCACAAGGCTTTGCCGTCATTCATGATGGCCACAGCGTAGACATCAGAAGACTGGCCCATTTTGGCGCGAGTCGAGAAGTTGGCTTCGACGGCATCGGTCACATGGAACATCGCCACCAGAGAGGACGGGTTCTTTTCGACCATGATCATCAAGTGCTTGACGCCAGGCAGTGCGGTACTGGCGCCCAAAGGCACCACAGCGCCGTTTTCGGCGATGTCCGGACCGGTGATGGTGACATCTTTGCTCTCGGCTATGCTGGTAGCACCAGCAGCTTTGGCAGAGTCTTGCACCGACTTGGCGTCGAATGCAGCTTTGTTAAAGGCAGCGTAGGCGAACTGTGGGAAACCCGCAGTGGCCAAGAGGCCCGCCACAACAGCGCTGTGCTTGAGTGTCTCGCGACGGTTTTGCATCTGATATCTCCTTGATGGTTGAGTGATGCTAAAGAAACAGGTTCAGAAGTGCAACAGGGATGACCCTGAATTACTTGCTGGCCCCCTTGGAAATCCATTCGGCAATTTGCTTGGCATCAGCGCCAGGCAGGGACTGAGGTGGCATGGGGATTTGACCATAAACACCCACGCCACCGGCCTTGACTTTGCTCAAAATATAGTCGGTCTTACCGGCTTGTTTTTTCGCAATTTCGTTAAAACCAGGGCCCACAATCTTCTTGTCCACACCGTGGCAAGCGGTGCAACTGTGCTTGTTCAACAAAGCAATAGCTGCTTTGGCTTCGTTGATTTCAGGTTTGGCAGCGGCCACTGGGGCAGCAGCGGCCACCGGCATACCAGCCTTGGGTTCGGGTTTGGTGGTGTCCGCGCCGCGCTGCGGACCGACGTTGCGGTTTTGCTCTTGCAAGTTACCGTGGGCATTGCGCGCAAAGTCAGGCAGAAATGACGCCACTTTGGCTTCAGGCGTGCAGTCCTTCATGCAAATCTTGTTGGCGGTGTCGGGTTTTTTAACACCACTCAATTCATTGCCAGGCCACATCGCATGGGCTGTGCTCATGCCATTGCGGTTGGGCATGCGCGCCTGCACTTCTGCGATGTTTTTGTCAGACAGCACATAGTTGTCCGGCACGATGTTGGCCATGTTCAGCATGAAGGCCGTGACGGCATAGACTTCTTCCGTGCTCAGTGTCTTGGGGTTAGTCCATGGCATGGCGCGGTTGATGTAGTCCCACAGGGTTGAGACCGAGGACACTTTCATCATGGTGGTGCGGCCGGGGTAATCGGATCGCATCAAGTTAGCCACGCGGCCTTTCTTGATGTCTTCTGCGGTGGTCCCGCCGATGAGCGGACTGAACACCTCGTTGGACTCACCAAACACACCGTGGCAATGGGCGCACTTGGCTTCCCACACATCCTGACCTTTGGCCACCGAACCGGAGCCTGCTGGCAGGCCCTTAAAGTCCGGGCGCACATCGATGTCCCACTTGGCGACCTCGGAGGGCGTGGCGGCGCGACCAATGCCAGGGAACGTGTTGGACTGAGCAACCACAACACTGGCTGCAGCAAGCAGAGCCAACGTCAAAAGGGCATTACGAAACCTGGACATTTTTCACCTCACCGTTTTCCTGCACCAACCACGACTGGATCGCGTTGTTGTGATAGATCGATCGCGTGCCGCGCACTGAGCGCAGCTGTTGGTAAGTGGGTTGCGCATGGCCCGTGTCATCCTGGGCCCGGCTTTGGATGATGGCAGGCTTGCCATCCCACACCCAATCGATGTTGAAGCGGCTCAGAGCCTTGGAGAGCACAGGCGTCTCTAGACGTGCCTGTCGCCAGTTGCGCCCCCCGTCGGTGGACACATCCACGCGCTTGATCTTGCCCTTGCCCGACCATGCCAGACCCGTGATGTTGTAGAAACCTTTGTCCAGCAAAACCTGACCACCCGAGGGCGTGGTCACCACGCTCTTGACTTCTTGCAAATTGGTGTATTGGCGGTGCGTGCCATCCGGCTGCAAGTCCATGTAATGAATCGCTTCGTCTTTGGCTGCATAAGGCTTGTCGCCCACTTCCACTCGGCGCAGGTACTTGACCCAGCTCACGCCTTGCACGCCTGGCACCACCAAACGCAGGGGGTAGCCATTTTCAGGGCGCAGCATTTCACCGTTTTGGCCATAGGCCACGATGACTTCACCCGACGTGATCAGGCTCATGGGGATGGTGCGGGTCATGGACGAACCGTCACCGCCTTCGGCCAAAACAAACTTGCCGTTTTTCAGGTCAGCACCGGCCATCTGCAAAAGGGTAATCAGGGGCACGCCCGTGAACTCGCTGCAAGAAATCATGCCGTGGGTGTACTGCACCGTGGGCACCGCCACGTTGCCCCACTCGGTGGCGGTGTTGGCACCGCACTCGATGAAGGCAAAGCGCGATACGGATGGCAAACGCATGATCTCGTCCATGGTGAAAACCATGTTCTTTTTGACCATGCCATTAATCATGAAGCGGTGCTTTGACGGGTCAATGTCCCACCAGCCTTGGTGGTGACGCTCGAAGTGCAAACCGCTGGGCGTGACGATACCGAACAAAGACTGAAGTGGTGCAAACGACACCGAGGCTTGGGTGGTTTGTGTCAGGCCCGGGCTTTGACGGCGCTGCAAGTTGGCTTCGAACTTGGAGGGCTTGCCATAGCCTTCAGCGGCCACGCCCTGCCCCAGACCTACGGTGTGCTCAGGCAGGTTGAGGATGTTGGGGTCGCCACCTTCAACGGGCACGGGGTTGCCTTGGGCCATGGCCATGGGGGCTGCTGCGCCAGCTGCAGCTGCTGCAAAGGCGTTGCGGATGAAATCACGGCGGCCCTTTTTGCCTTCGGCAAAGACCTCCTTGATGCCCGTTGGGGTCAGGAAGTTTTCAGGTGCTTTTTGCACTCTTCCAGAATTGATGTTGTCTGCGTTCACACAAACTCCTTGTTGGTTTGATCATTCACATCCAGACCAATGGCTACCATCGTGCAAACCGCTCAGCAAGCCTTCGCTGCTATGTCGTCTGCAATCCGATAAAACACCTGAGCGCCTTACCTCATCTTGGTTCAATGTCATCTTGTACTTACATTTAAGTTCGTATATTCGGATGTTCGAATATATGCGATAAGCGATTAATCTTAATCAGGGATTACACTTATGAAGCTGCCACCGAACTTGGAGACATGAGAGCGGCAAAAAAGCCGATATGACGGATCGAGCTTCCTAAATAATGCCGGCTAATAAAGCCCGCAAGGGCTCGACTTACTTAGCACCAGCCAAAATCCATGTGGCCAGGGTCAGGGCATCGGCATCGCTCAAAGCCGCTTGGGCAGGCATGGGCACAGGACCCCACTTGCCCGAACCACCAGCCTTGATGCTTTTAGCCAGTGTGGCTTCAGCGTCTTTTTGGCCAGCGTATTTTTTTGCCACATCGTTGTACGAGGGACCCACCAGTTTCTTGTCCACGGCGTGGCAGGCCATGCAAGCGTTTTTCTTGGCCAAGTCTGCGTTGGCAAAGGCAGGTGCTGACATCAGGGCAGAAATGGCAACAGCAGCGAAAATCAATTTCATGAGAGCTCCGATTGAGGGGTTTTAAATATAATCAAACGGTAATTTAACCTAGATCAATACGGCTTTGCGAAAAAGCGCGCAACTCTTGCGTCAGTGATTCTACTGAGGGCCGGTTGCAAACGGTGATTGGTCAGAGAGGTTTTTGCCGGCGCAGCCTATGGCCTTACAGGGCTTTGAGCCCTTGCGCCATGCGGTCTTCGAGATAGGGGCCGTAAAAATCGGGATGGTAAGCACCTTCCATGCGCTCGGCCACTTCTTTGCCACCGGGCCCAAAGAACAACAAGGTGGGCGTGATCGAGACTTTCCACCGCCGAGTCAGTTCATCATGGGTGGTCAACTTGCCCGCAAAGTCGAGCACGGGCTGGTTTTTGCGCATGTCCACCTGCACGATGGTGGTGCCTGAAAGTGCCATGGGTGAAAGGTGACTTTGGCGAGCTTGGCGACAGAACACGCAACCCTCCAAGCTGACCATGACGATCAGGGCTTGCTTGTTTTTCAGGGCGCGGGCCAGTTCGTCGGGCAGCGATTGGGCAGCGGGCAAGGTGGCAGCACGGCCCGATTGCGCCCAAACGGGGATGGCCGCAAGAGATACCCCCACCTGTAAAAGCCAACCACGACGACGCAAAACAGAAGAAGAAAACATAGTCAAATTGAAAACCATGAATTGCAGACCGTGCACAATAGCAGGTTTTGCGTAGTGGGCTTGAACAGCCAATGACCTGCACTTTTCAATGTTAGAAACCAATGAATTATTGGAGAAATCCATGAATCTCGCAAGCTTGCTTGAAACCTGGGGAGACTCAAATGTACTGGCCATGGCGGGTGCATTGGTGGGATTCATCTTTGGCTTGGCGGCCCAGCTCAGCCGGTTTTGTGCCCGTGCGGCCGTGGTGGAGTGCTGTGAAGGCCAGACAGGCGAGCGTTTCAGCGTATGGTGGCTGGCTTTTGGGGCTGCGCTTGTGGGCGTGCAGGTGTTGGTGTTCTTGGGCTGGCTCAAACCTGCAGACGCCCGCTACATTGGCGCAGCAGGCAGCATCTCAGGCGCGGTGCTGGGCGGCTTGTTGTTTGGTGCTGGCATGATTTTGACGCGCGGCTGCGCCAGCCGTTTGCTGATTTTGTCGGGCAATGGGAATTTGCGCGCCTTGCTGGCTGGCTTGGTGTTTGCCGTCACGGTGCAAGCGAGCATTGGGGGTTGGCTGGCCCCTGCCCGCCAGGCCTTGGCCAGTTGGTGGCCCATCGATGGTGGAGCCGGTCGTGATTTGCTGCAGATCACGGGCATGGGACCTACGGGTGGGTTGGTGCTGGCGCTGCTGGCTCTGGGCACCGGGATTTTCTTTTTCTTCAAGACGCACCAGCGCCGCTGGAGCTTAGCTCTTGGAGCCATCGTTGTGGGCTTGAGCATTGCGTTGGGCTGGTTCCTGACGCAGGCGATCGCCTCGCAGTCTTTTGAGGCGGTGCAAATTCAGGGGCTCAGCTTCAGCAGCGCATCGGCCGAGATGCTGATGCGGGTTCTGTCCAGCGCCACATCGCCCAGCCTGGGCTTTGATGCGGGTTTGCTGCCAGCCACCTTCGCGGGCTCTTTATTGGGCGCATTGGTGGGCGGCGACTTCAAGTTCGAGGGCTTCAAGACCGAGAACAAACTGGGCCACTACCTCACAGGTGCGGTGCTCATGGGTTTTGGCGCGGTGTTGGCTGGCGGCTGCACGGTGGGCGCGGGCATGACGGGGGGTTCTATTTTTTCGCTCACAGCTTGGCTGACCCTGATTGCCATCTGGCTGGGTGCGGGCTTGTCCTGGCGCATTCATCGCAGCATGGGCTGGCAAATCTAAGTATTTTTTCTGAGCATGGACTTCCGCGCGCTCACTGCCCATTGAAAAAAAACGCCGCCAATCTCAAGGACTGCGGCGTTTTTTCAATGGCGTGGCAGACAGCCACGCGCATGGTGCATCAAGCCAAGGTGTCGGCCCAAATGTTTTGCGCCCAGCTCCAAGCGTAAACACCTTCCAGTTCGTTGGCCGCGCTGGACACACCACCTGAACCCGTCACGGTCAGCATGGTTTTCTTCTCGGCGTCGTAGCGGTGCACGCTGGCCACATGAACCACATCCTTGGTACTGACATAGCTGTAGCAGGTGTTGTTGTAAATGGGCATGGGGTTGACTTCTTTGCCCATCAACAAAGCGATGACCGCGGCAGCACAGGTTTTGCCGTGTTGGTTGGCCATGTGACCCGACTTGGGCATCAAGGGAGCGACTTGGATCGCATCGCCCAGAACGTGCACGTTTTTGGCCGCTTTGGATTCGAAAGTCAGGAAATCCACTTCGCACCAGCGCTTGTTGGCCGTGGCCAGACCCGCGTTGACGGCGATGTCGCCAGCACGCATGCTCGGAATCACGTTGAGAACACTGGCCTTGACGTCTTCGTTGAACTCGAACTTCACGGTCTTGTTGGCCACATCCACATCGGTCACGTTGTGCTTGCTGCGGTACTCAATGATGCCTTTGTAGCGGTCAGTCCAGGCCTTCTTGAACAAACCAGGCTTAGAAGTGACGTCGTCGTTGGCGTCCAAGATCAACACCTTGCTCTTGGGCTTGGCTTTGGTGAAGTAGTCGGCCACTTGACATGCCCGTTCGTAGGGACCGGGAGGGCATCGGTATGGGGCCAGCGGTATGGACATGGCAAAGACGCCGCCGTCTGGCATGGCTTCGAGTTGCTTGCGCAGGGTCACGGTTTGCTCGCCGGCCTTCCAGGCGTGCATCACTTGCTCTTTGGCACCTGCACGGTTCATGCCGGGCAGGGTTTCCCACATAAAGTCCACACCGGGCGAGACGATCAGGCGGTCATAAGTCAGCTCGGTGCCACCGGCCAGTTTGACAATGCGCTTGTCGGCATCGATGGTGTTGACGCGGTCCTTGATGATCTTGACACCGTGGCGTTTGGTCAGGTTGTCATAGGGTGTCGTGATCTCGGTGATTGTTTTGCTGCCGCCAATGACGAGGTTGGACATCGGGCAAGAAATGAAGGCATCGCTTGGCTCGACCAAGGTGACCTGGATCTTGTGTTCAGACCACATGCGCAGGTACTTGGCGGCCGTGGCACCCGCGTAACCCCCGCCGATGACCACCACTTTGGGGCCACTGCCACCACCCATGGTGGCACAACCAGAAACCAATCCCATGGCACCCAAAGCGGAGCCTGTTTGTAAAAAATGACGACGTTGCATGGCAGTTGTTCCTTATTTCTTCTGGGCGGCAAAGTAGCCAGCAATGGCGGCGATTTGCTCGTCGGAATAGCCCTTGGCGAGCTGATGCATGATGGTGGCCGCTGGCACGCGACCGGCTTTGTAGTCCAGCATTTTCTGAATGGTGACCTCTTTGGGGACACCGGCCAAAGAAATCATGCCAGGCTGCGCGTGGCCATTGGTACCATGGCAAGCGGCGCAAGATGCGGCCCAACTGCGCACATGCACCGGATCTAGCTGGGCTTGTGCCAAGCCGGACAGGGTGACCAGTGCGGTCAATGTCAAAGTTTGTTGAATCTTCATGGGTTTTCCTCGAAAAAAACAGTTGGGGCGATTGAACTTCTCAACGCCCATCAGGGGCGCAGATAAACAAATTTCTCATTGGCCTGCAGCTTGGCCACTTCGGCTACACCGGAAGGCACTACTTTAGCTTCCATCAGCAGTTTGTCGGCAGAGATTTTGCGCGATAACAGGTGTTGCTTCATTCGTTGCTCCTTAAGTATTAATATTAGCGGGTTCAAGGGGGGAAGCATGCCCGTAAAAACCCGCCCTCAAATTGACGACAAACCTTCAATCGCTTTCGCTGGCGATCTGCACACACACTGAGCGGCAAAGGGTCACCACACGGTCGTTGATGATGCGGTAGTAAATTTGTACACCTTCGCGGCGCTTACCAAGCACGCCTGCCTGGTAGAGAGTGTTCAGGTGCTGCGACATGTTGGGCTGGGTAGTGTCGATCTCGGCCAGCAACTCGCCCACATTCTTTTCGCCATTGCACAGCGCGCTGATGATGCGCAAGCGCATGGGAGCCGACATGACGCGAAACAAATCGGCGGCTTTTTCAAAAACCTCTTCCGATTCGGTCAGGGCGTTTTCTTCTCGTGATGCTGTTTTGGCCATAGTGTCTTTTCTTCTAGAGTTTGATTTGCCAAGACTTTTAAACAGCCCCTTGCTTCTTGAACCAATTTAGCATTCTTTGCCAGCCATCGTCTGCTGCCGCTTTGCGATAGGTTGGTCGGTAATCGGCATGAAAAGCGTGCGGTGCTTCTGGGTAAACCATAAATTCGCTTGACTTGGCAGGGCCGGGGCCTTGTACCAGTGCGGCTTTCATTTTTTCAACCGTGTCTAGGGGAATGCCAGTATCGTCTGCGCCATAAAGGCCCAGCACAGGGGCTTTGAGTTGACTGGCCAATGCCAAGGGGTGCGCTGGCGTTTGCGCTGTTGTGTTGCCGACCAAGCGGCCATACCAAGCCACACCCGCCTTGAGTTGTGGCTGATGCGCGGCATACAGCCAAGTGATGCGGCCACCCCAGCAAAAGCCAGTAATTGCCAATTTTTGAGCATTGCCGCCGTTGCGAGAAGCCCAGGCCACGGTGGCGTCCAAATCGGCCATCACTTGTGCGTCAGGCACTTTGGCAATGATTTCTGATTGCAGCTTGGCCATCTCACCATATGCGCTGGGGTCACCTTGGCGCACAAAAAGTTCGGGTGCAATGGCCATGTAGCCCGCTTGTGCCAAGCGGTGAGTGACATCGGCGATGTATTCGTGCACACCAAAAATTTCAGAAATGACAAGCACCACTGGCAAATCAGATTTGCCTGCTGGCGCGCTGCGGTAGGCGGGCATCTTAAAGCCATTGACATCAATGGTGACTTCGCCAGCGACCAAACCTGCAATGGGTGTTTTGATAGCCGTTTGAGCGATGATGGGCATGGCCGCTGCTGCGTAGCCAACGCCAATAGCTGCTTTGAGTGCAAAGCGACGTGTGGTGCCATTGGCATCTGCATGGCCGCCCAGCAGCGCTTGAGTGTCATCAATGAGGTCTTTGTTCATGGTATGCCTAAGTCAATTTTGTGGGCGAATTGTAGGGTCGCTTGCGCCTGTTTGTCTATTTATCTACTGAGTTGGATGGCTGTAGCCGTAGGCACTCATCACAGACTTTGCTTTGTCGGTTTTCAAGTAACGCATGAGTTCAATTGCTGCAGAGTTTTTTTGCCCAGCTACAAGCAAAATAGCATCTTGCTGAATCGGTGAATAAAGTTGAGGAGGCACGATCCAAGCAGATCCTTTTAGCAACTTGCCTTCTGAGAAAACTTGCGACATGGCGACAAAGCCAATTTGGGCATTTTCAGTTTCCACAAATTGATAAGCTTGGCTGATGTTTTCACCTTGCACAAACTTTGACTTGAGCTGTTCAGTTAAGCTCAAACTTTGAAGCGTCTCCATGGCCGCAACGCCATAAGGCGCTAGTTTGGGATTGGCCAAGGCTAGTTTTTGAAAACGACCTGTTTTTAAGATCTCCCCTTCTGGATCGACCCGACCAGCTTGTCGACTCCAAAGAACCAGTCTGCCTTGAGCATAAGTAAATCGAGTACCTGCAAGCCCCAGACCTTCTTTTTCTAATCGAGCGGGCGTTTCCTGATCAGCCGCAAGCAATAGGTGAAAAGGCCCACCATTTTTGATCTGCGCATAAAAGGCTCCCGTTGAGCCCAATGAAAGACGTACTTTGTGGCCAGACTCAGCTTCAAATTGCGCCACAATTTTTCGCATGGGCAAGCTGAAGTTGGAAGCTACAGCCACAGTGACTTCAGCTGCTTGAATGGAAATTAGCAATGCAATTTGAAGAAAGACAAATACAAGATTTCGGCGCATGGATTGGCCCTTACTTCTGAAGATCAGCATGCCTGTCTTGCCGCTCACGCAAATTATGCTGTCCTGAACTCAGCCTATCGCCACCCAATGGCAAGTTTTCATGCGCAAGGCACATAGGACGCCCTCTTGCGCCACTGGCCAAATAATCTTTCAACAAAGACTTGCGAACCAACGACTCATCAAGCAAGCGCGAAACAGTTAAATAAGCAAACACCGCATCGACCAATGCCTCAGGGGTCAGGCCGTAGGTCTTTTGAGTTTTCTGCCAAAGATGATCTGTAAATGACATGAACGCCCAAAACGGCGAATGATGCGGCGCATGGGCTTGCAAAATCAATGGCAGCGTTTGTTTGAAGCGTCCTGAATTGGCGATCAAATCCCAAAACTTGGCCAGTCTGGTAAAGCGCTCGAAGCTTTCTTTGTCAATGGCATTGTTTTGTCGAATGACATATGGCGGCTGCTGGTCGTACACCATGCCATGCGTTTCAGTGTGACGCGCCAAGGGGGTGCCTCGCAAGCGTTTCAAGATGCCCAATTGAATTTCCTGAGGCCCTATGTCCAGAAGGCGGTCAAAGCCTTCTGCAAAACTTTGAAGGGTTTCACCTGGCAAGCCAAAAATTAAATCAGTGTGCAAATGCGCATTGGATTCAGTCAGAAGCCAACGTAAATTGGCCTCTGTTTTTGCATTGTCTTGTCGCCTTGAGATTCGCTGCTGCACCTCTTCATTGAAGCTTTGGATGCCCACCTCAAACTGCAAAACGCCAGGCGGAAATTGTGAAATCAATTCTTTCAAACGATCTGGCAAGTGATCGGGTATGACCTCGAAATGAACCAGCAAGCCTTGGGCAGAATCGTTTTGAAGCCGGTCAAGGAAGAACTGCAAAATTTGCGCCGATGCTTCAATTTTTAAGTTGAATGTGCGATCAACAAACTTGAAGTTGCGAGCGCCTCGACTGTACAAGATGTCCAATTCTTGAAGAAAAGGATTCAAATCAAAAGCCCATGCTGTTTTGTCTAAGGAGCTTAAACAAAATTCGCATTTAAAGGGGCATCCTCTAGAGGCTTCCACATACAGCACTCTGTTGGCCAAATCGGCATCGGAAAATTCACGGTAAGGCAACTCAATGTCGCTCAAGGGGGGTTGCTCGCCCTGAATCATTTTCATCAAGGGCTTAGGGCCGTGTAGCAATGCAAGACACAGTTTGGGAAAGCTCACGTCACCCCAACCTGAAATGACAAAGTCTGACAATTGAACAACTTCTTGAGAGTCGGTTTCGTAACTGACTTCAGGTCCACCCAAAACAATGGTGATACGAGGCCGCTGAGCTTTAAGAGCCTTCACAAGTGCAGTGGTTTGAATCACATTCCAGATGTACACCCCAAAGCCAATGATTTGAGGTCGATCTGGCAATTCAGGTCCCAACTGATTAAGCAGTTCAAGCGCCATGTCTTGGATTGGTCTGGCCAAGGTGAACTCGGTCAGCACAGTTCGCTGCGCTAAATCGTCATTCCCATGGCGCGCCATGTTGGCCATGAGGTAACGAAGTCCTAATGAGGCGTGAATGTACTTTGCGTTGAGCGTACAAAGAACAATGGCAGGCGAGTGCTTCTCAATTTGGGACATGCCCACATTATCCAACGAGTCAGGGTGTCAAAGCGAGCTCAAGCCCCTGCTGAAAACAACTTCTTTTTTGACAAACTTCTCATGGTTGTCTTCCACTGTATTCAGTTCGTACAAATAGTTCACCATCATGGCACTGGACTGTGCAAAACCTTTTTTAGACAGATCAGCCGCCCAATTGATATCGTGCAGCTTGGCCCCATTGGCCAAATGAAACTTGGCCACAGAATCACCGGAAGACTTGTGCACAAATTGAGTCAGGTAAATAAAGCACAGATACATGAGGGCTGTTTTTTCTTCGGCTCTGGCCAGGGCAGGCGTCCAACCTTTGGACAAGCGTTTTGACCACTCGCCATCTTTCATCAGTACTTTCAATGACTGTGCAATTTTGCCCTTTTTATCTTCCAAGGCTTCCAATGCGGGCGAGCCAGGCAATGCATCTAACCATTTGTTAAATCCGGGTACCGGCGACAAGGTGGAAAAGGTTTTAACACTGGGAATTTCTTGCAGTATTTTTTCGGCCACTCGCTTGATCAAAAAATTACCGAGTGAAATGCCACGCAGTCCAGGCTGGCAGTTACTGATGGAGTAAAAAATAGCGGTCTTGAATTTTTTGGAATCGAGTGATTCAGACTTCTTATCAAGTAAGGGGCCTACTTCTTTTGAGATGGTGGTCACCAAAGCAACCTCGACAAAAATCAAAGGCTCCCCAGGCAACTGAGGATGAAAGAAAGCATAGCAGCGGCGGTCGGGTTGCAGTCGGCGCCTCAAATCGTCCCATCCATCAATGGCATGAACCGATTCATGCTGAATGATTTTTTCCAGCAAAAGCGCCGGTGACGACCATGTGATTTCGTGCAACTCCAAAAATCCTGGATTGAACCAAGAGTTCAGTAAGTGCTGCATGTCTGCATCAACTGCCTTTAAACCAGACTTATTTTTAGTGTGCATTAACAGCTGCTCACGCATGCGAACAATGGTTTGCGTGCCATTGGGTGCCCGATTGATTCGGCGCAACAACTCTTGTCTGGCAGGCTCGACTATTTTGAAAAGTGCTACTAGACTTTCATCATCGTATTTATCGGCATACAGCTGAGCAGCTTGCAAAACATCGATGGGATCGGGACTGAATTTGTGGGCTAAAAATTCAAAGAATTTCAGCTGGTCTGGCTTGTCTAACAGTTGAAACTGCTCTACAAACTTCGCAGCAATGCTTTGTGCATTGGCTTCGCCTTTTTCCGAAAGTAAGCTCAGCGCAATTTTTTGGGCGGATTCAAGTGATTTGGCTTTGGTGAACCGTTCAAACATGCTAGACCTAGTGTGTGTGCTTTTAGAAATGATACGGGTAAGATGTGAGAGGGGCAATTAACATGTTGCCTGAAATTGTTGGCGCACCACAAAGCTAGGGAAAACGCTCATTATTCGATCAAGGTCATTCAAAAATGCACAACGACATCCCTCAATTAAGGCAAATATTGAAGTCTGCAAAAACCATTGCGGTTGTAGGACTCTCAGCTCAGTGGAATCGGCCTAGCTATTTTGCAGCCAAGTACATGCAAGAGCATGGTTACAAAATTATCCCTGTGAATCCACGTTATGCAGGGCAAGGCCAGTTCCCAGCAGAAGATATTTTGGGACAAAAGTGCTACGCCAGCCTGCTAGATATTCCAGAGCCCGTCGACATGGTCGATGTCTTTCGCAAAACCGAAGACGTCTTGCCGATTGCTCAAGAGGCATTTCAAATTGGCGCGGCCTGTTTCTGGCAACAACTTGGGGTGGAAAACAGTGAAGCGAGTGAATTGTTTCTCAAGCATGGCAGGCTGTCCGTCACCAATCGCTGCGTCAAAATTGAACATGCTCGAATTTTTGGCGGGCTCAACTGGGTCGGGGTCAACACCGGCATCATCTCTGCAAAACGTCCCATAGATTGAGCCTCAGCATGAGCGACCACAACTTTCGCCCCGAAACATTGGCCATTCACGCTGGCCAAATTCCCGATGCCGCCACGGGCGCACGCGCCCTGCCCATCTATCAAACCAGCAGCTTTGTGTTTGACAGCGCCGACCATGCAGCCTCTTTGTTCAACCTCCAAACCTTTGGCAATGTTTACTCAAGGCTTAGCAACCCTACCGTTGCCGTGCTGGAAGAACGTGTTGCTGCGCTAGAAGGCGGCAGAGCTGGCGTTGCCTCTGCATCGGGCATGGCTGCTGAATCGATGGCGCTCATGACCATTTTGCAATCGGGCGATCATGTGGTGGCAGCCAGCGCTTTGTATGGGGGCTCCGTCACTTTACTGGCTGTTAGCTTGGCCAAGTTTGGCATTCAAACCACCTTTGTAGACGCCAGCAAGGCCGATGCCTTTGCGGCTGCTATTCAGCCCAATACCCGCGCCATCTTTGCCGAAAGCTTGGGCAATCCGAGCATGTTGGTTCTAGACATTGCAGCCATTGCCGATGTGGCCCATGCGCATGGCTTGCCCCTCATCATTGACAACACCGTACCCAGTCCGTTTCTGTGCAATCCGATTGCATTTGGCGCTGATGTGGTGGTGCATTCAGCCACCAAGTATTTAGCGGGCCACGGCACGACTTTGGGCGGTGTCATTGTAGAAAGCGGCAAGTTTCCCTGGGACAACGGCAAATTTCCGGGCATGACCGAGCCTTCGCCGGGCTACCACGGTGTTAAGTTTTATGAAACCTTTGGCGACTTTGGCTTCACCATGCGCTGTCGCATGGAGTGCCTGCGCGTTTATGGCGCGTCCCTCAGCCCCATGAGCGCTTGGCAAATTTTGCAGGGCGTTGAAACCCTGCCTTTGCGCATGGAAAGGCACTGCAGCAATGCATTTGCCGTGGCCCAATTTTTACAAAATGATCCGCGTGTGGCTTGGGTCAATTACCCAGGCTTGCCAGACCACCCGCAACATGCATTGGTCCAAAAACAAATGCGAGGCGCATCGGGCTTACTGGCTTTTGGTGTGAAAGGTGGCTTAGAGCAAGGGGTGAAGTTCATTGAAGCAGCCCGCTTCATGAGCCACTTGGTCAATATTGGCGATACCCGCACCCTCATTAGCCACCCCGCTAGCACCACGCATCGACAACTCAATGAGGAACAACAATTGGCTGCTGGTGTTGGCCCCGACATGATTCGAATTTCGGTGGGCCTAGAACACATCGATGATATTTTGTGGGACATTGATCAAGCCTTGAATGCAGCCAGCCAAACAACCGTTCATGGAATTTCAAAATGACCAACATCTTTGATCAAAACCTAGATCCCAATTCAGCCAATTTCACAGCGCTTTCACCAGTGAGTTTTGTGGAGCGAAGTGCCGAGATCTTTGGCGATTTAAGTTCAGTTGTACACGGCCACCGAAAATACACTTGGGCCCAAACGCGAGACAGATCTGCACGGCTTGCCGCTGCACTTCGATCACTGGGCGTCGCACGCGGCACCACGGTCAGCGCCATGCTGCCCAACATCCCAGAGATGTTAGAAGTTCACTATGCGGTGCCCGCCCTCAATGCAGTGCTCAACCCACTCAACACCCGCCTTGATGCTGCCCTCATTGCCTGGCAACTCAACCACTGCGAGTGCGCCGTGCTCATTACAGATCGAGAGTTTGCCCCTGTCATGGCCAAAGCCTTGGACATTTTGAAAACACAATTTGGCAGGTCCATCGTGGTGGTCGATGTTTGCGACTCTGAATACACAGGTCCTGGTGAACAGCTAGGGCAATTTGAATATGAGGCATGGCTTGCATCGCACGAACCCCTGCCTCAATTAGAAGGTCCGCAAAACGAATGGGATGCCATTGCCGTCAGCTACACCAGCGGCACCACTGGCGACCCCAAAGGTGTTGTCACGCACCACCGCGGCGCTTACCTGAACGCTGTGAGCAATGTGGCCACTTGGACCATGCCGCACTTCCCCACTTATTTGTGGACCTTGCCCATGTTTCATTGCAACGGCTGGTGCTTTCCTTGGACGGTGGCCATGCAGGCTGGCACACATGTGTGTTTGCGCCGAGTCGAAGCTCAGCCCATCTTAGATGCCATGCGCGAACACGGCGTCAATCACTACTGCGCTGCCCCCATCGTTCACAGCCTGATCTACAACGCCCCCGAAAGCATGCGGGCTGGCATTGACCAGCAAGTGAGGGG
>ENA-UOYN01000425-UOYN01000425.1-marine-metagenome-genome-assembly--contig:-NODE-425-length-18849-cov-6.889220_pt1 | contig 18849 bp, 21 predicted proteins | sample MGYA00238176_ERZ767358 | MGnify/ENA primary metagenome ERZ767358 (study PRJEB28950, sample SAMN06266238) | marine metagenome | isolation source: Columbia River Estuary | place: USA:Columbia River Estuary...
CTTCTCCACCAAAGACATGAGTCCCAAAGACATTCGGATAGAGCCAGTTTTCGACGAAGTTGCCCTAGTTGGGGAGGTTGAAGAGGAGTTTGAGGACTTACATGCCAGTCCGTTTGCAAACCCACTGCTCGAAAAGACTCGGGGTTACTTTGAACTTTGACCGATGAGCCAAATACATCTGAGTTTTGCTGCACTCAATGTCTCACCTTCTGACTCAAATACGACTGGCTGACTATCAAAAAGCAAAATCCAGCCACTGGTGTCCTCTATGTCACGTCGCCACTCTTGGAATCGGTACTTGCCATCCTGCTGTTGAACGATATCGACACACCTGTTTTTCTCAGGGTGTTCGATGCTCTGGCTTACAAGGTAGGGCTTAGCCATTCATAAGCCTTCGTAAGCCATTTGCGCTTCATATCTAGTTCATAGCCAGCCCCATAAGAGCTTGATGCATCGTTCCCTTCTGACCAGCCACCAATCGCCTTGCTGACCTCACTTGGGCAGTTAACAGCCCTTAGCTGGTCTCTCATCGCATACCTGCCTTGTTGATTGGCTCCTGCGATAGAGATGTCAATTTTGATACGGCAGGATATCGAATCACAGCCACCAACTCCGCAAGAAAAGAATCAGCATGCGTATACGTCTTTGCTCCGATGCTACCGGCTGGTATGTGCCCAAGCAATCTGTCAATTAGAGGTTCGCTCATATTTTTTGTCGCAAGCTGCGTGCGAACTGTATGGCGAAACGAATGGAAATCTAGCGTATGGGCAAGTCCCATTTGTTTCCTGTATTGACTGAACCAAGCACTGAAAAAGCCACCGGCTTTGGCATCTCTCTTGGGAAGGTCTGACCAGAGCCATTCCTCGCATTGCTCCCTCTGGCGACTTACATAATCATCGAAACCTAATCGCAGAAGTTCGCTGTGAATTGGAATTGAGCGTGACGATGCTCTTGTTTTCAGTCGCTGCCTCGGGTCTCGGTCTCTGATGCATATCACCTTGCTTTGTAAACAAACATCATCAGTTTTGAGTTGGGCAAGCTCACTCAACCTAGCGCCTGTTAGTAACCCGAGCAGGGGTAGCCAATATGAAGCCCAGCCACCGGCATTCCAAGCTGTTGGTAACTCGCCTTTGGTGTAGATGGCGTGCGATAGCAATGTGTCTATTTCGTTCTCCGTCCAGGCTCGACGGGTTCGCTCTGGCGTGGAGGTTATCTTTAATCCCGCCCAAGGGTTATTGCCAACCCACCCTAAGTCATCACAAGCGAACCGCAGCAATGACTTCACCCACGTAAAGCGGTCTTTGGTAGTTTTGGATGATACGGAGAGCTTTGACAATGCAGAACGAAAAGCGTCACCATCGTCCCGGGTTAGTGCCCCGATTGTCTTGCTACCAGTCAAGTCCTCAAATAGACAGAGTGCTCTCTCGCATGCTTGAATGCTGTCTTTGGTTCGCTGCTTTGAGTCACGCCAACGGTTGAATACGTCCCTCAACCTGTGTTGCGTCTCTGTTTCGGAGTTGACGGCTGTTTGCCTCACGACCTGTGCTGCATGACCTTGACTAAGCAGCTTCGAAAATATCTCAGCCCGCAGTAGCGTTGCCGCTAGAACAGCCTGTCGCCTATGACTGGTGTTAAGGCTTTGAACAATGCGGGTGCGACCATTAAACAGATGTCGCTGGTGCGTAGGGATGATGAGACGCAGGTAGAAGTGACCGTTGCGTTCGAAGAGTCCGGTAGGTTTTGACATGGGCTAAGCGCAAGAAAAGTGACACAAAAAGTGACACAAAACCGCCAATCGCCATGCCCATTTCTTTCTAAGTCATTGATTGCCAATCACTTACAAGAAGAAGGGTGACGAGCCTTGACCCCGGCACTGACTCTACAGTTAGGGCTGCTTGGTTCCCCACCTGACCCGGTTGGCTGCTTCACCATGCGGGAAGGCCCGTCGCCCCCATTGTAACGCCCCCACATTCAAAATGCGGAACGCCAGCGCATAGAATAACGGGCATATGTCTTACACCGTTCTCGCCCGAAAATACCGACCGCGAAATTTCTCCGAGTTGGTTGGCCAGGCCCATGTTGTGCAGGCCTTGGGTAATGCGCTGACGACGCAGCGGTTGCACCATGCGTATTTGTTTACAGGCACCCGGGGCGTTGGTAAAACCACGGTCTCCCGAATTCTGGCCAAATCGCTGAATTGCGTTGGTGCGGATGGGCAGGGCGGAATCACAGATCAGCCCTGTGGTGTGTGTCAAGCGTGTGTTGATATCGATCAAGGCCGTTTTGTGGACTACACCGAGCTCGACGCGGCTTCCAATCGGGGTGTTGATGAGGTCCAGAGTCTCCTCGAACAGGCGGTTTACAAGCCGGTCCAAGGGCGCTTCAAGGTGTTCATGATCGACGAAGTCCACATGCTGACCAACACGGCATTCAATGCGATGTTGAAGACGCTTGAAGAGCCGCCCGAATATTTGAAGTTCGTATTGGCAACAACCGACCCCCAAAAGGTACCTGTCACGGTTCTCTCGCGGTGTCTTCAGTTCAACTTGCGTCCGATGCCACCGGACACCATCGTTTCGCATCTTGAACACGTGTTGACCGATGAATCGGTCCCTTTCGAAATTGGCGCACTGCGCTACATCGGGCGGGCCGCACAGGGGTCAATGCGCGACGCGCTCTCTCTGACCGATCAAGCCATCGCGTATGGCAACGGTGCCTTAGGCGAAGAGCCTGTTCGAAAAATGTTGGGCGCGGTGGACAGCACCCATGTGCTTGGTCTGATTGAGGGCCTTGCGCACAACGACGGCGCGCGCGTTGTCGCCATGGTCGACGAGGCACGCCTGCAGGGCCTCAGTGCGGCGACCCTGCTCGAAGAAATGGCCACAACGCTGCAACGCATGGCTGTGATTCAGGTGACCGGCCAGGGCGATACAACGGATCCCGACCATCAAACCCTGCTGGCTTTGGCGCAAGCGATGCCCGCTGACGAGACGCAGCTGCTCTACAGCCTCTGCATTCACGGCCGCGCCGACCTCGGTTTGGCGCCCGATGAGTACGCGGCCCTCACCATGGTCCTGCTCAGACTGCTCGCGTTTAAGCCAGGCGCCGTTCAGGCCTCGGCTGAAAAAAAAAGCCCAAAACTGACTGATTCTGGCCGCGAGATGCGGCAGAGCAGCACCGCCACTGAGGTGCCAGTGAAAGCGGCGGTGGCAGATGACCGCCAAAACCACGAGCCACCCTTTGACACCGCTGACGCCATTGACGCCGTTGATGCGCCGAGCGAACCTGATGTGGTTGCGGCGGCGCCCTTCGTGGCGGCCGTTGAAAATGAGATTCTCGAGCCACTGCTCACCGTACCGGTGAGATCGGCAACGGCTGACGAGGCGGTTGCGCGGCCGTCAGAAAGCCAACAACTTGGCCTTGCGACGACCCCAGAGGGCGATATTTGGTTCTCGACCGTACAGCGCCTGTTGCAGGAAGAGCGCATCACGGCGTTGGTCCGGGAGTTGGCGCTACAGTCTCAACTGGTTGCCATTGACGAGGCCGTCACCCCACACCATTGGCTTCTGAGAATCGAGCGCGAATCGCTTAACCAGGGGCCAACGCGAGAGCGTCTTGTTGCGGCACTCAGCGAGGCGGGTGTCTCAGTGACATTGGGCGTAGAGCTCGGCTTGGTTCAAGACACGCCTGCCAAACGCATTGCCTTTGCGAATGCAGAGCGCCTCGAGGCGGCGCGTCACGTGATGATGAATGACCCCTTTGTCGAGCAGATGATGCGTGATTTTGGGGGCACCATCGTCCCGGGCACACTCAAGCCGGTGGATGCGGCATAAATTTATTTTTGACTGAAAACAAGAGAGGACAGACGATGTTTAACAAAGGACAAATGGCAGGCCTGATGAAGCAAGCACAGGCCATGCAAGAAAACCTCAAAAAGGCGCAAGCGGAGCTGGCGACGATTGAGGTCAGCGGTCAAGCAGGGGCTGGCTTGGTGAAGGTTCAAATGACATGTAAGTACGATGTGAAACGCGTTGAGATCGATCCCTCTCTGCTGGCGGACGATAAAGAAATGCTGGAAGACCTCGTTGCAGCAGCGTTCAATGATGCGGTTCGTCAAGCGGAGGCTACGTCAGAGCAGAAGCTGGGCAAGATTACCGCGGGAATGCCCGGCGGCATGAAGCTCCCGTTCTAAGAGACCGTCTATTTTGGCCAAACCGACCGCGCTTGAAACCCTTACCGAGGCACTGCAATGCCTGCCGGGTGTTGGGCGTAAGTCTGCCGCACGCATGGCGTTCTATTTGATGCAGCAGGATACGAGCGGTGCGAAGGCGCTTGCGCGTGCGCTTGACGATGCCGCGGCTCGTCTGCGCCATTGCGAGAGCTGCTACACGTTGACCGAGGACGTGGTGTGCGCCACCTGTTTGGATACCTCGCGGGATCGATCGCAGCTGTGCGTTGTTGAGACCCCCGCAGACCAAGCGGCGCTCGAGCGTACCCGCGCTTTCAATGGGCTTTACTTTGTATTGATGGGTAAATTGAGCCCGCTCGACGGCGTCGGACCGCGTGAAATTGGACTCAAGCGACTGTTTGACCGCATCAACCCTGAGTCAGGGGCCAGCGATGAGCAGGCGCCTGTGAAAGAGGTGATCTTGGCCACAAACTTCACCGCCGAGGGTGAGGCCACGGCTCACGTGATTGCACAGGCACTCAAGGGATTGCCGGTGCGGGTCACGCGCCTGTCCCGCGGCGTACCTGTGGGGAGCGAGTTGGAGTACGTCGATGTGGGCACGATTGCCCACTCCTTCATCGATCGGCGTTAGCGGATTTTCACAATCAGTGACTGTCCAGCGCGGAGGCTGCGGGGGCTTTTGAGGTTATTCCATTTCATCAGGGCCGCGATACTGACCCCGTGCTGATTGGCAATGCCAGACAGTGTTTGCCCCGGCCTAACCTTGATTTTCAACTTGCTGAACTGGGGCGCCAGTGCGAGTTGTGCGTTGTCGGCGATTTTTGCTGGGACATCTGCCGTTGACTCTTTTTGCTTTCGCACCAGCAGCGTTGACCCTCGGCGAACCAGCATGCGCGGGGGAATGCTGTTGACTTGCCGCAGCTCAGCTTCTGTCATGCCCACCAATTTGGCGATTTGCGTCGTCGTGTAATTCCGCTTTGCGACCCATGCTGTCCATGATGCCAGAGGCCCCCGGTGACCTTCTAGGCGCATTTTGAACTCTGTTGCGTTATCCCAAGGCAACAGGATCTCGGGCGTCCCGTTCGACAAAATCACTGGCTGACGAAGCGCTGGGTTTAGGTTTCGGAAATCAGTCTCACTGATACCCGATAGTTTTGCGACCAATGCGACGTCAATGTCGCGCTCGATTCTGACAGAGTCAAAAAACGGGTGGTTGGGAACCTCCGGCAGGGTCAGGCCGTAGGCGCCAGGGTTGCGAATGATTTGCTCAACCGCCTGAAGTTTGGGCACATAGAGGCGGGTTTCAGCGGGCATCCGCAAGTCAAGATAACCGGCCGGCTTTCCGGCCTTCTTGTTGCGTGCGATCGCACGGCGAACGTTACCTTGTCCCCAGTTATAGGCAGCCAACGCCAGGTGCCAATCGCCGAATTGGGCGTGCAATGACTCCAGGTAGTCGAGGGCGGCATTGGTGGAGGCGACGATGTCTTGCCGCTCGTCCCTGAAGCTGTTTTGGCGCAGGTCGAACGCGCGCCCTGTTTTCGGCATGAATTGCCAAATACCGACGGCCTTCGTACGAGAGACCGCGCCGGGGTTGAAGGCACTCTCGATGAATGGCAAAAGCGCTAATTCGGTTGGCATGTGGCGCCGCTCGAGCTCTTCGACGATGTAGAACAGGTAACGCGCAGAGCGCTCCGACATGCGTTGAATGTAGTCAGGCTTTGAGGCATACCAGTTGATGCGACCCTCCACCAAATCGCCATCAATGTCAGTCATCGCAAACCCACGGCGAATACGGTCCCACATGTTTTGGGGTGGCGCAATGGTCGCGACACTTTCAGGCGGCATCACCGCTGCTGTGCCGATCGGCGTGAGCGGCCCCATGGTTGGGGCCGGTGTCAGGGCCGGGGCTGCGCTGGCGGTGGCTGCCCCCGAAGTCGCCGGTTGCAAGGTTGGGGGGATGTCGCTGGGCGCTGGGGCAACCGGCAATGCCACTGACGCCACCGCGCCGATATCCTGCGAAGAAATGACTGGCGCTGGCCCCGTTGAAACACCCCTTGGTTGGGTGGTCACACACGCACTCAGTAGTAAAGATACGGCAACACCCACGCCGATGGTGGCCGCGCGGGGTAGAGGACGTTGCAGGTTGAAGCGCAAAAGCATGTTTTTAATCGGTGGGGGTATTGGTGCCGCTTGACAGGCGTTAACTGATATTTTTCCACTCCCGGAGAGCGGCTAAAACAGACACAGGGTCTGACGATGTGTGAGGGGCGTAAGCCTGGACCGCGGCAATAACGGACGGTTGATCGACTCTTAAAAAAGGGTTAATTTGGCGCTCGATATCGATTCGGCTCGGCAGCGTTGGCAGGTTGTCTCGGCGTTTTTTTTCACAGTCGACACTGTACCGCAACAAGGCCTCATTGCCGGGATCGGCCTGGCGCGCAAAACGCAAATTGCTGAGTGTGTATTCATGCGCGCAGCACACCTGTGTGTCGCCCGGCAACGCAGCGAGCTGGGTCAGGGATTGGTGCATCTGTGCGGCGGTGCCCTCAAACAGGCGACCGCAGCCACCAGAGAACAAAGTGTCACCACAGAATAAAAGAGGTGACAGATTCTCTGGCTCTCCGAAGTAAGCGATGTGCCCGCGCGTGTGGCCAGGGACGTCGATAATGCGCCAGTCACAGCCCAGCGCCTTAACCGTTTCACCGTGGGTCAGCCTTTGAAAAGGCGTTTCGCCGCTGAAGGGCATGCGGTCATTGGTGGGGGCGTAGACGGTGGCGCCGAACTGCTTTTGTAAGCTCGCGACGCCACCCGTATGATCCGCGTGGTGATGGGTCACAAAGATCGCCTCCAGCGTCAGCCCGTGTTTGAGAAGGGCTGCGCGCACGGGTGCCGCATCCCCTGGGTCAACCGCGAGCGCGCGCGACCCATCGTGTAATACCCACAAATAATTGTCGTCAAACGCGGGGATGGGTAAGAGGTTGAGAGGCTTCATGAATAATGACTCGAACGCCAGAAGCGCTTTGTGTTGATTTTCAAAGGAAATTATAGGTTTGACTGAACAGACAGATGGGGCACTGCGGGCATGTTGGCGAGACTGGCTCCAGACCGCCTTGGATGACACCGTGGCGGACATCTTTGGCTATCACGCCATTCAGGTCGGCGAGCCAGAGGTTGATGCCTTACGTACCAACCGCATGGCGCATCGTTGGCTCATTGACGCCAATGGCGATGCCGACGCCATTTGTGAGGCTTTGCCATTTGAGTCCAGCACACTCGATTTGGTCGTACTGCCCCACACACTTGAGCGCAGCATCGACGCCCATCAGAGTCTGCGGGAAGTTGAGCGTGTGCTTATGCCTGAGGGGCGCGTGGTGATCGCTGGCTTGAATCCCTTCAGTCTGTGGGCTTTGCGTCAACATCGCTATGACTGGGCCGTGCGTCTGGGTATCAAGGCGGGGGCGCAATCCTTGCCTTTCGATGCCCCCGTGGCACAGTGGATTGGCTTGTGGCGTTGCCGCGATTGGCTGAAGCTGCTGGGGTTTGAGGTTGAGGTGGTCAAGCGCGGTATGTATCGCCCCGCGCTTGACAGCGAGCGCTGGATTGATCGCACCGGTTGGATGGAGTCAGCGGGTAGCGCGGTGTGGCCTTTCGCCGCCAGTGTTTACCTGTTGGTCGCGGTGAAGCGGGTGCGTTCGACGCGCTTGCTCGGCCCGGCTTGGCGACGCCAACGTGCGTTAGTCAAGGTGCCGGTTAAGTCCTCAGCTCGGGTACGATCCACGCATGAATAAAGTAACGATATACACCGATGGTGCCTGCAAAGGAAACCCCGGGCCGGGTGGTTGGGGCGTTTTACTCATGTCCGACGGCGTCGAGCGCGAGCTTTTTGGGGGCGAGGATCTGACCACCAATAACCGCATGGAAATGATGGCTGTGATTGAGGCGCTCCGAGCGCTCAAACGCCCGTGCAAGGTAACGCTCTATTTGGACAGTGAGTACGTTCGCAAGGGGATCACCGAGTGGGTGGCAGGCTGGAAAGCCCGTGGCTGGAAAACTGCAGCCAAACAGCCCGTCAAAAACGTTGACCTTTGGCAGGTGTTAGACGATCTGGTCACGCACACACCGCACGAGCTGGAGTGGCGCTGGGTGAAGGGGCACGCAGGCGATCCGGGTAACGAGCGCGCCGACGCCCTTGCCAATCGGGGCGTGCGCGAACACTGACGGCGGTTAGCCGCCGATGTAGCTCATTTCAATCCGCTCTCTGGCGTTGCCAGCGGGGATGACGCCGGCTTGGCGGAGTGCCGAGTACTGGTCTTGGCGTTGCTGCCACGTATGCGCCAGGTACTGCGCGACAAATGTGGCGTCAGCGGGCTCTGCACTCCGGAGCAAGTGTTTGATTTCTGTGCCTTGCGTGGCGAATAGACATGCGAACAGCCGACCATCGGTCGAGAGACGGGCCCGGTTGCACTCGTGACAAAACGCCTCGGTAACGCTTGAGATGAATCCCACCTCACCGAGGGACGGGTCGAGGTTGCCGTTGCCGTCGAGATAGCCGTAACGTTTGGCTGTCTCGCCCTTGCTTTTCGCGGGCAGTGCTTGCATTGGCCAATGCGCTTGAAGCATTGCCAGCACATCGGCACTGGGTAACACCTCATCCATGCGCCAGCCGTTACTTGCGCCAACGTCCATGTACTCGATGAATCGCAGTGCCACACCCGTTCCGCGGAAGTGTGCGGCCATTGGAACGATTTGATCCTGATTGGTGCCGCGCTTGACCACCATGTTCACTTTGATGTCGCTGAACCCGACAGAGAGGGCTGTGTCGATACCCTCAAGGACGTCGGCGACCGGGAAGTCCATGTCATTCATGGCTCGGAAAATGTTGTCATCGAGCGCGTCAAGGCTGACGGTCAGGCGGGTCAGACCAGCGTCTTTAAGAGCCTGCGCCTTTTTGGCCAGCAAGCTGGCGTTGGTGGTCAGCGTCAGGTCGAGCGGTTGGCCGTCTAGCGTTCGCAGTGCACTGAGTTGGCCAATGAGTATGTCGAGGTTTTTGCGCAGGAGCGGTTCGCCGCCTGTGATGCGGATCTTACGAACACCCAGACGCGTGGACGCCTGGGCGATGGTTGTGATCTCCTCGAAGCTGAGGAGGTCACTCTGTGGCAGGTAGGCGTAATCCCGGGTGAAAACGCTTTTTGGCATGCAGTAGCTGCACCGGAAGTTACAACGGTCTGTGACACTGATTCGCAAGTCTCGCAGGGGGCGAGACAACTGATCCAGTATGGGGCCATTGAGGTCGATGGCTTGGATGGCTGCCCGTGCCTCAGCTGTCAGTGCGACGGGCCGTTGACGCGCGTCAATCAGTGGGATGGTTGTCTTGCTCATGTCGGTTATTGTCACTAATTTCTTTGTGCAGGGTTGCTGAATCCCAAAAAAGCGCCACCTTTGTCGGGCCATCCGATGGCGGTCGTCAATTTTAGGTAAGCGCGCACGGCTAAAATGACGCCGTCGCGTTTTTTTAACCACTTTCAAGATCTTCTATGTCTCTCAATAACGTATCGCCAGGTGCAGACGCTCCCAATGTGTTCAACGTCGTGATCGAAATCCCGATGAATGCTGACCCCATCAAGTACGAGGTTGACAAGGAAACGGGTGCTATTTTCGTCGACCGATTTATGAGCACGGCCATGCACTACCCAACCAATTACGGTTATGTGCCCCAGACGCTCTCGGGCGACGGGGATCCCGTTGACGTGTTGGTGATCACCCCATTTCCGCTCATCCCGGGCGTTGTGGTTCCATGCCGCCCCATCGGCATCCTGAAAATGGAAGATGAGGCAGGTATGGATGGGAAGGTTCTCGCCGTGCCAATCGACAAGATCTTGTCGCTTTATTCGCAGTGGCAAAAACCAGAAGACCTAAACCCAATCCAGTTGAAAACCATTGCCCACTTCTTTGAGCATTACAAAGACCTAGAAAAAGGTAAGTGGGTGAAGGTGTTGGGCTGGGAAGGACCCGACGCAGCCCGCCAAGAGGTCGCTGAGGGGATCGCCAACTACAAGGCATAACCGCGGGGTCGCCCATTCGGGCGGTCGCTCAGGTTTTAAAGGGGCTGCGTTCTGCCAAGTGTTCGACGTAGCCCTCAATGCCTTCTCGTTCCCTGACCAAATAGCGCTCGACGGCGTCCGCGAAAGCGGGGTGTGCAAGCCAATGTGCACTGAACGTGCGAACAGGCATCAGCGCACGAGCCATTTTGTGCTCGCCTTGTGCACCGCCTTCAAATCGGCGAATGCCATTGGCGATGCACCATTCAAGGGGTTGGTAATAGCACGCCTCAAAGTGCAGACAGTCAACCCTTGCCAATGCCCCCCAATAGCGGCCATAGGCCACCGTGGCGCGTCCACTTGTCGTCTCTCTCGCGAGCGCGATCAAGCTGGTTGCGAACGGTTCACCGTCCGGGCTGAAGCCCACGAACATCAGCCAGTTTTCAGGCATTTCGGTTCGCATGGTTTCGAAAAACGCAGGCGTCAGGTAGGGCGCGTTACCGTGTTCGAGATAGGTCCGCTCGTAACATTTGTAGAACAACTGCCAGTGGGCCTCAGAGATATCGTGACCAACGAAGCCCTCAAATCGAACGCCGGCGTCGCGCACTTTCCGGCGCTCCTGTTTGATTTTTTTGCGCTTCTCTTGGCTGAGGCTGGACAGGAAGTCGTCAAAGTTTGTAAATGGTCCACCGCCAAGCTTGTCGGGTTTTTGGTTGTGCCAGTGAAATTGCACGGTCTCTCGGCGCAGCAAGCCGACGGATTCACACAGGGCGATGTCAGCGTCATCTGCAAATAGGATGTGCAATGACGAGACGCCGATCGCTTCGCAGTGGGCCAAAGTGGCCTTTAAAAGCGCCGTTTTGGCCTCGGTGTCTCGTGCCAACAGTCGCGGCCCTGGCACTGGCGTGAAAGGGGCTGCAATGAGGGCCTTGGGGTAGTAAGGCAGCTGGTTATCGGCGTAGGCGCGCGCCCAAGCCCAGTCAAACACGTACTCACCATATGAGTGGGTTTTGACGTAGAGCGCGCAGGCGCCGATCAGTTCTTCAGCATCCCAGATGGTCACAAATTGCGGCGTCCAGCCAGTGTCAGTGATGGCGCTTTGGCTGGTATGCATGGCCGCTAGGTAGGTACAGGACATGAACGGGTTTTGACCGTCATCGTTCGCTGTGCCACCGGTCAAAAGCCCATCCCATTGAGAACTGGCGAGTTTTGCCGGGTTATCGATGATCCGAATGACATAATTGGCGCTCGGGCGCTCGGACATTTCGTCACGCGCTGGCGTCTGTTTCGACTCTTTAGATTCCATGTCCATTCGAATATCGGTTGCTCAATTAGATTTTGTCGTTGGTGATGTCTCAGGTAACGCCCAACGCATTCTCGATGCAGCGCGGCAAGCGCATGCGGCGGGCGCCCAGTTGCTGTTGACACCCGAATTGTCCCTGCCCGGTTACGCGGCAGAGGACTTGTATTTACGGCCCCAGTTTCTCACCGCCTGTGATGATGCCCTGAATTGGCTCGTCGCGCAGACGGCATCGCTGAAAAACCTCGCCATTGTGGTTGGCCACCCCTGGCGGGTGTCAGGGGAGGGGCTGCGTACCCACAGCGTGGCGCTGCCTGCTTGTTACAACGCCGCTTCGGTGCTACGGAACGGCCGAATCGAGCAAACCTATGCGAAGCAGTGCTTACCCAATTACCAAGTGTTTGATGAACGGCGTTACTTCACCCCCGGAACTGAGGTCGGCCTGTTCGATGTTGCAGGCACCACTGTGGGCTTGTTGATTTGCGAGGATGCATGGTTCGAAGCGCCGGCGAAAGCGGCGGTTGAAGCGGGCGCTGATGTGCTGGCCGTGATCAACGCATCACCTTTCCACCTAGGCAAAAGTCAGCAGCGTGAAGCCGCCATGGGGGCCCGTGCGCGGGCCTGTGCGCGGCCTTTGGTCTACGCGCACCTGGTGGGCGGACAAGATGAGGTTGTGTTCGAGGGGCGCAGTTTCATGACGGATGCGCAGGGGCAAGTCGTCGCGCGCGCAGCGGGTTTTGAGGAAGCAGTCATCACATGGGACGTCGCGCAGGCCATTGCGAACACGCCAACCGCTGAGATCCTTCGGCCGCTGGATGACGAGATGTCTGATTTATGGCAAACCCTCGTCATGGGCGTGCGGGACTACGTACAAAAGAACGGCTTTCCAAGCGTTTTGTTGGGGCTGAGCGGGGGGATTGATTCGGCCGTCGTGATGGCTGTTGCCGTCGATGCATTGGGCGCTGATCGCGTACGCGCTGTCATGATGCCATCGCCTTACACGGCTGACATTTCTTGGATCGACGCGCGTGACATGGCGGCGCGCCTCAAGGTGCGCTATGACGAGATCGACATTGCGCCCCATTTTGAGACGTTCAAGTCGTCTCTTGCTGCCGACTTCAAGGGCCTGGCAGCCGATACGACCGAGGAGAATCTTCAGGCGCGCATCCGCGGCACTTTGTTAATGGCGTTGTCGAATAAGTTTGGCAGCATTGTCCTGACCACGGGCAACAAAAGCGAGATGGCAACGGGCTACTGCACGCTGTATGGCGACATGGCCGGCGGTTACGCAGTCATTAAGGATGTTTTCAAGACAAAAGTTTTCGCGGTTGCCAACTGGCGAAATGAGAACAACCCGTTCGGCGGCGTCGACAACCCCATACCCGGCCGCATCATCACACGACCGCCAAGCGCCGAGCTGCGTGAGGACCAAAAGGATGAGGACAGTTTGCCCGCCTATCCCGTATTGGATGCGATTTTGGCCCGCTACATTGAAGAGGATCAGTCTGCCGCCGAGATCATTGAGGCCGGCTTTGACGCCGCCGCCGTCAATCAGGTCCTGAGGCTGGTGCGCTTGAACGAGTACAAGCGTCGGCAGTCGCCTGTAGGCATTCGTTTAACGCACCGTGGATTCGGAAAAGATTGGCGCTATCCGATCACCAACGCCTTCCGCTGACTCGCTTTCAGGGCATTTGAAAGACCGGTACAGTCTCGCCAACCACGATGCCGGCCACGTTTTTGAGGGGGCCTGGTATATAGGCTTTCAGGGCGTGCCGCGCGGTATCCGTCATCCAGCCCAGTTGCGACAAAACCGTGATGACGATCCACATCAACATGGGTAAGTTGCCGTCTGCGATTTTCACGGCGATGGCGGTCTGTCTCGAACGACTCGCGATGGTTTGTACGCCGTCGGCTCCGAATTTCGCGATCCAGTCGCCCGCGCCGGCGCGGTTCAGTGCCAGATCATTGCGCCCCAGGCCGCTGACCAGCGCCCCATGTTGCGCCATCGACTGGAAGATACGATTTGGCGCATCGCCATAGATGGGGTCAGGCGAGGTGAGGGTGAGTTTGGCGTAGGCCAAAGCCAGGGCTGGCAGGGGGAGTGCGTAGTTGGGGACGCTGCAACCATCGATACCAACGACCAGGTGCTCCCGCGCGATACCACTGAAATAGGCAACACTGTCCCTCACCACCGATTGCACGCGGTGTTCGCGTTGGGTGTAAGTGTCCGTGGGTTCGCCGAGGGCGCGCGCCAGCATCAACATACCTGCGTGCTTGCCCGAGCAGTTATGTTGTAAGCGTCCGTAGCTGCCTTTGTCGGGGGCTGGGAGGTTGTTGGTCGAGTAGTAATACGGCAGGTGCGTGCCACACAGCAAGTCAGCCTCGGTGCATCCTGCGCGCTTGAGGAGTGAACTGGCGCGACTGCTGTGTGCGGCCTCGCCATTGTGGCTCGCACACAGCAACGCGACATCCGCATCCGAGAGGTTGTACGGTTCCGCAAAGCCGGCTACCAACGGCATCGCTTGGAAAGGCTTTAACGCCGAGCGCGTGAACATCGGCGTTTGCATGTCGCCCATCCGGGAGATGATGCGGCCGTTTGCCTGCACCACGGCAACCGAGCCATGGTAGATGTTTTCAGGGTGATCACCACGCAGTGTGGCAATGAGTGGAACGTGTTGCGGGAGTGGGTGCATAAGCGCTAAATTATCATCCAGCAAATGGGCATAATGTGGTTATAAATTTTGCACCCAAGGAGTCGCCGTGAAACAAATTACCGCCGTCATCAAGCCGTTCAAACTGGAAGAGGTTCGCGAAGCGCTGGCTGAGCAAGGGGTAACGGGCTTGACGGTCACCGAGGTGAAGGGGTTTGGTCGTCAAAAAGGACACACCGAGCTGTACCGTGGTGCCGAGTATGTGGTGGACTTCCTGCCGAAAGTCAAAGTGGAAGTGGTTGTTAACTCCATGGATGTCGATCGTTGCGTGGACGCGATCGTCACCGCTGCCCGGACCGGAAAAATTGGCGACGGCAAAATTTTTGTAACGCCGGTTGATCGCGTGGTTCGAATCCGCACGGGTGAGGAAGACGAGAGCGCCGTTTAACGCGCCAATCGATCGCTCTAAAAACGTTTGAGGAGCGATGACAACCCAGCTTGCCCGATCAAGCTGGGGAGGAGCACTTGGTGATCGGCGTCGCTTTCCAACAGGGCCATTTGCCGACTGTCCATAAATTGGTGCTCAACCGCTTGATCAATGAACGCGAGTAAGGTGTCGTAGTAGCCTGCAGCGTTCAAGATGCCAATGGGTTTGTTGTGGTAGCCCAACTGGCGCCAAGTCCAAATCTCAAACAACTCCTCGAAGGTACCAATCCCCCCCGGGAGCGCCACAAATGCGTCCGCACGTTCTGCCATGATTTGCTTGCGCTCGTGCATGGTTTGAACAACGATGAGTTCATCGCAAGCAAGGTTGGCAACCTCTCGGTCAACCAGGGCTTGTGGCATGACGCCTAAAACCCGCCCGCCTGCCGCCTGACAGGCGCGCGCGGTGCACCCCATCAAACCGCTGTTACCACCGCCGTAAACAAGCTGTCCACCGTGGGTGCCGATCCAATGGCCGGTCGCTTGCGCAGCCGCTAAAAATGACGGGTCATCACCATCGCGTGAGCCACAATAAACCGCAAGGGAAAAAGTCGGGACAGACAAAGGTGAGCCCTGTTCGTTAAGCAAAACGGTTGAACAAGGCGGCAGCCCAAATGCCCCCGCACAGCAGCAGCGCGAGCATGACAGCGGCGCTACCCACATCCTTGGCACGCTTTGAGAGCGGATGGTGGTCGAGGCTGATGCGGTCAATGGCTGCTTCGATGCCCGTGTTGAGCAGTTCCGTCACCAAAACGAGCACGACAACCGCAACGAGCAGACTGACCTCGAGCCACGTCTGACCCAACCAAAAAGCAGCGGGGATCATGATGCAGGCTAACAGCGTTTCTTCCAAAAACGCGGGCTCTGAGAGGCCCGCCCGCAGCCCTTGAATAGAGTAGCCCCAGGCGTTAATGACCCGCTTAAGGCCGCGTGCGGGTTTGGTGTGTTGTGTTTGCATGCTCAGCGCGCTTTCGGTTCCACGCTGATCAGCGCGGTTTTGGCGATCCGATCGTGGACGAACTGCTTGCTGACCGGCAATTTACTGAGCATCGCCCAAATAGCCACCCAACCCAAAACCGTCCAAACCGTACCCGTCGTACCCATTTGCAGGGATTTGGCAAGGACGAGCCCTGGGACAAACCAAACGTACGTCAGCAAGTACCGCACCACCGCTTGGGTCGGTCGGATGGGTGAAACCCCGTCAGCGCTGACCACTTTGATGTGCCACGTTTTCATGGCCAGAGTTTGGCCGCTTCGGCACCATTGCCAGACGAAATAAACCGCAAGGCCGATGAATACGGCGACTTGTTGTCCGAGCCGATGGTCAAGCGCATGCCGGGTGTTGGTCACCACGCTGAAGACGTAACCAATCACGAAAACGACACCGAACAGCAACATGCCTTCATACAGCCAAGCGGCCATTCGACGTCTCAGACTGGGGAGGGCGTGAGGCAAATTCATGGGCGTGATTGTCGCATTAGTCGCACGCTTTTCAGATGGGTTCTACGGGTATCCCCGTAAAACCCCTGAAATGGTGTAATAATTCTGGTTGCACTGATTACTTGCAAACGGATGACAGTCGCGGTGGCCGATACAAATGCCGCTCAATGGTTGTTGTCTCAAGTCGTAACCTGGCTCCAAAAGAGTTTCGGAAGCGGCACCCACGGTTTTTCGTTAGAGAAAATCTCAAAGGTTCATCATGAAAATTAATTCTGCAGAGAATGCCTCTGCCTCATTGGCCGCATCGGCCGCAAACGCACCCGAGTTAATGGGCGCGGAAATCCTCGTCAAAGCATTACAAGCCGAAGGTGTCCAGCAGGTTTGGGGTTATCCCGGCGGTGCTGTTCTGTACATCTACGACGCGCTTTACAAACAAAATACGATTCAACACGTTCTGGTGCGCCACGAACAAGCCGCAGTCCACGCGGCGGATGGTTTCGCGCGCGCAACGGGAGAGGTCGGCGTCGCCCTGGTTACCAGCGGTCCAGGCGTAACCAACGCGATCACCGGTATCGCAACGGCGTACATGGACAGCATCCCTATGGTCATCGTGACTGGGCAGGTGCCAACAGCGGCGATCGGTTTGGATGCCTTCCAAGAATGTGACACCGTGGGCATTACCCGGCCGATCGTGAAGCACAACTTTTTGGTCAAAGACGCGTCTGAGCTCGCGATGACCATGAAGAAGGCCTTTCACATTGCCCGATCAGGCCGCCCTGGGCCCGTCGTGGTTGATATTCCGAAAGACGTGTCCTTCAAGCGCGTGCCGTACACCGGTTACCCCGAGAGCGTCGAAATGCGCTCCTACAACCCGGTTCGCAAGGGACATGGTGGTCAAATTCGCAAAGCGTTGCAGCTGCTGTTGACCGCAAAGCGCCCATACATCTACACCGGCGGTGGCGTGTTGTTGGGCGATGCCGTGGCGGAATTGCGCGAGCTGGTCGACTTGCTCGGCTACCCCGTCACCAACACCTTGATGGGTCTGGGCGCGTTCCCCGCGAGCGACAAGCGCTTCCTCGGCATGCTGGGAATGCACGGCACCATCGAGGCCAACAACACCATGCAAAACTGCGACGTCTTGTTGGCCGTTGGCGCGCGTTTTGATGACCGTGTGATCGGCAATCCGAAGCACTTTGCCCAAAACGAACGGAAGATCATCCACGTGGATGTGGACCCCAGCAGCATCTCGAAGCGCGTCAAAGTTGACATCCCAATCGTGGGTGACTGCAAAGACGTCCTGCGTGAGTTGATTAACATGATCAAAGAGTCAACCCAGCGCGCCGATCCCAAAGACTTGGATGCCTGGTGGACGACCATTGAAGGCTGGCGTGCACGCAACTGCTTGGCCTACGATGACAAGAACCAAGATGTCATCAAGCCACAGAAAGTCATTCAGACCCTTTGGGAAATGACCAAAGATGCCGACGCTTACGTGACATCTGACGTCGGGCAACACCAGATGTGGGCCGCCCAGTATTACGGCTTTGACAAGCCTCGGCGCTGGATCAACTCAGGTGGTTTGGGCACGATGGGCGTGGGTATCCCCTACGCGATGGGCATTAAGTTGGCCAAGCCTGAATCTGAGGTCTATTGCGTGACCGGCGAGGGCTCGGTACAAATGTGTATCCAAGAGCTGTCGACCTGTTTGCAATACAACACGCCGATCAAGGTTTTGTCGCTCAACAACCGTTATCTCGGTATGGTGCGGCAGTGGCAAGAGGTTGAGTACGCCGGTCGCTACAGCAGCAGCTACATGGACGCTCTACCCAACTTTGTGAAATTGGCGGAGTCCTACGGGCACGTCGGCATGCTCATCGAACGTCCACAAGACGTTGAAGGCGCATTGCATGAGGCGCGCAAGTTGAAGGATCGCACGGTCTTCATGGACTTCCGTACCGATCCAACGGAGAACGTCTTCCCAATGGTGCAGGCCGGTAAGGGCATCACGGAAATGTTGCTCGGCTCTGAGGACCTCTAACGAGACGTCAACCAAACAGCGGGCGCGCTGAGCGCGCTCGATTTTTAAAGAATCTATTGCCTGTCAAGCCCAAGCATTACCGTGTTTGGGGGAGGGCGGCGAAAAGAGGCTGCATTAAATGAAACACATCATCGCTGTTCTCCTCGAGAACGAACCGGGTGCATTGTCACGTGTCGTGGGTCTGTTTTCGGCCCGTGGATACAACATTGAATCACTCACAGTCGCGCCAACAGAAGACCCCAGTTTGTCTCGTATGACCATTCAAACGAATGGCTCTGATGACGTGATTGAACAAATCACCAAACACCTGAACCGACTCATCGAAGTTGTCAAAGTGGTTGACCTCACGGAAGGTGCGTACACCGAGCGTGAGCTGATGTTGGTAAAAGTTCGGGCGGTTGGTAAAGAGCGCGAAGAAATGAAGCGCATGGCGGACATTTTCCGTGGTCGCATCATTGACGTTACCGACCGCAGTTACACCCTTGAGTTGACGGGTGATCAGGCCAAATGCGATGCATTTTTGCAAGCGCTTGATCCCACTTCAATTTTGGAAACGGTGCGCACCGGTGCCTGTGGCATTGGCCGTGGTGAGAGAATATTGCGCGCCTAAACGACACCCAACGAGGGCCTAAACCTTCGTTGGATTTAAACTCAACGATTGTTCGATTTTTTACAGAGGACTTCCCATCATGAAAGTGTTTTACGACAAA
>ENA-UOYN01000429-UOYN01000429.1-marine-metagenome-genome-assembly--contig:-NODE-429-length-18692-cov-6.318131_pt1 | contig 18692 bp, 19 predicted proteins | sample MGYA00238176_ERZ767358 | MGnify/ENA primary metagenome ERZ767358 (study PRJEB28950, sample SAMN06266238) | marine metagenome | isolation source: Columbia River Estuary | place: USA:Columbia River Estuary...
GAAGTATCATCCATGGTTGACCCACCTCTTTGTGGGGTTGTTTTTTTGGCTAGCTCTATCGAGTTTTCACAAGTTTTACCTGAGCGTTTCCGAAATCAGGTACAGTTCAGCAGACAAAACCATTCAAGTGACTTCCAGAATCTTTATGGATGATCTGGAGCAGCTCATGGAGGATCGGTATGGAATCACGGCAGACTGGTTAACCCCTAAGCAGCATCCAGGAGCACAGGGGCTATTGGAAAAATACCTCTCTCAGCGTTTTGTGGTCAAGCGCGATGGAAAAATTCTCCCGTTGAAACTTTTGGGACTTAAAGAACAAAACGATGTATTTGTTTTGTTTATAGAATTTTCTGTTGACAACTGGGAACAGACAAAACAGCTATCGGTACAAAACAGAGTATTGATGGATTTGTTTGAAGAACAGCAGAATGTGGTGCATTTATACCTAAATGGAAAGAAAAGCAGTACGGTGCTCGATCGAGATCGCCCGGAAACAGTTCAGGAATTTTAACCACAAGCAGATTGACACATAAAAATTCAGTAAATTCACCTCTCATAAATCAAATTCGACAATGAAACAAATCAAATACACCTTACTAGCACTCAGTGCACTGGTATTTGCCACGGCATCTGGTCAAGAGTCTTCGACGCCAAGTCGTCAACCAGGGCATGAAAACACCAACAAATTCCGACAAATGTATCAGGAGTTTGCTACCCCCAACACCTATCGTTCTGCTTCGGGTGCTCCAGGGCCTGATTATTACCAACAGCAGGCGGACTATAAAATGAAAATCACCTTAGATGATAAAAATGCGCGTATTTACGGTGAAGAAACCATTACCTACACCAACAACAGCCCCGATGCACTCGAGTTTTTATGGCTTCAGTTGGATCAAAACGTTCGTGCCAAAGATTCAAAATCTCCCTTAAGGGATGGTTCTGGAGTTCCGTTGGCTCAACAAGCGGCTTCATTTACTGAAGCATACTTGAGCGAGCCCTTTGACGGAGGCTTTAATATTGAATTTGTCAAGGATGTCACTGGTAAGGCATTGCCCTACACCATTAACCAAACCATGATGCGCGTTGACCTTCCTGTGGCCTTGGCCTCAAAAGGCACCTATAGTTTCTCCGTAAAGTGGTGGTACAACATCCCTGACCATACGGTAAACAGAGCTCGATCTGGCTATGAGTTTTTCCCTGAAGACGGTAACCGCGCTTATGTAATCGCCCAGTTTTTTCCAAGAATGGCCGTGTACAGCGACGTAGAAGGATGGCAAAACCATCAATTTTGGGGCAGTGGTGAATTTGCCCTTCCTTTTGGTAACTATGAGGTAGACATTACCGTTCCAGCTGACCACGTGCTTGACGGAACCGGTGAATTGGTCAACAGAAAAGAAGTATACAGCAAAGAGATGATGCGCCGATTTGAACAAGCCCAAAAATCTTTTGATACCCCTGTAGTCATTGTGACTCAAGAAGAAATTGAGGCTGCTGAAAAAGGATTTGCCACCGACACCAAAACCTGGAAATTGCGCGCTCAAAATGTACGTGACTTTGCATTTGCTACCTCTAGAAAATTTATTCTAGACATGATGGCTGTTAAGTTTGGTGCCCGCACCGTAATGGCTGTTTCTATGTACCCTAAAGAAGGAAATCCGCTTTGGGAAGACTGGTCGACCAAAGTAGTGGCTTCTACCTTGAAGTCCTATTCAAAGTATACCTTTGATTATCCTTACCACAAAGCGATCTCGGTTCACGCCAAAAATCAGGGTATGGAGTACCCCATGATTTGCTGGAACTATGGCCGTCCCGAGAAAGATGGCACCTATTCCGACCGAGTAAAATACGGAATGATGAGTGTGATCATCCACGAAGTGGGACACAACTTCTTCCCGATGATCGTCAACTCAGATGAGCGTCAGTGGGGTTGGATGGATGAAGGTTTGGATACCTTTATGCAGTATTTAGCAGAACAAGAGTTTGGTGAAGCTTACCCAGAAGCCTTAGGTTCAGACAAAGAATACCCTTCCCGACGTGGAAAACCATCGGCGATTGTATCCTACATGGCCGGTGATCAAAGTACCATAGCCCCCATCATGTCTAACCCAGAAAACGTTTATCAACTAGGGCCCAATGCTTATGCCAAACCAGCTACAGCCTTGAACATATTGAGAGAAACAGTCATGGGTCGTGAGTTGTTTGACAAAGCATTTAAAACCTATGCGCAGCGTTGGATGTTTAAACACCCAACTCCAGAGGATTTCTTTAGAACTATGGAAGATGCTTCTGCCGTAGATCTAGATTATTTCTGGAGAGGCTGGTTTTATTCTACTGACTATGTGGATATGGGTGTAAAAGGCGTGAAAAAGTACTATGTTACCGACAAGCCAACAGCACAAATGAAAGCGTATATGAAGGAAAACAACCTGACTGAAGCTGATCTTCCTCCATTGGTTTATTTGGTCGATGAAGCCAGTGAAGATTTTGATCCTTCACTAAAAGGAGCCTCTCCGATGGACTCTGCTAAAACGTTGAATGAATTCGTTATGGATGCCCTAAGCGCTGAAGAACGCGCAGCGTTGAAAAATCCCAAGTATTTCTACGAGGTGTCTTTTGAAAAACCAGGAGGAATTCCTATGCCGTTAATTGTGGAGTACAGCTACGCAGACGGTACAAAAGAAACCATTAAGTACCCTGCAGAGATCTGGAGAAAGAACGATCTCGAGGTGAAACGCGTTGTGTCTTCTGAAAAAGAAATTGTTGGGATCGTTGTCGATCCATTATTGGAAACAGCAGACATCGATACCTCCAACAACAGCTGGCCGAAAAAAGAGACTAAGTCCGAGTTTGACCAGTTCAAACAAGGAATCAAAAACTAATTTGACTTGAATAAAACTAAAAACGCTGCCCCAAAAAGGCAGCGTTTTTTTTAAGTCATCAACGGGGAACTTGTTATATTTGCTTCATGTTTATTCCTTGGTTTATCGGCGGGGCCGAGATATTTTTTATCCTATTTGTCGTGGTGTTGGTCTTTGGCGCTGACAAGATTCCCGAGATTGCCAGAAACTTAGGCAAGGGAATGAGGCAGCTTAAGGATGCCACTGAAGACATCAAAAAAGAGATATACAAAACAGCCGAAAAAAACGGTGTAGATACCTCAATCACTCAAGATATTCAAAAGGAAATCGATGAGGTCAAAAAGTCGATTACCGAAGTCCCTGGGTCGATGAAGCGCAATTTTTAATCAGCGTACCAAACTCATCGTCAAACCATCCCTTAGAGGCATCAGCACCGTGGACAAGCTCGGGTGTTCCTTCATAAATTGATTAAACGACATTAACGCTTCCGTAGTTTTGTCCTTGGGGTCTAAGGGCTCAACAACTTTTCCTGTCCACAGAACATTGTCAATCAACAACACTCCTCCGGATTTCATTTTTGGCAGCACAGCGTCAAAATACGCGCGGTAGTTTTTCTTTTCTGCATCGATGAATACCAGATCAATTTCGATGTCAAGTTGAGGGATAAGCGCTAAGGCGTCACCCGTATGGAGTATAATTTGATGTTGATAACCTGCTCGCGCTATGTACTCTTCTTGGATTTTTCTCAGTTCAGGATTGACTTCTATGGTGTGCAGGATACCATCATCGGGCAATCCTTCCGCCAAACACAGGGCCGAATAACCGGTATAGGTGCCGATTTCCAATACCGTTTTGGGTTTGATTATTTTTGACAGCACAGAGAGGAGTCTTCCCTGAAAATGTCCTGAGAGCATTCGGGGTTGAATATGTTTTAGATGGGTGTCTCTTCTGAGTTCAGCCAACAATGCGGGCTCTTCCTCACTGTGTGATTGCGCGTAAGCTTCTATAGCTGGAGGTAGAAAGTGCATGTCTATTCTTTTGGTTTAGTGATCAGCAACACGGCGGTAAAGAATACGGCGATTACAGCTCCCAACAAGCTATAGTAACTAGTGCGCAGCCCAAATCCTTCCGCTATAAAGCCTAATATTACGGGTCCGGTTAAAAACCCACTGTACCCAAAACCAGCAACGATGGCCATAGCTTTACTCGGATTAATCGTTTTTTGTCGGCCAGCCATGCGAAACAGTTCAGGAATAACTACGGATAGTCCAAGTCCAATGGCGGTAAACCCACTGATGCTCCAAAAGAATTGGTCTTGAAGGACGCCTAAATAACCTACAGTGGCTACTGCAGCCCCCAAGGCCAGTATCTTTTCCGATCCAATACGTTGGCTGATGCCATCACCAAAAAATCGACCTGTAGTCATGGCTATGGAAAACCCTAAAAATCCAGCGCCTATCCATTGGTTTTCCAATTGCACAATTTCCTGAAGGTATAGTCCACTCCAATCCACTATAGCCCCCTCACTTCCCATGACCACAAATGAAATGATCCCTAATAGCAGTAAGGGTTTTAGGTATTTTAAGGAAAACTCACTTTCTTTTTTTACTTCACTAGTGATGTCTTTGTAAGCGCCAAAGAAAAATAGGTTGACTAAAATCATCAACACCAACAACAGCGCCATGTGCTCATACGCATGAGTAAACCAAGCCATGGCAAATGTTCCCAAACCAGCTAAAACACCTCCAAGACTAAAAAAACCATGCATGGCAGTCATCAAAGTGACTTGATCTCTGCGTTCAATTTCTGCCACTGTAGCATTCATGGAGATGTCTAAAAAACCTTGTGCAGCGCCTAATAAAAACAACCCACCCAATAAAAATGGGTAGGAGGGGGCAATAAAGGGGAGTATGCCCAACAAGCCCAAAGCCAAAATCCCCCAGGTAGTCGCTTTACCACAACCTAGGTAATCATTGATTTTTGGAGCGATGGGTAAAATCAAAAAGGAACCCATGGCCATAAAAAAAATAGCGATGCCCAACGATGATTTGTCGATCTGAAGCTGTGCCTTGATGGTGGGTATGTAGATAGCCCATGTGCCGTAGACCAAGTTCAAGCTCATAAATGCCCAGGCTGGTGCAAAATATCTGCGGTGCCTTAAGATCAGCCCAAGTGATTTCATTCCATGTTTTTGAGTGTGTAAAAATAGATAAAAAACAGCGGTGATTTGCCCGTTGATTTTTTATGATCCCTCGGTTTTATGTACCTTTGAAATTCAATAATAAATTTCCATGAGTACTAAAAAAGGTAGAATTCAAGATCAGTTAGATCAAGCCATGCTCGATCAGAGAAAAGTGTTTTTGTGGGGTGGGGTAGATGACGATTCAGCCAAACACGTCATCGATCGCCTCCTTTATTTAGATGCGATCGGACAGGAAGAAATACAATTAATCATCAACAGTCCAGGGGGCTATGTAACTTCTGGATTTGCTATTTACGACACCATTAAATCCCTAAAGAGCCCCGTTTCTACTATTTGCAGTGGATTGGCTGCTTCTATGGGGTCTATTTTGTTATCCGTAGGTGCTCCAGGTAGAAGATTTATCCAACCACATGCTCGGGTAATGATTCACCAACCCAGTGGTGGTGCTCGAGGACAAGCGTCAAATATTGAAATTCAAGCCAAAGAAATTATCAAAACCAGACAGTTGAGCGCAGAGATTTTAGCGCAAAACTGCGGTCAAAGCGTTGAGAAAGTACTTAAAGATTTTGACCGTGATTATTGGATGGACGCCCAAGAGTCTATCGCCTACGGTATTGTTGACGGAATCTTAGAGTAATTGAATTCATAGCCTACAAAAAAGGGGGACCGCGCAGCGGTCCCCCTTTTTTTTATTGGTGTTTAAGACTAAGTCTATTTACAGGGTAGCAAAAAAAGCTTCCATTTTTTCGCGCTCCTCATCAGCTAAAACCGAATCGACCAAAATACGGCCTGAGTGTTCGTCGGTAATGATTTTCTTTCTCGCAGCGATCTCCACCTGTACTTGAGGCGGGATAGTGAAGAAAGAACCACCTGAGGCTCCACGCTCGATAGCCACAACGGCTAGGCCGTTGACTACTTTGGTTCTTATACGGTGGTATGCACCCAATAAACGCTCTTCGATTTGTGTTTGAAGCTCCTCAGACTTGGTCACTAAGGCTTTTTCCTCTTTTTCTGTCTCAGCTAGAATTGCATCGAGTTCAGATTTTTTGTGGTTGAGGTGTTCCGTGCGCTCCGTTAGTTTTTCGGTAGAAGTTTCGATGACTTCTTTTTTGTGCTCGATTTGCGCTTTAAATTCTCGGATGTGCTTTTCAGCCAATTCGATTTCAAGTTCTTGGAATTCAACTTCTTTGCTCAAGGCATTGAATTCTCTGCTGTTGCGCACATTTTTTTGTTGCTCGGTATATTTTTTGATCGCTGCTTTGGAAGTTTCAATCAGGTTCTTTTTTTCAGCGATTTGATCAGTGATGCTGTCTAAATCAGACTTGAGTTTATCAAGTCGTGTAGTGAGTCCCTGTACTTCATCTTCTAAGTCCGCTACTTCAAGAGGCAATTCACCTCGTACGTTGCGGATTTCATCAATTCTTGAATCGATTAACTGCACGTCGTACAATGCTCTTAGCTTTTCTTCAACGGTTACTTCGCTCTTTTTGGTCATGATCAATAATACTTGATGGGATTTGTAATTGTGTCCGATAAAATGATGGCAAAATTAGGGATTTTTTTCTTAAGAAAGTCAACTATTAGCTTTTTTGTAAACTGCTCTGTCTCATAGTGCCCAGCATCGATAAGCAGTATTTTTCCCTCGGCCTTAAAGTAGTCGTGGTACTTTAAATCTCCGGTGACCAAAGCGTCAGCACCACGTGCCTTAGCTGCATGTATACCAGAAGCTCCACTGCCTCCCAAAACAGCCACTCGTCGGATCGTTCGATGGGTTAAATCACTGTGTTTGATCATAGGTGTCCCTAATTGGCGCTTCACTAAAGCCAAGAAATCAATTTCGGAAAGCGCTTGAGGTAAGGTGCCTATTTGCCCAAATCCAATGGAACCTTGGATGGGGTGTACGCTGGTGGGGGCCAATACCTCTCTGTCAATCAACCCCAGTGCTTCACCCAATGGAGCATTTACTCCGTGAATTACTTGGTCTAATGCGGTATGCATGCTGTAGATCGCTATTTTGTGCGCTATAGCTAGAGTAACCGCTTTACCCACATAATCATTGGGGTTGATGTGGGTAAGTCCCGTAAATATAATGGGGTGAAAGGCGACGATTAAGGAACATCCTAGTCGTTGGGCCTCTAACACCACTTCGGGCAATGCATCGTGGGCCACCAGTATTTTTTCCACCGATGCATCGGGATCTCCGACCAGTAAACCTGTGTTGTCAAAATCAGCGGCGATCTCCAGTGGGGCTAGTTGATCGAGTAGTTGGGCAATGTCTTGAACCTTCATGGATTGATTTAGTCTGTCAAAGATAATTATTCTAGATTTGTCGCATGAACCTCCGTACGATTTGGACAGCCCCTTGGGCGGCTTTGCTCGGTATTGTGTTGCGCATCAGGCATGCAGCCTACGATTGTGGTGTGTTTGCTACCTTCAGGTTTAACACCCCTAGTATGGTCATAGGCAACCTGAGTCTGGGTGGCACCGGCAAATCCCCCATGGTTCAACACTTGATTCATTCGGCGCCCAAAGATCTTAAAATAGCGGTGCTCACTCGCGGATATGGGAGGAAAACCAAAGGATTGTGGCACGCGAAACTAGGAGATGGTCCCCATGAGTTGGGGGATGAGGCCGCTGATTTGCGCCGTAAGTTCCCCGATGTGGCCTTAGTATGCTCCGCTTCACGGGTAGCCGGAATGAGGTTTTTAGAACACCATATTAAGCCTGACTTGGTGTTGCTGGACGATGCCTTTCAACACAGGTCGTTGGTGCCTCATGCCCATATATTGCTCACGACCTGGAACAAGCCCTATCACAGAGATCATCTTTTTCCCTGGGGTTCACTTAGGGATATCCGATCCGCTGCCCAAAGAGCCGAAGTGATCATTGTGACTAAATCCCCTGATTTCCCCGATCAGTCTACCCAAAAACAATGGCGTGCTGCGATGAAGGTACAGAAAGGTCAGTCCTTGTTGTTTGCACAGTTGAGCTATATCTCCACTGTTTCAGGACCTTTGGGCACACGCACACTGGCGGATTTGCTGCTGCAAAATCCGGTGCTATTCACTGGTATTGCAGATCCAGCCCCACTAGTTGAGCACCTCAAGTCCTTGGGATGGAACGGGGAGCACAGGTCATTTAACGACCACCACAGCTATAGTGCGTCTGATTTTCAAACCCTGGGAGGACGTTGTGTCTTGACTACCGAAAAGGATTCGGTGAAGTGGCATGGATTGTACGAAAACTGGTATGCTGTTGGTGTCACACACCTCATGGATGAACCAGGCAGTATCCTATTAAAGAATATGCTTTTGAGCCTTGTAGGACGAGCGAACTAACGCCCCGCTTTCCACATGTCTAAAACCTAATTCAAGCCCGATGGTTTCGTACTCTTTGAATTGCTCCGGAGTAATGTATTCCACCACGGGCAAGTGTTTTTTGGAAGGTTGAAGGTATTGGCCCAAAGTAACCACATCTACCTCATGCGCTCTCAGGTCGTGTAAGGTCTCAATCACCTCTTCACGAGTTTCACCAAGCCCCAACATGAGTCCGGTTTTCGTTCTGTTGGCCCCAGCTTCTTTTAGGTAGCGAAGCACCTCTAAACTGCGCTCGTACCGCGCTTGAATGCGCACCGCACGGGTTAAACGCTTTACGGTCTCCATGTTGTGGGAAATGACCTCTGGAGCAACCGCTACAATACGGTCTAAATGTTTGTGGATCCCTTGAAAGTCAGGAATTAAGGTTTCTAAGGTAGTGTTTGGATTTAACCTCCTGATGGCTTGCACGGTTTCTGCCCAAAGAATAGATCCCATATCCTTTAAATCATCCCTGTCTACTGAGGTGATCACGGCGTGTTTAATGCCCATGATTTTAATGGACTGGGCTACTTTTTCAGGCTCTTCCCAATCCACTTGATCAGGGCGTCCAGTTTTTACCCCGCAAAATCCACAGGATCTGGTGCATGTGTTGCCCAAAATCATAAACGTAGCAGTGCCTTCTCCCCAGCATTCGCCCATATTGGGACAGGAGCCAGAGGTACAGATGGTGTTGAGTTTATACTGATCGACCAATCCCCGGAGTTGGGTATAATTCTTACCCGTGGGCAGCTTAACTCTTATCCATTTGGGTTTACCCACATGGGTTTGTACAGGTGTTGCAGCAGTAGTTGGGGCTGTAGACATGGCCAATATTTTTACGCAAAATTACACCACCCAAAACCCCTGTCCAAATATTCAGGGATATTTAGTCGCTAAGGTTTCGTCTTTAGTAAATCTGCCAATAATTGTTTGGCCCGAAGTACCCGTACTTTGGCCAGGTTGACTTCAATTCCCAAGGATTCAGCCATATCTTGATAGCTCATCTCTTGGAAAAATCGGTATTGTATGGCCTCTTGGTAATGGGGCTTTAGTTTTTTCAGTTCAGCGAGCAATGCCGCTAAATTTTGCTGAGTGATCAGTTCATCCTCAGCCGTTGGACTTTCATCCGCTAATTGCCTAGCGGATTGTTCGCGGTCAGTAACTGCCGGATCAAAAGCTGAATTCTTTCTTTTGCGCAACCAGTCAATGTGCAGATTTTTGGCAATGGTCAACAGCCAAGTATTAAAAGCGTACTCCGGTTTATAAGTATGGATTTTGTCAAAGGCTTGGGCAAATGTCTGCATGCAAATGTCCTCGGCATCGTATTCGTTTTGGGTTTGTTTGAGTTGGAAATAATACACTTCTCCCCAGTAATGGTGGAGCAATGCGCTAAATGCTTTTTGAGATCCTTGACAGGCTTGCTCAATGGCTGTACTCAAGACAAAAGGAGTTTGTTTGGCAGACATTTAAGCGGATACCTGATCTTTTTTACATTCTTGCTCCTCGGGAAGTTTCCCGCAAAAACCACAAGCAGCACCCTCCTTGTTTAAAAAGGGGCTTTGACTCGCACAAGTGCCGGCAAATTTACCCTCTTTTTTGGCCCATATTTTTATGGCGATACCAGCAAATGCTAGGGCCAGAAGCCCAATAGTTACCAAAGCTAACTTCATAAAAAATACTTTGTGCAAAGATACAAATTAATCGCGCCCCTCTAAAAAATAGGCACCTCGGGTGTAATCTCCACCCCGAATTTTTCCCGTACGGCTTCTTGAATTTCTTGAGCTAAAGCCCACATTTCAGCGCCTGTAGCTCCACCGTGATTCACCAAGACCAAAGCTTGTTTGTCATAAACGCCGCAATTATTTCGACGAAAACCTTTGTATCCGGCTTGTTCAATCAACCAACCTGCGGGTATTTTCTTCCATCCAGTTGCCGCTTCATATATGGGTAGGTCTGGGTACTGGGCGTTTAGTTCAGCAGCTTGTTGTGCAGGAATGATGGGGTTTTTAAAAAAGCTACCCGCATTGCCCAATATCTTTGGATCAGGAAGTTTTGATCTGCGGATGGACTGTACGGCATCAGCTACATCTGCAATACTCGGAGCGTGTATCTGGTTTTGCTCCAACACTTGACTAATCGCTCCGTAGGATAGATGAAGGGCGTGATTCTTTTTAGTTAAGCGGTATTCTACCCACCCAATCATGTATTGATCTCGAACTTCCCGTTTAAAAATCGAATCTCGATAACCGAATTGACACCCCTCACGATCAAAAATTCGTTCGTGTCCATCGGTTAAAGCGAAAGCACCACACCGAACAAAACAGTCTTTTTGCTCAACGCCATAAGCGCCAATATTCTGGATGGGTGCGGCACCTACATATCCGGGAATGAGGGCTAAGTTTTCTAGACCACCCCAATTATTGTGCACACAATGCATGACCAGATCGTGCCATGTTTCACCAGCACCTACTTTGAGGACCACTTCATCCTCTGATTCGTGGGTGATTTCTATACCTCTAATGGCCACGTGAAGTACCAGTGCGTCTAGGTCCTGGGTCAGCAACATATTGCTGCCACCGCTGAGCACAAAAACCTTGGGATGAAGCCTTAAATCCAATACTTCCTTTAAGGTTTTTTGACTATCCACAGGGACATACCAAGCAGCATAGGCGGGCATTCCCAAAGTGTTGAGTGTAGCTAAAGGGAAGTGGGGCTGAGGTTTCATGCTTGTGGGTATTGAGTCAAAGCGATAGCCAAAAGCTCAACGGCTCTCTTGATTCTCGCTTGTTCCAATACATAGGCGATGCGCACTTGGTTTTTTCCCTGTCCAGGTGTAGCATAAAATCCAGAACCAGGAGCCACCATAACCGTTTGCCCTTGATCTTGAAAATCAGACAACATCCATTGAGCAAAGTGGTCTGCATCAGCTACTGGAAGTTCAACCATGCAATAGAAGGCACCAGAGGGAGCACCTACACGAACTCCTGGGATTTTGGCTAGGGCCTCCATCAATACATCTCTTCGTTGGGTGTATTCACGGTTGACCGCTTCAAAATAGCTTTGCGGTGTTTCTAAAGCTGCTTCACTAGCGATTTGAGCATAGGTGGGTGGTGAAAGGCGCGCTTGACAAAATTTAAGCGCAGCGGCGAGCACCCCTTTGTTTTTGGAGACCAAACAGCCAATGCGGGCGCCACACATACTGTAGCGTTTGGAGACCGAATCGATCAGAATCACATGCTGTTCACTCCCCGCTAAGGAGAGCATCGAAGTGAAAGGGACGCCGTAGACAAATTCTCGGTATACCTCATCCACAATCACAAAAATGTCGTGCTTTTTGGCCAAGGTCAATACTTGGCTTAGCTCTGCTTCACGGTACACATAACCCGTGGGATTTCCTGGGTTGCAAAGAAGTATGGCTTTGGTTTTTGGCGTAATGAGTGCTTCAAATTGCTCAATGCTGCCCAAAGCAAAATTATCCTCAATTCGGGTCGGAAGGGGAACGACTGTTACATTGTTGGCTGTGGCAAATCCATTGTAATTGGCATAAAACGGCTCAGGTACAATCAGCTCATCCTGGGCGTCACAAACCACACCAATAGCAATCGATAAGGCCTCTGAGCCACCTGTCGTGACTATAATTTCAGTCTCGTCCACCGGAATATTCACTCCCTGATAGTAGTGGGCTAGTTTTTTTCGGTAGGCCAAAGTGCCCTCCGATGGGCTGTAACTCAACACCTCCACCTGGGCTTCTCTGACCGCCTTTAGAGCGGATTCAGGGGTTGGAATGTCGGGTTGTCCTATGTTGAGGTGTATGACCTCAACACCTCTTTTTTTGGCTTGTTCCGCAAACGGTGCCAGCTTTCTGATCGGAGACTCGGGCATGTGCTGCCCTTTAAATGAAATTTTTGGCATTTTATTGTTTGGGTGCGTCGACTTGACCCACAATGTAAAGTTGCTTGGGTTCTGCTCCTGCGTTGGAGTAGACATAGATGGTCTTTCTGATAGGGCCTACGCGTTGGGTGTCGTAGACGACTTCAATTTCTCCTTGTTTCCCGGGCATAATCGGAGCGGTAGGTTTTTTGGGCACCGTACATCCGCAGCTGGAACGCACATCGGAGATGACTAATGGGGCCTTGCCCTGGTTGGTTAGTTTGAAAATTTTCAGCCCGTTGCTCCCTTGGGTAATGGTGCCATAATCCAAGGTGTCTTGAGCAAATTTCATCACAGGGGTTTGCGCCCAAATCGGTGCAGCAAAAAGTGCTAGCACAACGGTAAGCCATAGTTTTTTCATGGGATTTTTTTTGTTACCCAAAGGTAGCAAAGTGGACTTGATTGTACAAACGGGAATATTTGCCATTGACTGGGTTGATTTTTATATTTTTGTGGTGGCCATGGGCTTCCCCCTTGGCGCTTTTTATTTATGGAATTACCTTCAAAATACGCCCCTCAACAAGCCGAAAGCAAATGGTATCAATACTGGATGGAAAACGGATATTTTCGATCCACGCCTGACCATAGAACACCCTATACGATTGTTATACCGCCACCCAATGTTACGGGTGTGCTGCACATGGGTCATATGCTCAATAACACCATTCAAGATGTGTTAATCAGAAAAGCCAGACTACAAGGGTTCAACGCTTGTTGGGTGCCAGGTACTGACCACGCTTCTATAGCCACGGAGGCCAAGGTGGTGGCACAACTCAAGGAACAAGGGATTGAAAAAAGCGATTTATCGCGCGAAGAATTTTTGTCCCATGCCTGGGCTTGGAAGGAGAAATACGGTGGAGTGATTTTAGAGCAACTCAAAAAATTGGGGTGCTCTTGTGACTGGGATCGCACGGCATTTACCATGGATCCTCAGCTGTCTGACTCGGTCATTAAAGTATTTGTCGATCTGTACAACAAAGGTCTTATCTACCGGGGATACCGCATGGTTCACTGGGATCCAGAGGCCTTGACCACCCTTTCTGATGAGGAGGTGATTTACGAAGAAAGATCTGGCCTGTTGTACTTTGTCTCTTATCCACTGGCCGATGGATCGGATCAAATTACGGTAGCCACCACGCGGCCTGAGACGATCTTGGGCGACACAGCTTTGTGCGTACATCCAGAAGACCCGCGATATGCCCACTTAATCGGTCAAGAGGTATTGGTGCCTATCACCAACCGAAAAGTGCCTGTGATCGCTGATGAATATGTCGATCCAGAATTTGGTACTGGCTGTTTAAAAATTACCCCAGCCCACGATCCCAATGATTACCTCATCGGTCAAAAGCACGGTCTAGAATTGATCGATATTTTTCACCCCAATGCTACGCTTAACAGTTATGGTGGACCCTTCGAGGGGATGGACCGTTTTGAAGCTAGAAAAGCGGTGGCCAAATGGTTGGAGGAACACGGATTTTTGGTAAAAAAGGAAAATCATCAAAACAAAGTAGGTACGTCTGAACGCACCAAGGCCGTAATCGAACCCAGATTATCGGATCAATGGTTCTTGCGCATGGACACCTTGGTCAAGCCCGCCCTTGAAGCGGTTATGGACACCCAAGAGATCAAGTTATTTCCCAAAAAGTTTGAGAACACCTACAAGCATTGGCTGGAAGGGATCCGCGATTGGAACATCAGCCGACAGCTTTGGTGGGGACAACAAATCCCTGCCTATTACTACGGGGATGCCAAAACGGATTATGTAGTTGCAGAATCTTTGGAAACAGCGTTAGCGCTTGCACGAGAAAAATCAGGCAATGCTCAGCTGGATGCCAGTGATCTCAGAAGGGATGAAGATGCTTTGGATACTTGGTTTTCATCTTGGCTATGGCCCATCAGTGTGTTTAACGGGATATTAGATCCTGAAAATCCAGAAATAAAGTATTATTACCCGACCAATGATTTGGTTACCGGTCCAGACATCCTGTTTTTCTGGGTGGCGCGCATGATTTTTGCGGGTTACGAATACATGGGGGAGAAGCCCTTCACCAATGTATACCTCACTGGATTGGTGCGCGATGCACAGCGTAGAAAAATGTCTAAATCCTTGGGTAATTCTCCAGATGCCTTAAAACTCATAGAAGATTACGGGGCTGACGGGGTACGCGTCGGATTGCTTTTGAGCGCATCAGCCGGTAATGACTTGTTGTTCGACGAAGCGCTTTGTGCTCAAGGCCAGCATTTTGCCAACAAAATCTGGAACGGATTTAGATTGGTTCAGTCCTGGGAAGTAGCCGAAATCCCACAACCTGAAACAGCTCAACTGGGTATTGAATGGTATCGAGGTGCGTTTAATCAAGCGTTGGCGGTGATTGAGGATCATTTTGAGAAGTACCGCATTTCCGATGCTTTAATGGCCTTGTACAAGTTGGTTTGGGATGATTACAGCGCATGGTTGCTGGAAATCATCAAGCCCGCTTACGGAGCCCCAATCGATAAAACCACCTATGAATCTGTGATCGCTTTGTTGGAGCAAAACCTGGTATTATTACATCCATTTATGCCGTTCCTCACCGAAGAGATCTGGCAATACATCCAACCAAGGAGCAAAGATCAGGCGCTGATTGTAGGTCAATGGCCTAAGCCATACACGACTGACACGGAGCTCACCAACTCATTTGGGCTGGCCGCCGAGGTAATTGCCGGGGTGAGAAATATCCGGCAAGAGCATGGGATTCCTCAAAAAGAGGTGTTGTCCCTTGGTGTTTTGGCTGACGATCAATTCCCCAAGGCTTGGGTGCCAGTGATCACTAAATTGGCCCACGTTGAAGAGGTGACCTGGGTAGAGGAAGCCCCAGAGGGTTCAGCCTCATTTAGGGTGATGTCCTCGGAGTGTTTTGTTCCTTTGTTGGGGCAAATAGATCCAGTGGAAGAACTCAAAAAATTAAATGATGAGTTGGCCTATACACAAGGATTCTTGGTTACAGTAGAAAAGAAACTGTCCAATGAACGTTTTGTGCAAAACGCCCCAGAATCAGTCCTTGCTCTAGAACGAAAAAAGCAGTCAGATGCTTTGGAAAAAATTGAGATGCTCAGCCAGCGTATCGCTCAGTTGAGTTAGTCTTTATTTTTAAGGATTTCTTGTTGAATCTGATGAGCCAGGTCGATGTATTGTTGCATGGCTTGGTCTCTGTCGGTGTGTCTGGCTTGGAACAGCGCATTGGATTTAAATGCGTCGATCATACTTTGTGCTCCTTGGTCCAAGGCGTTTAAACTCACCTTTAAACCGGTAGCAATTTTGTAGTAAGCATACAGCTTGAGCATGGTGTCCGGAGGCAGTTTAACGGGCAGCTCCGACATCGAAGCTACCGCTTTTTCAAACTCTTGGTTAATCATCCAGCGGATCTTTGTCTGGATAGATCGCAATAACTGTTTCTGCCCCTTTTACTTTTTGACCCAGTTTGACCGTGACCACGGCATCTAGGGGAAGAAATACATCCACCCTAGATCCAAACTTGATAAATCCGGCATCTTCCCCTTGAATGGCTTTCTGACCAACTTGGGCGTAATTCACTATTCTACGGGCCAATGCGCCAGCGATTTGACGGTATAATACAGGTCCGAATTTTGGGGTTTTAACCACCACGGTAGTGCGCTCGTTTTCTGTAGAAGATTTTGGGTGCCAGGCCACCAGGTATTTGCCAGGGTGATATTTTGAGTAGCTCACTACACCGCTGGCAGGGTACCTGGTGACATGTACATTTATTGGCGACATGAATATAGACACTTGTTTTCTTTGATCGCCTAACACTTCTGTTTCCATGACTTCTTCAATCACTACAACTTTACCGTCTACCGGGGATAAGATGTGGTTGTGGTTTAGAGCAGCCCTTCTCTTGGGATTGCGAAAAAATTGCAGGATCATGATCAATAGGATCAACACCATTACTTTCAGGCTCATGGACAACCAAATAGGTTCCAAGGCCAAATAGTCAATTCCCAAAACAGATGCCATAGCGATCACCAAACTAATGCCGATGATCAAGTGTCCTTCTTTATGAAACATAATCAAATATAAACAACGTCAAATAAGCCCATGGGGCAGAAAAAAGTAAACTGTCCAGTCGGTCTAACATACCTCCGTGTCCAGGTAATATAGCGCCGCTGTCTTTTACTCCTGCGGCGCGTTTCAATTTAGATTCCAAAAGATCACCTAGATTACCCGACACAATCAGGACAAAAGAGAGTATCCCCCATTGAAAAGGGCTGAGCGGACCTCCAAAATGACCGCAAAGATAGGCCGCAGACATCCCGAAAATCAACCCTCCAATGGCTCCCTCAACTGTTTTGTTGGGCGACACACTGGGAAATAATTTATTTTTGCCCCACAAACTACCCGTGACATAGGCCATGGTATCGTTGGCCCAGATCACACAGAATATACCCGCGATGAGTATGGAGTCAAACCCCTGGGTTCTGTAGGGAATCATTGTCAAAAAAATGCTGCCACCACCGACATAAAGCAGCCCAGTGATCAAACGATGACTTTCAGGCATTTTGTCTTTGGTGGTATTAAACAGGTAGACGATCAGCCTGATATTCATCGCTAATGTAGCGATCAATAAAATCCAAGGTGAGATGGGGTCGTGGAGTAGATAGATATAGGCCCACCACAACAAAAGGTATAGGGCAAAAATCAGATAACCCCTGATTTTACTGAGTTTTTTGTACTCAAAAATACAGGCCAGTCCAAAGGACATAAACAGGAAGTCAAAAGCGTCCGAGTTTAAAAATACCGCAGCAAGCAACAAACACACGTAGACCAAGCCGGTCAATGATCTTCTAAGGGCATTTTTCATTTACAGGTCCTCTAAAAGCAGAAGATAAACGTTTTTGATCGGGCTTCCGTAGCTTAAAAATTCCGGTTTGTCAGCCCCTTGTAGTTTGAAGTTTTTTAATGCAGTGATGTTGGAGGGAATCCGATCGTATTTGCGTTTGATTTGATAAAGTCCATCGTTTATCTGAGGAGTTAGTTGACTGGTCTTGGCAAAAACGACAATATGATCAGGCAAATCCACAATTTTTTTATCCCCCAATTGTTTTTCACTCATCAATATGGAACCGTTATGGGCAATCAAAAACTCACATCCAGTAAAAAAAACCAGTGAGGTAATGTCACTACAAAAAGGAATTTCTCTAGACTGGCAGATAGAAATCAAGTTTTTATCGGTGGTGAAAAAAGGTTCGCTCTGCCAACCTTGCTCGATGATAATCTTATCGAGCATGTCATAAACTTCACTGAGTTCCGTGCAGTAGAGAAACTTACCTCCATTCTTATTAAACTCGACAGCAAATTTTTCATCTGTCGGCAACGCAATATCTGGCATATAGGCACTCCGCTCTTCCTGTTCTGAGGGACTCACCTGTTTTTTAGCGCCAAATATTTTGTCAAATAAGTTCAATGATCTCCTTCCGTTAACGGCTCTTCTATTGGTTTTTCATGAATAACTTCCACTGATTCAGTTGATTCGGTATTTTTTTCAAACGGGCGTTGTCCAAAAATCTTTTCCAAATCGTCCTTAAATATAACTTCTTTTTCCAATAATCGCTGAGCTAGCTCGTCTAATTTACTTCTGTGCTTAGTGAGAAGTTCAATGGCTCTTTGGTATTGGGATTCAATGAGTAAAGATATTTCTTTATCAATCACTTGAGCGGTTTCTTCGCTGTAGGGTTTGGTAAATCCGTATTCGCTCTGTCCAGAGGAATCGTAATAAGTGATGTTTCCCAGGGTTTCGTTTAATCCATAAACGGTAATCATCGCTCTGGCTTGTTTGGTTACTTTTTCCAAGTCGCTTAAAGCACCAGTGGAAATTTTTCCAAACACCACTTGTTCAGCAGCTCTTCCCCCTAGGGTAGCACACATTTCGTCCAGCATTTGTTCTGTGCGTACAATTTGCCGTTCTTCAGGCAAATACCAAGCTGCACCTAAAGACTGACCTCTGGGAACAATAGTCACCTTGACTAAAGGCGCCGCATGTTCTAACAACCAGCTGACCGTAGCATGACCTGACTCGTGGTAGGCAATGGTTTCTTTTTCTCCCGGAGTGATGATTTTATTTTTCTTTTCTAAACCACCTACAATACGATCTACGGCATCCAAAAAGTCCTCTTTAGTGACGGCTTTCTTTTCTTTTCTGGCAGCGATTAACGCTGCTTCGTTGCAGACGTTGGCAATATCAGCGCCAGAAAAGCCAGGAGTTTGTTTGGCCAAAAAGTCCAAGTCCAGGGTTTCAGCGGTTTTAATCGGACGTAAATGCACTTCAAAAATCTCTTTTCGTTCGTTTA
>ENA-UOYN01000436-UOYN01000436.1-marine-metagenome-genome-assembly--contig:-NODE-436-length-18412-cov-3.935774_pt1 | contig 18412 bp, 13 predicted proteins | sample MGYA00238176_ERZ767358 | MGnify/ENA primary metagenome ERZ767358 (study PRJEB28950, sample SAMN06266238) | marine metagenome | isolation source: Columbia River Estuary | place: USA:Columbia River Estuary...
TGAGGTAAATAGGGTTCGCATAGAACTGAGTGAATTGAGGATCCTGTGAAAAAGCCCACGACCCAATGAAAATTGCAAATATAAACAGTCCTAATTTCATCATAAAAAATCCTTTTTTCACCTTTAAATTAAGGATAAATATATTCTTACAACGAAACTCAATAAGAACCTACTTTCTTAATTTTTAAATCTGTGCTTAGTGAATTCAATAGTTCCAAATAAGAAAACATAAAATCTATAAACCAATGAAAAGATGTCTATTTTAAAAATGAATTCACTACACTAATAACTACTAATTAACTGGTTTAGGTACATTTTTACTTAAGAACTTACCATAAAGCAATCTAACATGAATAAACAGCATGTTTCATCGAATATTTAAAGGTGGCAGATGTACATTTTTTTAAGTACATTCGTAAAAGAACAAAATCTCTATGCTTATGTTAACTTCAAAAAGATTATTTGACCTCCCAAGACACCAGTTAAAAAATCATCCGAATTCAAAAATGTTTGTTACCAAAACAGACGGTGAATGGAAGGGAGTTTCTACAGCACAATTTTTAAAGGAGGTAATGTCTATTTCCAAAGGTTTAATATCATTAGGTATACAGCCTGGGGATAATGTAGGAATTGTTTCAAACACTCGATACGAATGGAATGTAATGGATATTGCCATTCAACAAGTTGGAGCAATTGTTGTTCCATTTTATCCAAATATATCTGAAAACGATTATCGTTACATTTTTAATGATGCTAAAATTAAACTGTGTGTTGTAGCAGATCAAGATTTATATCAAAAAATAACAAACATTAAAGCAGATATTCCGAGCTTGAATCAGCTTTTCACTATGGATGTTGTTCCGAACGCACCACATTGGAACGAGATTAAAATTGCAGGAAGAGAAGTTGAAGCCCAAACTGTGAGGGATCGAATGGAAAATGTAAATTATGAAGACTTAGTAACAATAATTTACACTTCAGGTACTACAGGGAACCCGAAAGGAGTAATGCTTTCACATAAAAATTTACTTTCAAACGTTGAAGCATGTATCGATCCAATCCCAGCAGATAGTAATTCACGTGTTCTATCATTCCTACCTGTTTGTCATGTATATGAACGAATGCTTCATTACCTCTATTTTTATTTAGGTTGTTCGATCCATTTTGCAGAATCAATGGACACAATTGGAGATAATATTCGAGAAGTAAAACCCCACGTATTCACTGCTGTCCCTCGTTTAATCGAAAAAGTTTTTGATAAAATAATGGCAAAAGGAGATGATTTAACGGGTATTAAAAGAAAACTTTTTTTCTGGGCTGTTGATTTAGCGGACAGTTATGACCCGGTAAAAAGAAGTGCATGGTACAATTTAAAATTAGGAATTGCTCGAAAACTGATTTTCTCAAAATGGCAAGAAGCATTAGGTGGAAATATTAATGCAATTGCTTCTGGAAGTGCTGCTTTGCAACCTCGTTTAGCGAGAATATTCTTAGCTGCAGGCATACCAATTTTGGAAGGATACGGTCTAACAGAAACATCTCCTGTTTGCTCTGTAAACTCTTTCTCTAAAGGAATTAGAATTGGAACAGTAGGTGCAGTTGTAGATGATGTAGAAGTCAAAATAGCAGATGATGGAGAAATACTTGTTAAAGGTCCAAATGTGATGATGGGTTATTATAACTTACCTGAACAAACAGCTGAAGTTATAAAAGACGGATGGTTTCACACTGGTGACATTGGAGAATTTGTAGAAGGAACATTTTTAAAAATTACTGATAGGAAAAAAGAAATATTTAAAACGAGTGGTGGTAAATACATTGTACCACAAGCAATGGAAAACAAATTCAAAGAGTCTCGTTTTATTGAACAAATAATGGTTATTGGTGAGGGGCAAAAATTTCCAGCAGCACTTATTGTTCCAACATTTTTATTTCTAAAGGAATGGGCCATTCGTAAAAAGATAGATTTAGGAGATGGCTCGAACGATTCAATCATTGCAAATGAACACGTAATTGCAAGAATTCAAAAAGAGGTTGATTCTTTTAATAAAAATCTTGGGAATTGGGAACAAGTAAAATCGTTTCAATTACTAAATAATGAATTTTCTATTGATGGTGGGGAGCTAACACCAACATTAAAATTGAAAAGAAAGAAAATCTTAGAAATTCACTCAGAGAAAGTCGACAAAATATATTGTGATTAGTTTGGTTTAACTAACGTCAATTTAATGTTCGCATGATGAAATTGTGGATAATGTGTCCCTTTTTCAAACTTCATTGTTACCACATAATTTCGAAGTTGAACTTTGGAAGATGTTCTTGTGATGTTTGACTCTTTAAGTGTTGCACTTTTTATATTTCCGTTACGATCAACCGAAACATCATAAATTGCCCATCCATTCACTGTTCCTTCTTGAACAAAAGATGGATTGTTTATTAATTTCCGGCCTTCATCAACCAATGATCCACCCATTAATTGACCAAAAGAGTTGAACCCAAGAAAAAGAAAAATGACGACAATAGATTTCATAATAACTGTTTCGTCAAATGTAGGAATTTATTTAATAATTTAATCAAGCAATTCTACCCCAATTCGGTCGTTTTTTAAGTAGCTCTGTAAGCTTCATCCTAACTCCTTTATTTTCTTTCAATTCAATTGTAGAATCGTCTCTAAGCACCTGTTTTGCAGCTTCTCTAGCCATAACAACAATATGACCATCTCTCGATAAATTAGCTATTTTCAAATCCAACAAACCACTTTGTTGTGTTCCTAACAAATCCCCTGGCCCTCTAAGTTGTAGATCAACCTCAGCAATTTCAAAACCATCATTTGTTCTGACCATTGTTTCCACTCTTTTCTGACTTTCTTTAGACAATTTATCTCCTGTCATTAAAATACAATACGATTGCTCTGCTCCTCGACCTACCCTACCTCTAAGTTGGTGCAATTGTGACAGCCCAAATCGTTCAGTGCTTTCAATTATCATTACAGAGGCATTTGGAACATTAACTCCAACCTCAATTACAGTTGTGGCTACCATAATTTGAGTTTCTCCTTTCACAAAACGACTCATTTCAAATTCTTTATCCTCCGCCTTCATTTTACCATGAACCATACTAACCTGATATTTAGGCATTGGGAAAGCTCTAGTAATTGCTTCGAAACCATCCATTAAATTGTTAAAATCAAGCACTTCAGATTCGTTAATTAACGGATATACAATATAAACTTGTCGACCTTTAGCGATTTCCTCCTTCATGAATCCAAACACGCGTAATCGATGAGCATCATAACGATGTACCGTTGTAATTGGCTTACGTCCAGGAGGAAGTTCATCAATAACCGAAACATCAAGATCACCATAAAACGTCATTGCCAAAGTACGAGGAATAGGAGTCGCAGTCATAATCAAAACATGGGGAGCTAATTCATTCTTTTTCCACATTCGAGCACGTTGAGCAACACCAAATCGATGTTGTTCGTCAATAACGACCAGACCTAGATTTTTAAACTGCACCTTATCTTCCAACAATGCATGTGTGCCAATCAAAATATTAATTTCACCAGACTCTAACTCTTCATGGAGTATTTTTCGATCTTTCTTTTTTGTCGACCCCGTTAACAAGGCAATTTTTATAGGCATTTCCGAAAGCATTTGAGAAATACCTTCAAAATGTTGAATTGCTAGAATCTCCGTAGGTGCCATTAATGCACATTGAAAATTATTACCTATACCTAAAAGCATTGTTAGCAGTGCAACAAGTGTCTTTCCACTTCCCACATCACCTTGTAATAGTCGATTCATGTGATGCCCACTTTTTAAATCAATTCGAATCTCTTTTAATACTCTTTTCTGAGCGCCTGTAAGTTGAAAAGGAATGTGATTTGAGTAAAACTCATTAAAAGCAACACCTACCTCTTCGAACTTATACCCTAAAGATTTCTGCATCGTTATTTGCTTTCGAACTAACAATTCCAGCTGCAAAAAGAATAATTCTTCAAATTTCAACCGAAAAGCAGCACGCTGCGCACTTGCCATATCTGCAGGTTTATGAATAAGTTTAACGGCATTTAAAGCATCCATTAAATTATAATTCTCCTTAACTTTTATTGGTAAAAGATCTTCTATTTGACCATCAATATTCAAAAGTAATTCACCAACAATCTTCTCAAAACCTTTTGAGTTCAACCCCATTGAATTTAATCGCTCTGTACTAGAATAAACCGGCTGAAAACCCTTTACAGTATTTTTGGCATCTACATTTGATATTTCTGGATGAGGGATATTCCATTTATTTCCAAATTGTTTTATTTTTCCATAAACAATTATTTCTTCGTTAATTTTCAAGCTAGATTTTATCCACTTCACCCCCTTAAACCAAACAAGTTCAACCATTCCTGTATCGTCCTGAAATTTAGCATTTAGTCTTTTTGTATAACCCGTTCCTGACTCAGAAAAACTAACAATTCTACCCTTTATTTGAGCAGGCTCATTCAATGACAATAATTCAGATATCTTATGAAACTCTGATCGATCAACGTACCGAAATGGGTAGTAATAGAGAAGATCCGCGAAGGAAAATATATTCAATTCTTTTTTCAATAACTCCGCTTTAGCTGGACCAACGCCTTTTAAAAACTCGATGGGTGTTATTAAAAAATTATTCATAAAGTAAAATTAAAAAAAATCCCCCTTAACATTAAGGAGGATTCAATCTAATTAAAAGTATTACTTTTTGTCTTTGTACAATTTCATTCCACTGTCCAGCCATTTTTTAAACACTTCTGGATTACTGTGATTTTGGAAATCTGCAGAACCTACAGGAATATCCTCTCCATCAGTAGTTTGAAGAATGTAATAAGGCTGAGAGGCAATGCTATACTCTTTGATTTGTTTGGCCATCCATTTGTCGCCAACAGTTACAATTTGCATTTTTCTTCCATCAACTATTTCTTCGTGCTGCTCTTCTTTTGGAAGCTCTGTTCTTTCATCTACATACAAAGAAACGATAACGACATCATTCTTTAATATATCGAAAACACCATCAGCACCCCAAACAGTTTCTTCCATTTTACGGCAATTAACACAATTCCATCCTGTGAAATCGACGAATAACGGTTTATTTACCTCTTTGGCGTATGCTAAAGCCTTATCATAATCTGTAAATGTCATAATATTTTGAGGTCCTAGATGAGTACCTTCAGCGCCATGATCAGAACCTTCAGAACCGCCGCCACCAGTTGCACCTACTCCTAAAGGAGATTCTGCGTAGTGACGTGGAGGAGGAAATGCATTAACCATTTTCAGGGGTGCTCCCCACATACCTGGTATTAAATAAAATACAAAGGCTAAAAAGAAAGTACCCAACAATGCTCGTCCAACAGATAATTTTTCAATCGGGCTATCATGAGGTAAGCGTATTTTACCAAACAGATACAACGTTAAGACAGAGAACACAGCTATCCAAATAGCAATAAAAACCTCTCTTTCGAGCATATGTGATTGCCATGCAAGATCTGCATTCGATAAAAACTTAAATGCCAATGCCAATTCTAGAAATCCTAGGACAACTTTTACTGAATTTAACCATCCACCAGAAGATGGAAGTGAATTTAACCATCCAGGGAAAGCGGCAAACAATCCAAATGGCAAAGCCAACGCTAATGAAAAGCCAAACATACCCACAAGAGGAGTGTATCCTCCAGTTCTTGCTGCCTCAACCAATAAAGTCCCTACGATAGGTCCCGTGCAAGAGAAAGAGACCAATGCCAGAACTAAGGCCATAAAAAAGATTCCTATCAAACCACCTTTATCAGCTTTACTATCGGCTTTATTTACCCATTTATTTGGCATTCTAATCTCGAAAGCACCCATAAATGAAACCGCAAAAATTATTAATAAAATAAAGAAAACAATATTAAACCAAGGATCGGTCGACATTTTATTTAGTAACCCAGCAGAACCTGTCGCAATAACCAAGACTCCTAATAATACATAGATCAAAACAATAGATGCACCATAGATTAATGCATTTTTTATCCCTTTTGCTTTTGTTTTACTTTGCTTTGTAAAAAAACTAACGGTCATGGGAATCATAGGAAATACACATGGAGTTAATAATGCTAAGAATCCACTTCCGAATGAAAGCAAGAAAATCATCCAAATTGACATACCTTCTTTATCTTCAGCAGAATCATTTGTCTTTTCTGTTTTCTCAACCTCAATAGCCTCTTCCTTTTCCCAATTTGGGTTATCGAATTTGTTTTTAGCTGAAACATTATCGATAATTTCCATTAACTCATCAGAAGCTATTAACGATTCAAAATTATCAGATGATTCAACCAAAGAAATTGCATCATTAAAATCCTTTTCCGTTTTAACTAATTGCAACAATTCTTTTGCATCTTTTTCATTTAGTGTAGAACCAAACGAGAAGCCAACGCTACTAATAAATATTGCTAAGACTACTAAAATTCTATTTTTCATTTTTCGTGATCGTTATGTATTTTTTATAAAAATCTGGACTATTACCTGAAGGAACTTTAAACCACTCATTATTTACTTTTACAAATGAGTCTCCCTCCTTATTTTTCGCTACGTCATTTTTAACATCTACAAAAGTACTTTCAATTCCTTCCTCAACTTTCACTTCTTCCTTAGAATATCCCTTTGCTTTCAATTTAAAATCAACTGTGTGATCTTTTAAGCATCTAACTTCGTTACATGTTTGAAAGCTAAATGACCCTTCAATTGTAAAATCATCCTCGGATAAAATCTTAACTTTTCTTTTTAAGAGAAAAGTTCCTTCATGATAAGCCAATTGTTCATCAGCCATTTCATCAAACTTCTCAATCGGTTTTGGTTCAATTACCCCTCCAATAGATTTGTATTTTGTTGATTTTTTGATTTCAAGACTTGTTGGATACCCAAAACTTCCTTCTGGAAGTTTAACTGCATTAATATGCCAATGATCTACAATTGATATTTTAGCAATTACTGTAGCTACATCACCTTCTTGAGTCAAACTAAACTTCCAGCTTACTTTATCTTCTGGATATTCAACTTGTCCAAAGCTTAAATTCACAAATAGCACTGTTGCAAAAATTGCAATCCAAAACGGAATTGTGTTTTTTATTTTATTCATAATTATTTATCTAAAGAAATTTTAAATGGAATATCTTTTGGTGGAAGACACATGGTTGAATTGCAAACCATAAATGTAACAGATCCAGACAAAATTGTTGATTTTGAAAACTTCAATTCTTGAACAAACTCTACTTTATCCTTGAAAAAATTAAGTTCTCCTTCAAAATTTTCGTCATATTCTTTTAATGATTCTGGCTCCTTAGTTGAACCAACCAACGTAATCATTGAGTTTTCTTCAAAGTTAAAAGATGTAGGAACTGGACCAATTTCGTTGTCTATGTGCTGACTATATAAATGCCAACCTTCATTAATTTCAGCTGAAGCTTTAAAACCATTCAAATCTGAATCATACGAAAAAGTCCATTTAACCTGATTTTGGCTAATACAATTTACCGTAAAAAACGATACTGCTATTAATACTAGAATTAATCTCATAAATTCATTGGAATGTTATTTCCTCAAATTTAATAAGAATGATTTAAAAAATAGTCCTTGAAAAACAATAAACATTGTATTCCCAAGATCGAATAATTCTGGAATACTTATTTAATTTCGACAATTCTATCGATAGGCAACCATACCCCTCCTTTCAGACAGATATATTTTGAACCATAAGCCCAAATTGTAGTATTAACTCTTTTCAACCCTTCATCGTCTTGAAAATAGATATTTACTTTACTGTGGTAACCATTCCCTAAACGCGTAGCTTCTTGAATCTGCGCCATTAAATCTGGGTGCTGCTTGACAATATTTTGGTTTTTAAAGGTTAAAGAAGAGATTAACTCTTTTTCAATTAAGACAGAAGTTGAAATTGTTTCCATGGTAGCAGCGTTTGAAATGAGACAAAAAGATACATTTTTTTTTCATAAAACATCGAATTCATCCATAAAATTCGACGAATTAAATATTTAAGACGACAATTTATTAAAATCCACCCTAGCTAGTGCAGATACAGACTGGCTTGTAACTATTCCTTGATCAAGCATAAGCTTACCTGTAATTGCAATCATTGCTGCATTATCAGTACAATACTCAAATCTTGGAATATGGACAGACCATTGTTCTTGGACTCCCATTTCAATTATTGCATTTCTTAAACCACTATTTGCTGAAACACCTCCAGCCACAGCAATATGATTAACCTTATAAAAATCAGCCGCTTTTTTTAGTTTTTTAAGAAGAATCTTAACAATTGTAAACTGGATTGACGCACATAAATCATTTAGATTTTCAGAAATAAAAGCATCGTTTTTTTTCACTTCCTTTTGTAAAAAGTAAAGTATTGAAGTCTTCAAACCACTAAAACTATAATTAAACTCTCCAACCTTTGGCCTTGCGAATTCAAACTTTAAAGGATCTCCTTCTTTTGCATATTTATCGATTAGAGGACCTCCTGGATATGGGAATCCTAACATTTTTGCAGCCTTATCAAATGCTTCACCAGCAGCATCATCAATTGTAGATCCAACAATTTTCATATCAAGATAATCACTGACTAACACCAATTGAGTATGACCGCCTGACACTGTTAAGCAAATGAAAGGAAACTGTGGTTTTTCTTTACCTTCATCATCAATGAAATGTGCCAATATATGACCATGCATATGATTAACATCAATTAAAGGGATATCTAAAGAAAGTGCCAATGCTTTCGCATAGGAAACCCCCACTACCAAAGAACCTAACAACCCAGGTCCTTTTGTAAATGCTACTGCATCAATTTGTTCTAAAGTAACACCTGCCTTAACGATTGCACGATCAACAACAGGTAAAATATTTTGCATGTGTGCCCTACTTGCTAATTCAGGGACAACACCACCATATTCTTTATGTACTAATTGACCTGCAATTACGTTAGATAAAATGGTGCTATTTTTGATTATTGCAGCAGAAGTATCATCACATGATGATTCAATAGCAAGTATTATAGTGTCTTTATTCGGCACATTGATTAAGTTTGTATTACATTGACAAAATTACTTAAAATATCAGGAAGACTAATAGGAATTCTACTCGAATGGATTCTATTACTTGTTATTGTTTTTGCCTTTGTAATTAGAACTTCAACTGTTCAGTCTTTTATCACAAAATTTGCAACAGAATACTTAAGCGAAGAATTAGGGGTAAAAGTACAAATAGACAATCTGCATATTGTTTTCATCGACAGAGTTGCCCTCGATGGTGTATTTATTGAAGATCAAGAAAAAGACACATTGCTTCATTTAAACCGACTAAACCTAACCCTCGATAAAATTGATTTTTTACGGAATAAGTATGTTATTGGCGAGACAACTATTGAGGGAGGATTAATTCATTTAAAAAGAGATAATCAAGGGGTTTTTAATTATCAATTTCTAAAAGATTATTTTAGTAAGCCAAAAAAGAAAAAGAAAAAAAGTGTATCCTTGAATTTGCACAACGTAGCTCTTAAAGATGTCCACTTTATTTATGACGATAACCGAAAAGAAAGAAGAATTAAAGGAGTAGATTATTGGCACATAGATGCAAATTCGATTACTGCCAACCTATCTGATATTAAATTTAAAAATGATGTAATCTCTGCTAAATTAAATGGACTTAGTTGTGTAGAGAAATCTGGCTTCACATTAAATGATCTTACAACTGATGTAGAAATATCTCAAAAAGGAGTTTACTTGTCTGCTTTAGAAATCATTACTGCAAAATCAAAAATAAATGCTTCAAAACTAAATTTAAAAACAACTGCATATTCAAACTTTCTTTACTTCGTCGATAGCGTGAAATTTGATGCTAAAATTGACTCAAGCTCTTTAGCTTTGGATGAAGTTGCACTCTTTGGATACGTTCTGGAAGGAATGAATGATAGGGTGTCACTTAAAACAGAAGTACATCGAACGGTTAAAAAACTTAAGTTGAAAAACTTTGACTTAAATTTTAAAGAAAAAACAAGAATTAAAGGTACAATTAACCTAGATGATTATCGAGATTTCAAAAATGGATTTTTCCATGAAATAATCGACTATAGCTACATTGATTTTACAGAACTTCAAACCCTTAGACTACCTAACATATCCCCGGTAAAATATATTTCGCTCGATGAAAGAACAAATAGATTTGGGTTTATAGAATCAATAGACACACGACTTGATGGTTCATTCGATCAATTTGTAATTGCTGCCGATAAAATTTCTACCAAAATTGGAGTCGTGCAAATAGATAATGGAATTATGTTTCATGCAAATCCTCAGAATAACTCCTATTTATTTAACACCTCGAATCTAGAGGATTTGGATTTAACTGTAGACAATTTCGACATTGGAGCATATACAAATAACCAAGACATTGGAACAGTAAATGGTAAATTCGCTTTAGAGGGCGAAATATTCAATTCCAAAGATATTCGATTTTATAAAATGACCGGAGATATAGATAAAATTGAATACCTAAACTACCCTTATTCCAATATTAGTATTTTTGATGGTTCCTTCGAGAAGGGTATTTTAAAAGGGAAAGTCGACATTCAAGATGACAATCTTAACTTAATTTACGATGGAATTCTTGATTTCAATGGAGAACAAAGAATCTCATTTAATGTAGATTTAATTAGTGCTTTTCTTGATAGAATAAATCTAACCACCAAGAATTCATTTCTTCGATCAAATTTTAACGTTGACATCACTGGTAGAAACCTAAATGAATATAAAGGAGAAGTTATCGTTAATGGATTAATCTATAAAGCTTCTGGGAAAGAAATTAAAGTCCCTAGCATGACATTAATGATTAATCGTTCAAGAACAAAAGATGTACTTGAGATAAAAAGTGACATTGCTGATGTAAATATTGATGGGAAGATTGATTTCAATCAAATAATGAACGATTTCAAATACCAATTCAGTCGGATTTTCCCAACACTTTTCACTGCAGATATACGCAAAAACAAACGAATCAATGACGACAATTTCAACTATTCAATAAACATTAAAGAAGCGGACGATTTTTTATCCATCTTCCTGCCCGATTTAAAAATTGCGAATAATACCCTAATTAAAGGGAAATACGTTGGATCCACCTCAAACTTAACCCTTGAGGCTAAATCCTCAATGGTTGAATACAAAGATTACAAAATGAATCAATTTGAAATTAATCAAATAATAGATTCTAATAGCGTTGCTGCAACCTATTACGTTGAAAAGTTCAAATTCAACGATTCAATTTTCTTTGATAACGTATATTTTAAATCAACAGGTTCAGGCATAGATCTTTTACATGAATTATCTTGGGAAAAGAACACGCAAACTCCTTCCATGATCAATTGGCATACGAAAATCAACGATTGGAATCATTCAAATTTCATTTTGGACCCATCCTATTTTTATATAAAGAATCATAGATGGGATATTGCTCACACCTCAAGTATATCTGTAGATCACGACACAATAATGGTCGACTTTTTTGAATTAACAAGAGGTTCCCAAGTAGTTCAAATTGATGGTAAAGTATCAAATCAACCTCATCATCATCTAAATTTTAAAATTGATGAGTTTGATTTAAATGAAATCTCAAGCTTCATATCACCTGAGCATGAAATGGAAGGAAAATTAAATGGATGGGGCTTTATTTCAGATCCGTTTAATGAAATACAATACATCGGTGATGCTTCATTAATTGATTTTTACATAGACAAAAGAGAAGTTGGTGATATATTCGTTCAATCAGAATGGAACAATGAAAAGAAAAGTCTTGCAGCCAGAGGAGATCTTATTTATAAAGGGAACCAAACATTTAATTTCGATGGAGATTACTACTTTGATAGAATTTCAGAGAATCTAGACTTCGATTTATTCTTTGATTATACAGATATTCAATTCACAAATGCTTTTATGGACCCTGATGTGGTTTCAGATATTCGAGGTCTATTAAATGGAACAATTCAATTAACAGGTGAATTTGAAAAACCAAAATTAGAAGGAGAAATAAACCTTGCAGGAGGAAGTGCATACGTAGACATTTTAGGTGCTCACTTCGGTATTGATGGTTTAATTGAAATTGATGAATACGGATTCTATATTAACAACATACCAGTATTTGATGAAGAAGGAAATGCCGGTTCATTGATTGGCTCGATTTATCATGACTACCTTACTGATTTCAATTTTGACCTCCAATTTGATTTAGAAAGAGATGCCATTAATAAAGACCCTATTACTCCATGGAAAGTAGTTCCTCTTGAAAAATTCTTGGTTATGAATACACCGTATTCTCCAGAAAACTCATATTATGGGACTGGCTATGTTACAGGAACTGCAAATATTTTTGGTTATACTGATAACCTTGAAATAAATACAGACCTAAAAACAAAGAAAGGAACATGGCTAAATATTCCAATGTATGGTGCTGGCGAAATTGAAACTGAAAATAATTTTATTCTTTTCAAAGAAGATGAAATTGACTCCTCTATTTCAATTGCAAAACCTAAAATTGACTTTACTGGAGTAGATTTAAATTTAAATTTTGAAGTAACGGAAGATGCTGAATTAAAAATAATATTTAATGATGATCTAGACGATGAAATCAAAGCCAGAGGAAATGGAAATATTTCGATTGAAGTAGACAACCTAGGGGCTCTAAAAATGGACGGAGTTTTCACTGTTAAAAGTGGAATTTACGATTTCGTGATGGGACCTGTAAAGCAAAAATTCTTTATAGAGGAAGGTGGAACGATAAATTGGACAGGGAATCCGTATGATGCTAACTTAAACCTGAGGACTTTTTATCGTGTAAATGCGAATATAGCAGATATTAGTCAAGATCAAATTGGTTCAGGAAGCGGTGCACATCAACAAATACTATGTTATTTAGATTTAACAGAATCATTGATACAGCCAACCATTAACTTCGATATTCAAGCCCCTCAAGCGAATGATATCGCTAGATCTCTTATATCAAGAGTAAACAATGATCCAGCTGAGTTAAATAGACAATTTTTCTCACTTCTTCTTTGGAAAAAGTTTCAAGCCTTAACGGGCTCAACTTCAGCAGACGGTTCAGCTGCAATAGACTTAGTTACCAACCAGTTAAACTCACTATTATCTATGGTCTCAAGCGATTACAAACTAAATGTCAACTTTGATTCAGATAAATTAACAGGAGATAAACAATATGAATTTGGTGTTTCTAAAGGCTTTCTTGATGATAGACTTCAACTTTCGGGAAGTTTTGGTGTAGAGAATCAATCAATTGAAAATCAAAGCTCTACCAACTTGATTGGTGATTTAAACCTTGAATACCTACTTAATGAATCGGGAACTTTCAGAGTGAACATCTTCAATCAATCTACTGATAAAACAATAATTCAAAGTGCTAAACTTGATCCATTTACTCAAGGTGCAGGAATTCACTACAAAGAAGATTATGACAATGCAAAAGACTTTAAATTACTACAATATTTCTTAGATGTATTCAGAAAAAAAGGTAAAAAAAGGTACCCTATAAAACGCAAGAAAGAACAACGCCCAGTACCAAAAGACATCCCCAATTCAATTATTAAACCAGATGAGTCAGATATAAAAGAGGAGTAAACTAAAAAGTTTTGACGATAATTAATATCTTCGCGATTGTATTGAACATGGTGTTTTCTAAATTATTCTTATGAAAAAAGTTTTAATAGCCAATAGAGGTGAAATAGCAAGAAGAGTTATCCGTACTTTGAAAAAAATGAATATTCAAAGTGTGGCTATTTATTCTGATGCAGATAGAAATGCTCCACATGTCCTTGAGGCAGACGAAGCTGTTTATGTGGGTGAAAGCCCTTCTTCTGAAAGCTACTTAAAACAAGATGTAATTCTAGCTCACTGCAAAGAACTTGGAGTGGATGGGATTCATCCTGGCTATGGTTTTTTATCTGAAAATGCCGATTTTGCTCGTAAAGCAACAAATGCAGGTATTGAATTTATCGGACCATCTCCAGAAGCTATGGAAGTCATGGGTGATAAATTAAGTGCAAAACAAGCAGTTAAAGCATTCAATGTTCCACTTGTTCCTGGTGTAGATAAAGCGATTAGTGACCCAGAAGAAGCTAAGAAAATTGCTACTCAAATAGGCTACCCTGTCCTTATCAAAGCCTCTGCTGGAGGTGGTGGAAAAGGTATGCGAATGGTTGAAAACGAAAGTGAAATGGTTGAACAAATGAGGCTTGCTCAAAATGAAGCTAGATCTTCGTTTGGTAACGATGCTTGTTTTGTTGAAAAATTTGTAACAAAACCAAGACACATTGAAATCCAAGTATTTGCAGACAAACAAGGAAATACGGTCTATCTTTTCGAGAGAGAATGTTCGATTCAAAGAAGACACCAAAAAGTAATTGAAGAAGCTCCATCGGCCCTTTTATCAGAAGAACTGAGAAAGAAAATGGGTGAAGCTGCAGTAAACGTTTGTAAGGCCTGTAATTATATTGGAGCCGGAACTGTTGAGTTTTTAGTAGATGGAAATAATGACTTTTTCTTCCTAGAAATGAATACACGACTTCAAGTAGAACACCCTGTTACTGAAGAAATAACTGGACAAGATTTAGTTGAATGGCAAATAAGAGTTGCTAGAGGTGAAAACCTTCCTCTTACTCAAGATCAATTAAGAATAAATGGTCACGCTGTAGAAATTAGAGTTTACGCTGAAGATACAATGAACGGATTTACACCAGACATTGGTCGTCTTGAAAGATATCGAATTCCATCTGGAAGAAGCGTTAGAGTTGATGATGCATTTTTAGAAGGAATGGATGTCCCTATTTACTATGACCCAATGATTGCAAAATTAGTTGTTTGGGGAAAAGATCGTAAATCAGCAATAAATAGAGCAATCACAGCAATTGATGATTACCAAATATCTGGATTGAAGACAACCTTAGATTTTGGTAAATATGTTTTAAAACATGAGGCATTTGTTTCAGGTGACTTTGATACGAACTTCGTAAAAACCTACTTTGCAGACCCTGCCATTATGTACTCTTCCATGCAAGAAGAAAAAGAAGCGCTTACTCATTCTATAGATCAAATCTGGACAGATATTAAAAATCGCAAGAAATCTGAATTTGCTTCGAGAGAGATAAAAAGTGGTTGGAGAAATAAAAGAAGTTAAACATTAACACTAAAAAATACATAATCTCGTAAAATTAGTTTCAGTTTCACAAGGAATCTTTAATAAATCCTTTTAATTTTACGAATCAAATAAAACAGACATGAATTTACACGAATATCAAGGGAAATCGATTTTAAAAAGTTTTGGAGTTGCAATTCAAGAAGGAAAAGTAGCTGACAATGCAAAAGATGCTCTTCAAGCAGCAAAGGAATTAACGGCTGAAACGGGAACTGAGTGGTATGTAGTTAAGGCTCAAATTCATGCAGGTGGTCGTGGAAAAGGAGTTGTTACTGAAACTGGATCTCATGGAGTTGTTTTAGCAAAAGGAATTGACCAAGTTGAAGAAAAAGTTAACGGAATTATAGGTGGACACCTAGTTACTGCTCAAACAAGTGAGAAAGGTAAAATGGTAAATAAAGTGTTAATTGCACAAGATGTTTACTATCCTGGTGAAACTGAACCTTCTGAATTCTATATGTCCGTTTTATTAGATAGAGAAAAAGGAAGAAATACAATTATGTATTCTACTGAAGGTGGAATGGACATTGAGACTGTTGCAGAAAATACACCACATTTAATTTTTAAAGAATCTGTAGATCCTAAAGTTGGTCTTCAAGGATTCCAAACAAGAAAAATTGCTTTCAATCTAGGATTATCAGGACAAGCGATGAAAGAAATGACAAAATTTGTTGCTGCTCTATATGCTGCTTATGAAGGATGTGATGCTGCTATGTTCGAAATTAATCCGGTTTTAAAAACTTCTGACAACAAAATTATCGCTGTTGATGCGAAAGTAACTTTGGACGGAAACAGCTTATTCAGACATAAAGCTTATGCTGAAATGAGAGATAAAACAGAAGAAGATCCAACAGAAGTTGAAGCTGATGAGGCTGGACTTAACTTCGTAAAATTAGATGGTAACGTTGGATGTATGGTAAACGGAGCTGGATTAGCAATGGCAACAATGGATATCATTAAACTTTCTGGTGGTAATCCTGCTAACTTCCTTGATGTTGGAGGTACTGCTGATGCTGAAAGAGTTTCTAAAGCCTTTAATATCATCTTAAAAGACGAAAATGTAAAAGCTATTCTAATTAACATCTTTGGTGGTATTGTAAGATGTGATCGAGTTGCTCAAGGAGTTGTTGATGCTTACAAAGCATTTGGTAAATTCCCAGTTCCATTAATCGTTCGTTTACAAGGAACAAACGCTGTAGAAGCAAAAGAATTAATTGACAAATCAGGTCTAGATGTTATCTCGGTAGTTCTTCTTCAAGAAGCTGCTGATAAAGTAAAAGAAGTTTTGGCTTAATTTATTTAGACCATTTAATATTTAAAAACGTTTTCAAAAATGAAAACGTTTTTTTTTGCTCTATAAATTACAGCGTAAGGAAAGAATACTAAAAAAACGGCCGAACTTTTCTCTTAAAAAAAACTACCTTTGCTCCAATGAACTTCTTTAATCGAAATATGATCATTTATAAAACTCCTGAGGAGATTGAAATCATGCGTGAAGCAGCGCAAATTGTTAGTAGAACTCTGGGCAAAATTGCTGAAGTAATTGCACCCGGGATTACTCCACTCGAATTGGATAAAATCGCTGAAGACTATATCAGAAGTCAAAATGCAATTCCTGGTTTTTTAGGTCTATACGATTTTCCAAATACACTTTGTGTATCCGTAAATGACCAAGTAGTTCATGGTATTCCAGATGAAAGGCCTTTAGAAGAAGGAGATATTATTTCGGTAGATTGTGGTGCTATATACAAAGACTACTATGGTGATCATGCTTATACCTTTGCTGTTGGTAAAGTTTCTCCTGAAGTTGAAAAACTTCTTAAAGTCACTAAGGAATGTTTAGATCTTGGAATTGCTGAAACAAAAGTTGGTAATCGAATTGGAGACATTGGATTTGCCATTCAAAAACATGCAGAAAGTCATGGGTATGGTGTAGTTAGAGACCTCGTAGGTCACGGCTTAGGTAAAACCATGCATGAAGAACCACAAGTTCCAAATTATGGTAAAAGAGGTCAAGGAAAAAAAATACAAAACGGATTAACAATTGCCATTGAACCTATGATTAATATGGGGACAGAAAAAGTCGTTCAATTAGACGACAACTGGACAATTGTAACAGAAGATGGCGCTCCGAGTGCACATTTTGAACATGATGTTGCCGTTATAAATGGTATCCCTGAGGTACTATCAACCTTCAAATATGTAGAAGAAGCTCTTGCTAAGAAAAAATGAGCAGAGAAGGCAAGACAATTTTAATCGTTTTTTTAACCTTAACGATTTATAGTATTGGATTTCTTTTTGAGGAAAATCCAGCATTTGTTTTCCCATTCCCATTAAACCCGATTGTATTTGGTGCAATTGCCTTGCAAATTTCATATTGGAATAGAAATCAAAAATCAATTGCTTTATTTGTTACGATTTTGGGCCTTATCTCCATTCTCAATAACATGGTTTTATGGGAAATAATTTTGCCTCTTGAAGTATTTACTTCTTTTGTAAAATATCCAATATTAATTTGGCTTCAATTATTGTTTGGAATCGGAATTATTATAAGTGGAATTTACACGCTAACGAAGCAAACCAATCTTATTTCGAGGGTTTTAATCATTTGTGGCATAATTGTCTTTCCGATTGAATACTTTTTTGGGTTAAACAACTTCCTTGTTCTATCCTATCTCCTCTGCTCTATCAGTGTCTTAATCGACTCAAAACCAACAAGGTTCTATCTGCTTTGGCCACTACTTTTCTTTTTATCCTTTGGAGAATGGTTGACTTATTTTTTGAATAAATAAAAAAAAGAAAAAATTTGATCGAATTGCTTTGTAAAACTAATCCTTTTACTAATTTTGCCATCCGTTCTTATACAGAATAAAGATTAAGGTGGGGTGGGTGAGTGGCTGAAACCACCAGTTTGCTAAACTGACGTACGGGTAACCGTACCGGGGGTTCGAATCCCCCCCTCACCGCTTAATTATTTTTACAAAAAGATTGCAATTGTCGATTTTATAGTTACTTTTGCACTCAGAAATTCACAAAAACGATTGTGAATAATTAATTGAAATAAACATTCAACTTACGCTCGGGGTGTAGCGTAGCCCGGTCATCGCGCCTGCTTTGGGAGCAGGAGGTCGCAG
>ENA-UOYN01000456-UOYN01000456.1-marine-metagenome-genome-assembly--contig:-NODE-456-length-17907-cov-5.117186_pt1 | contig 17907 bp, 15 predicted proteins | sample MGYA00238176_ERZ767358 | MGnify/ENA primary metagenome ERZ767358 (study PRJEB28950, sample SAMN06266238) | marine metagenome | isolation source: Columbia River Estuary | place: USA:Columbia River Estuary...
TACAGGGTTTTTAATGTTAAATTTCGCAATATTCATTCTAAAATAACGAAACAATTGTGTTTTATTGCTATAACTTGTACTTAATATTAAGACTACATTTGGGTGCTTTTTTAAATAGTTTAAATCATTTCCTTCTGCGAGCACATTAAGAAAAGCAGTTTGTTCCGGATTGATTTTATCAAGGTATTCCTGTGTGATTAATGGAAAAAATTGACTGTCGTTTTGATATTTTTCCTTCCAAACGGAATAATCAACAATAATTTTTAGTGTTCCTGGAAGCGCAAAATCTATTATGTTTGAACCAATATAAAGAATATCAGCAGCGCGATCCGTAATGTTCCATTTATCCAATGGAACACTGTATCTGTAACCGAATGAATATAAATTAGCGGGTGTAATTTCATTTAAATTAGCTAAATCACCAACAACAACCGGGTGTTTATGTCCTCCTACTCCACTTACTTCTTCTGCATGTTGTTTTTCATAAGTATATGGGTTAAAAACACTTTTATATTCAATCTTTGAAAGATCAAAAACGGACGAATTATCTGTTTTAAATTTATTTAAAAGCTTATTTGCAACAGGTATTTCTGCTTCTGGGTCTTCTGTTAAGCTAACCCTTATTGTATCTCCTAATCCATCTTCTAAAAGTGCTCCAATTCCAACAGCAGATTTAATTCTCCCATCTTCTCCATCTCCAGCTTCTGTAACGCCTAAATGTAATGGGTAGTTATATTTTAATTTTTGTTGCATTTGGTCCACTAACAAGCGATATGCTTGCACCATAACTATAGTATTGCTTGCTTTCATGGATAAAACAATATCATGAAACTCTAGTTTTTCACAGATACGTAAAAATTCCATTGCAGACTCTACCATTCCTTCGGGCGTGTCTCCATACCTACTTAGGATTCTATCTGATAAAGATCCGTGGTTTGTACCAATACGCATGGTTGTTTTTAGTTCTTTACATAGCAAAACTAAAGGGGTGAATTTTAATTCAATTCGTTTTAACTCTTCTAGATATGACTCGTCATTATATTCAATCTCTTCAAATTTTTTCTTATCAGCAAAGTTCCCTGGATTTATTCGTACTTTTTCTACATGTCTTGCGGCAATTTCTGCTGCGTTTGGTGTAAAGTGGATGTCCGCTACTAACGGCGCATTATATCCTTTTTTTTGTAACCCTTCTTTTATGTTTTTAAGGTTCTCTGCCTCCTTTTTACTTGGCGCTGTTATTCTTACCAACTCTGAACCGGCTTCAATCATTCTAATAGACTGTGCTATTGACCCTTCAGTATCCATCGTGTCTACAGTAGTCATTGATTGCACTCTAATTGGTTCGTCGGAACCAAGACTTAGGATTCCAATGTTAATTTTTTTGGTAGGAAGACGATGCCTAACTAGTGGATTGATACAAAAACCAGATTTCATAATATATTGAGGCTTATAAATAATGTATAAAAATAGCGAATTTAAAGACTTTGAAGTTAAAATTAAGCAGTGTTTTAATCCAGTTTGAAGCTTAATAGTTGTTAATTTTTAGATAGAAACCAGCATTTTGATGTATTTTTACAAAATTATTTCTTAGAATATGGATGCAAATCAAATTAAATTTACAAAAACAAATAGCGACGAATTCTACAAAACGCTTCGCAAAAGAGTAAACCAATACTTTAAAGACAAGGAAATTTCTCGATACGGTAATGCAAATATGGTTGTGAAAACAATCTTTATGCTTTCTCTTTACCTTGTTCCCTTTGTTTTAATTCTAACCTTTGTTGAAGCAAGTTGGCTTTCATTCGTGATGTGGGCCTTAATGGGGTTCGGAATGGCAGGAATTGGATTGTCAGTTATGCACGATGCAAACCATAGTGCTTACTCAAAAAATAAATTCGTTAATGTAGCACTTGGAAAAGTGCTATACATCCTTGGTGGTGTTGATATGAATTGGAGAATTCAACACAATGTTATTCACCATACATATACAAATGTTCCTGGTGTTGATGAAGATATTGATGCCGGAGGAATGTTACGATTCTCACCAATTCAAAAAATGAAGTCCTTTCATAAGTATCAGCATATTTATGCTTGGTTTCTTTATGGATTAATGACATTTTTATGGATTACAACGAAAGATTATCATCAATTAAAAAGATATTCGAAAAGCGGATTATTAGAAACACAGGGCATTACGAAATCTCAAATGCTTGCAACGATAATTATAAGTAAAGTTTTTTATTATGGTGTGTTTATGGTTCTACCTTTAATTTTTGCTGATGTTGCCTGGTATATTACGGTTTTAGGGTTTTGTACGATGCATGTAATTGCTGGATTAACCTTAGCAAGTATTTTTCAGCCAGCGCACGTTGTACCTAGCTCAACATTCCCAGTGCCAGACCCTAGCGGTAATATTGATGCTGATTGGGCTGTTTCACAATTGATGAATACAGCTAATTTTGCTGGAAAAGCACGAATGTTTTCCTGGTATGTTGGTGGTTTAAATTATCAAATTGAACACCATTTATTCCCTAATATTTGCCATGTTCACTATCGTAAAATTTCAAAAATTGTTAGAGATACTGCGTTTGAATATAACTTACCATATTACTCTTATAAAACATTTTTCCAAGCTGTAAGGGCTCATGGACAGATGTTACATAAACTTGGAACAGTAGAAGATGCTCCAGGATTACATTAAAAATGGACATAATAGCATTTAGAAATTTTTGTTTAAAATTAAAGGGAACCTCAGAAGGGTTCCCTTTTGACAATAAAACACTTGTGTTTAAAGTTGGAGGTAAAATGTTTGCTTTGACTGATGTTGATTCGTTTGTTTCAATAAACTTAAAAGCAAACCCAGAAAAATCTATCGTTCTACGTGAAACATTTAATGCGGTAAACCCAGGCTTTCATATGAATAAAAAACATTGGAATACCATTGATGTTAATTCTGATTTAAATGATGAATTGTTACTAGAACTTATTTTAGACTCATACAATCTAGTTGTAAAATCATTAACTAAAAAAACAAGAGATGAGTTGTCGATTGGATAAATTTGTTTGGAGTGTTCGGTTAGCTAAAACACGTTCAATTGCAACAGAATTAGTTTCTAAGAATAAAGTTTTATTGAATGATGCTTCTGTTAAGCCTTCAAAAGAAGTTAGAATTGGCGATACTGTTACTATTATTAAACACACAGCAAAATTTACGTATAAAGTAATTCAGTTGTTAGATAAACGTGTTGGGGCTAAGTTGGTACAGGATTATGTTATTAATATTACTTCTCAGGAAGAAATAGATAAGTTCGAATTATATAGAGCATCTCAACAAATATATAGAGCTCAAGGAGAGGGAAAACCTAACAAAAAACAGCGAAGAGATCTTGATGGATTTTTAAAAGATTGGTAGGGCTGTAACTTTTTAATGACTTTGTTGTCTTATAATTAAACGAAAAAATTTAAGACATGAAAACAACAATTACCACACTCGCAATCATTGTTTCAATAGCAAGTTCATTTGCACAAGAGACTGAAACAAAAAAAGACACTACACGTGTTAATTTTAAAAACACAGAACTTATACTCGTTCAGAAACCAGACCATAATGAGTTTGAAGACGACTTTCCAATGGATGACACTTTAAACACTCCTAAAGAGGAAGATAGACCTGAAGCACATTGGTCAGGTGTAGATTTTGGTTTCGGATTAAACATGAATAATGCTTTCGGAACAAATTTCAATGATAATGCTTATTGGGAAAATGATCCAGCAAAATCGACTGTCTGGAATTTAAACATCGTTGAACATAAATTTAATATTGCTAGAGAATACTTTGGTATAACTACTGGATTGGGTTTTAATTTTACCTCTGTTGCGTTTAATGATAATTATATACTCAACAGCACCTCTGATTCTTTATACGCTTTCTCAGACACTGTATTGACGTATTCTAAAAACAAATTAAAGGCTTCCTACCTAACTGTACCATTGTTATTAGAGTTTAATACAAATATGGATGCAGACAAAAGCTTTTATTTTGCAACAGGTGTTGTTGGTGGAATTCGCATGACGTCAAAAATTAAAAGAAAAGGAGAATTAGACGGTAAAGAGTTTGTTCAAAAGGAAAAAGGAACATACAGTTTAAATCCATTTAAGTTGGATGCTGCTGTTAGAATGGGATATGGTTCTTTTGGAGTGTTTGCAAACTATAGTTTATTGCCTTTGTTTGACACTAAGAAAACGGTTGAAGTTTACCCACTTACCTTTGGTTTATCAATGAATTTTTAGTTTGGTATAAAACAAAAAGGGGCGGTGTGAAAACACCGCCCCTTTTTTATGTTTAAAGAATTACTTCTTAACTACACTGAATTGTGAAGCTTGTCCGTTTTCTAAAGTAACATTGAAAATGTAAACACCAGACTCTAAAGAATCAATATTAACATTTGCTGTACCGTTAACTAAAGTAACAACATCAGTCATTGCTGTTTTACCAGAGATGTCTGTAATAGATAAGTTAGCAGATCCTTCACCAGCAATAGCGATAGTAACAACGTTAGTTGCAGGGTTTGGATAAGCTTTACCAGCTAATAATTCATTTGTAACAACACCTAATTCATTAGCAGCAAAAGTTTTTAATCCGATTGCGTTAGCAGAAACACCACTCCAACCAGCTAAATACCAAGTAGAAGGTAAAGCATTAGCAGGATCAGTATCAGCAATAAAGATTGGAGAAACTGGTTGTGCAAAAATACTTGCGTTTGTACTGTAATCAGTAGCATTATCATATCCGAAAGATACAACAGAAGGGTTGTAAGTTTCTAAACAGAATAAGTATCTTACGTCATCTTGCATTACAAAAGGAGTAATTGGCTGATAAACAACATCATCAACATCATCATCTGAAGCAGGTAAATATGTAGCTGTTTGAATTAAATCTACAGCAGCATATGGGTAAGTAGCAGAAGCTGGGTCAACGAATGCACCGAAATCGTATGCAGCATCATCAGTATCCACCCATCCATCACTCCATTGGTAAACGTTTACCAAAATCTCTTCACCTTCAAATTGGTTAATAGATGTATCAGCATGAGCAGATAAGTATACACCTTGAACACCTAAAGCAGAAGCGTTAGGATCACTTACATAAGTACAAGCTCTGTATTGAACATCAGCGTTACTTGGGTAAGATTTAACGATTGGCATATCAGAAGCATCTAAACGTGCCAATGAAATTGTGTTTCCTTGAACTTTATATTCAACAGTGTAAGTATTATTACCAATGTTATCATCAGCGTTACTTTGGCTATAAATGTCATATACCAATGTATAATCACCATCTATATCAGTAATAGCATTATAAACATAAGGAGGAAACTCAAAACCACCTAAACCACCATTTCCAGGGAAAATAGATACTGTATCATCAGCAAAACCATTCATAGTTAATGGTCCTATGTCTTCGTTGTAAACTATTCCAGAAGGCCCAGTAATTGTAGCGTTAACTATAACATCAGTATAGTCAGCAGTACCATAGTTGTACAATTGAATTCCAGGATCAAATCCTGTAAAAAGGTCTTTATGAATACCACCATAAGGAGGAACTAAAAACTCACCTTTAACAGCACCTAAATCATTTGTAAATGCACCTAAAATGTTACCAATAAACATAGTAACAGGTCCATTTTGCATTTCATTAACTAATAACGCTCCGTTTGTGCTAGAAATAATTACCATAGGAATAGTAACGTTTACTCCGTCAGGTCCTGCAGTCATTCCGATAGCAGCATCATCTAATCTGTTAATGCAAAGAAGAGCGATAGCACCAGCATTTTGAGCATTTAATGCTTTTAAACTAAAGTTACATGTGTTTCTGTAAAGAACGGCGATTTTACCTGTTAAGTCGTTTCCGTTTGCTACAGAGTTTGTTAATCCAGCCACAGCACAACCTTCTTGTGAAATAGGGTTTCCTTGTGCATTTGTACCTGGAGTTCCGTCTTCACCAAGCTCTAATTCTGCTTGAATATACTCTCCAGCATTGTTAAAGTTATGAACAGATAAAGTATTCCAAGTCCCATCATCTGTTTCTCCTGGCCAAGTACCACAGTTAGCTTGGGTACCAAATTCATAGTTTCCTTGGATAGAAGCAGGGCTTACACCAGCAACCACAACCTGTGATTGAGCGATAAACGCACTACCAATAACCGTTAGGGATAGTAATAATTTTTTCATATTGTTTCTAATTTTAGATTGATGTAAATATATAACATTTATAATTAAACACAAAAAGTTAAATGATTGATTGTAATGATATAAAATAGTGTTGTTCTGCTTGTTGTATGCAAAAAAAGGGCTTCTTTAAAGAAACCCTTTTTAATTAAACTGATAATAAATTTTATTTTTCTGATTGAATAGAAGCTTTTAAATACTCTCTATTCATTCTTGCAATGTTTTCTAGAGAAATTCCTTTTGGACACTCTACTTCGCATGCTCCAGTGTTGGTACAGTTTCCAAAACCTTCTTTATCCATTTGCTCTACCATGTTTAAAACACGTCTTTGTGCTTCTACTTTACCTTGTGGTAAAAGCGCATATTGTGAAACTTTAGCTGAAACAAATAACATTGCTGAAGCATTTTTACAAGAAGCAACACAAGCACCACATCCAATACAAGCGGCAGCATCAAAAGCTTTATCTGCGTCTTGTTTTGGTATTGGCAATGCGTTAGCATCTTGCGTGTTTCCAGATGTGTTGACAGAAACAAATCCACCTGCATGTTGAATTCTATCAAAAGCTGTTCTATCTACAACTAAATCTTTAATAACAGGAAAACCCTTAGCTCTAAATGGTTCAATATAAATAGTTTCACCATCCTTAAACTTACGCATGTGCAATTGACATGTTGTAACTCCTCTATCAGGTCCATGAGCTTCACCATTAATATGCATAGAACACATTCCGCATATTCCTTCACGGCAATCATGGTCAAATGCAATCGGCTCTGTTCCTTCAGAAATTAGTTGCTCGTTTAGAACATCCATCATTTCTAAAAATGACATATGCTCTGAAACATTATCTAAACTGTATGTTTCAATTTTACCCTTATCGTTAGAGTTTTTTTGACGCCAAACTTTTAATGTTAATTTCATCCTAGTCTTATTTGTATGAACGTTGTTTTAGTTCAATATCGTTAAACGTAAGTTCTTCTTTGTGTAGTTTTGCTTTTCCAGGATCACCTGTCCATTCCCAAGCTGCTACGTATGCGAAATTTTCATCATCTCTTTTCGCTTCTCCTTTTTGAGGACCATCTTCTTCCGCTGATTCTTCTCTAAAGTGACCACCACAAGATTCATTTCTTTCCAAAGCATCGTTTGCAAATAATTCTCCCAATTCAAGGAAGTCAGCAACACGGGCAGCTTTTTCTAGCTCAGGATTTAATTCATACATATCTCCAGGTACAAATACATCCTTATAAAATTCTTCTCTAATTTCTCTAATTTCTTGGATCGCTTCTTTAAGGCCTTTTTCATTTCGAGCCATACCAACTTTATCCCACATAACTTTACCAAGTTTTTTGTGGAAATAATCAACAGATTTTGAACCTTTATTATTAATAAAAGCCTCTAGACGTGATTTAACAGTGTTAAGTGCTTCATTAAATTCAGGAAGTTCTGTAGAGATTGCTCCTGTTCTAATATCACTTGCCAAATAATCACCAATTGTATATGGTAAAACAAAATAACCGTCAGCTAAACCTTGCATTAATGCAGAAGCCCCTAATCGGTTGGCGCCATGGTCTGAAAAATTTGCTTCTCCTGCAGCATAACAACCAGGTATTGTAGTCATTAAATTGTAATCAACCCAAATACCACCCATCGTATAATGTACTGCTGGATAAATCATCATTGGAGTTTTGTATGGATTATCATCTGTAATTTTCTCATACATCTGAAATAAATTACCATACTTTTCTTCTACAACTTTTTCTCCCAATTCTCTTACTCTTTCATCGGAAGGAGAATGCTCACCAATAACTGTTGCTTTTTCTTTACCATAACGCATAATTGCTGATGCGAAATCTAAATAAACAGCTTCTCCAGTTTTATTTACACCATAACCGGCATCGCAACGCTCTTTTGCTGCTCTAGATGCAACATCTCTAGGAACAAGGTTTCCAAACGCTGGATATCTTCTTTCTAAATAATAATCTCTTTGATCTTCAGTTAAATCTTTTGGCTTTATTGTTCCATTTCTGATTCCTTCAACATCTTCGATGTTTTTAGGAACCCAAATTCTACCATCATTTCTCAAAGATTCTGACATTAATGTCAATTTCGATTGATAATCACCAGAACGAGGAATACAAGTAGGGTGAATTTGAGTATAACAAGGGTTCGCAAAGTAGGCACCTTTCTTGTGAATTTGCCATGCCGCAGTTACGTTTGACCCCATCGCGTTTGTAGAAAGGAAAAACACATTTCCGTATCCTCCAGAAGCAATAACAACAGCGTGAGCAGAGTGTTTTTCTAATTCACCAGTAACCATGTTTCTTGCAATAATTCCTCTTGCCTTTCCATCTACCAATACTAAATCTAGCATTTCATGACGGTTGTACATTTTAATTTTTCCTTTACCAATTTGGCGGTTCATTGCAGAATAGGCTCCGAGAAGTAATTGCTGACCTGTTTGCCCTTTTGCATAAAATGTTCTAGAAACAAGTACACCACCAAATGAACGGTTATCTAACAACCCTCCGTAGTCTCTTGCAAAAGGAACACCTTGTGCAACACATTGATCTATAATGTTTGCAGAAACTTCAGCTAATCGATAAACATTAGCTTCTCTAGCTCTATAATCTCCTCCTTTTACAGTGTCATAAAACAATCTGTAAGTAGAGTCTCCATCATTTTGATAGTTTTTTGCAGCATTAATTCCTCCTTGAGCAGCAATTGAGTGAGCTCTCCTAGGCGAATCTTGAAAACAAAAAGCTTTTACTGAGTAACCCATCTCTGCTAATGAAGCAGCTGCAGATCCTCCCGCCAAACCAGTTCCTACAACGATAATATCGATAAGTCTTTTGTTTGCTGGATTAACAACGTTAATTGCGTTTTTATGGTTTGTCCATTTATCTTTAATTGGACCTGCTGGTATTTTCGCGTCTAATACTGACATATATAAATTAGTATTAATGTGATTATTTACTTAAAAAGATCATGATTGGAATAAGTGCAAATGCTAAAGGCACTAATACAGAAAATGCTTTTCCAAAACTCTTAATTAACGGAGTATATTTTGCATGATTTACACCTAACGTTTGGAATGCTGAAGCAAATCCATGCCATAAGTGAAATCCTAATACACACATTGCTAATACATACATAACAACAGCTAAAGGAGCCATAGGGTTTAATGGAAAACCTTCTTTTGTTTTATCATGACCGAAAAAAGCCATAGTAAGAGAATGTAAATCTTTGTAACCTTCTGCAAACTGAGGGTTGTCTCCTTTTTTGATGTAAGAAGGGTCTTGTTGTTGAATTTCTGCAGTGAAATCTTTGATGTTCAATTTTGTTTCTCCTGCGATAACAGCACTGCTTTCTGCCAATAACGTTCCATTGGTTGTATAATATGCTTCTTCTCCTTCAGGATTTTGAGTTAAAGGGATATAAATAGTCTCTTTGTGTAAAGGCATTGTAGAAAAGTGCATTTTACCCCAAAAATTTGCCATGTGAATTACAATAAACAATAAAATAGCGCTTCCTAAAACAGCCATGTATCTTGACGGTAAAGAAGAGTTTTCTCCTGGTTTATTGTAAACGTAATTAATTGGCCTTGCTTTTTTGTTTTGAATAGTAAGCATTATTCCATCAATCGCGTGGAATAAAATTGATAAATATGTGATGTAAGACATAACCTTAATTAAAGGGTTGTGTGTCATAAAATAAGCATATTCGTTGAATGCTCTTTTTCCATCAATACCATCGATAAAAACAAGTTGTAAATTACCTAGAAGGTGACCTACCAAAAATAGGCAGAGAAACAAACCTGTAAGTGACATCCACCATTTTTTGGCGATTGAAGACTTTAAAATTGCTGATTTACTCATATTAGCTAGTTACTTTGAATAAAAATTTATTATACAAAGTTAATCGTTCAGGAAAAATGAGAGCAACTAACCGCTTATTTAGACAGAATATAAATAATAAGAAAAAGAGTAACTTAAAAGAGAGAATGTGTTTTATTAATTGAACTGTTAATCTCTCTAAATCATGAAAAATGCGCTTTCAATTATTATTGTTTTTTCATCGTTTTTTGCTTTTTCTCAAAGTCAGGAAAACGAAATATTTAAAATTGCCCAATTGAGAGACCAATTGGAATATAAAATTGTTGTTTACCCAAACCCGAGTTATGGAAATTTTCAGGTTGAAGTTCCTGAAGGTGGATCAGTTCAAATTTCAAATGAGAACGGGGTATACGTTGGAACTTGGGTTTCTTCGTCTGAAAAAGTTGATTTTGATGGATTCCCAACAGGGCTATACTTCCTAAAAATCACAATAAACGAACGAGTTTTTTATAAAAAACTCGTTGTTTTAGATTAATGTTAAAACACCTTCATTTTCTGTTACTTGAAGTTTATGCTTAACTCCAAATAACAGGGCTCTGTTGTCTTCAATATGTCCGGCTGGAAAATTGAAAAGGACAGGTATGTTGTGTTTTTTAAGATGTGTGATTATTATTTCTTGATAGGTCATTCCAAAACTTTGTTCAGTGTCTTTTAGGTCTGTCATTCCACCTACAACTAAACCGCTAATCTGTGATAAAATTTGTGCTTTTTCTAATGCCCAAAACATTCTGTCAATATGATAAAGTTGCTCAGCAAGATCTTCAATAAATAGAATTTTTCCAGTGTAATCGGGTTGCAATGACGTTCCAATTAGGCAATAAAGAATGGATAAATTACCCCCAACAAGCTGCCCTTCACAACTTCCAGTGATGTTAAAGGAAGACTTTTCTACGATGTATTTTGTTTTTTCTCCAGCAAGTAGGCTAAATAAAGAACTTAATGATTCGGGTTTTGTTTCTCGAAAATTTAAAGGCATTGTAGCATGTATACTCGGTAAATTGAATGATTGGATCTTTTGATGAAAAACAGTGACATCACTAAAGCCTACAATCCATTTTGGGGAGTTTTTAAAGTTATCCCACAGGATTAAATCATCTAGTTGAATACATCCGTATCCTCCTCTAGCACAAATAATTGCTTTTACTTCTGGGTCTTGTATTGCTTGATTAAAATCATGACTTCTCTCTTCAATTGTTCCAGAAAAATAATGGTGCTGACCTAAACTATGTTGACCTATTTTTACTTGGTAACCATTCTCTTTTAAAAATGAGATGGCAAAATCAACAAATTCTTTTTCTATTGCTTTAGCAGGAGAAGTGATGTAAATTAAATCATTTTTATTTAGGCTCGGAATCATCTTTACAAAATTCATACGGTCTAAAATTACTATTTCAAATTGAATATGTTATTTTCGGGACATTATGAATTTAGAACGAGATGACTCTTATTACATGCGCTTAGCTATTATTGAAGCAGAGGAGGCATACAAAAGAGGAGAAGTTCCTGTTGGTGCTGTTGTTGTAGCAAAAGGACAAATTATTGCAAAAGGATACAATTTAACAGAAACACTTACAGATGTTACAGCGCATGCAGAAATGCAATCTATAACAGCTGCTTCTGAATTTATTGGTGGCAAATACCTTCATGGTTGCACCCTTTATGTTACGTTAGAACCTTGTGTAATGTGTGCGGGCGCTTTATATTGGTCGCAAATAGACAAAATTGTGTTTGGCGCAAAAGATGAAAAGAGAGGGGCTTCAGTTAAGGGTCATTTATATCATCCAAAAACAGAAGTAATTCAAGGGGTATTATCAGAAGAATGCTCCTTATTATTAACGGACTTTTTTAAATCAAAAAGAAATTAATTAATCTTTTTTAGTAAGCTTATAAATAAGGAAGCCGATACCAACAATAAAATGAAGGATAATTATTGATAGTACGATTATAAAAGTGTTTGACATATAATGGCGTGTATTGCAATATAAAATTAGTGAAATTATTTTATGCATTCATTTGCAACTTTTTAGATTAATTAACCGTCTATCCACTTTATCAATTTATTATTTTAAATAATGGAAAAATTCCTTTTAATAATTTTACTTACTTTTTCATTTAATGGTTTTTCTCAATGTACTAGTTGGCAAACGATTAATTTTGATTCATATGAATATACAACCAACTGCCCATATATAATTCCAGGGCAAGTTGTGCATCTTTCACCTCAATTAAGTCCTGCTTTTGGACCCAGCTTTACGGGGTCAAGACATTTATATCTCAATTTTCAAGCTCTAGGCGCAGCTTTTAGTAGACCATATAGTGTTTGTGTTGGCGAAACATACCGAATCTCTTTTTATCATAGAGATGCATGGGGCGGAGCAAACAATACAACGTTTAATATTTATGATCAAAATGATTTATTACTATCTACAACCAATGTTCCTTGGACAGGGACCGCATGGAATAATTTTGTTTCTCCTGAATTAACAGCTACGACAACTACCTTGAGGTTGGAAATCGTTAATAATACAATGGTTGGAAATAATGATATGGTCGTTGATGATATGCAATTAGAAGTATGTTCGATCGTTGAGAATGAACAATTAAATGTTTGCGGTGGCGGAACGGTAAATCTTTTTGATTCTTTTTCTGGTTCGATGCCACTAGGAGGAACATGGTCTGGACCATCTACATTAAACAATGGAAACCTTGGTACTTTTGACTCAAACATACATCAATCAGGGGTATATACTTATACATTCCCAGACGCATCACCTTGTCCTACACCTTATGGCTCCGTTGAAGTGATGTCCCCAAATCAAATCAATTTAGGAAATGACACAGTGGTGTGTGGAAGCGGGATTGTTTTAGATGCTGGACCAAATTTTGATTATTACAATTGGTCTACTGGTGAAACAACCCAAACAATTAATGTAACATCAACAGGGACTTATTCTGTTTCTGCAGGGTCTACAGGTGGAAACTTAATTGTTAACGGAGACTTTGAGAGTGGCGCAACAGGTTTTAGCTCTGATTATGTGCAAGGAACCGGCGGAACTTGGGGTGTAGTATCTGTTGAAGGAACATACGATGTTTCTACTTCGCCTTCGTTATCACATAATAATTTTATGAGTTGTGGCGACCATACAACAGGTAGTGGTAATATGATGGTTGTTAATGGAGCGGGAACTTTAGGATTAAACGTTTGGTGTCAAACGGTTAACGTAAATCCAAATTCAGATTATATTTTTTCAGCTTGGATATCAAATGCACTAAATGATCCTGCCGTAGCCAATCTTCAATTTTTTGTTAACGGTGTTCAAATTGGGTCTTCTTTTTCAACAAGTCCAAACGGATGTACATGGGAACAATTTAATGACTTTTGGAATTCAGGAATGAGCACTACTGCAAATATTTGTATTGTAAATCAAAATGCAGGTGTAAGCGGGAATGACTTTGTATTAGATGACCTTTATTTTTCTGAGGTTTGTATTAATACAGATGAAATTGAAGTTACAATGGAGACGTTAACAGTGGATGCTGGACAAAACATTACTTTTTGCCCGAACGCACCAGAGTCTGTTACAGCCGTTAGTAACGACGCAAATGCACAGTTTGTTTGGAATCAATCATCAAATGGTGCAACGTTTAATCCGACAACTGCAGGTTGGCAAGTTGTAGAGGTAACATCTCAAAGTGGATGTGTTGTATCTGATTCTTTAATGGTAACAATAACTCCAATGAATTGGGGAATTGATTTAATTGAATCATACCCAACAGACTGTGGGTTAACAAATGGAGCTGTTACTGTTCAAACGAATGGAACATTTGACAGCCCGCCTTATTATACGTGGTCTGGGCCAGGACCAAATAGTGCGAATCAAATTAATGCAACTGTATTTACGAATTTAGCCTCGGGGTGGTATTATTTGACAATAGAATCTAATGGATGTTTTCTGTACGATTCAGCATTCGTTAATTCAAACAACCTACCGATCGCATCAACAACTCCAACACCAGCTACAGGGTCTTCTCCTCTAGACGTTTCTTTTTTAAATAATTCACAAAATGCAACAAATTATTATTGGGATTTTGGAAATGGCACTCAAGGAACAACGAATAATCTAGACCCTCAATCAGCGACTTATCTTGAAACTGGTGTTTACACTGTTATGTTAGTTGCAAGTCAAGGTGATTGTTTCGATACAGTTTATACACAAATTACGGTTATAGATCAACCATTTGTTAATGTTCCAAACGTAATTACTGCGAATGGCGATGGTGTAAACGATGTGTTTGAAGTGAAAACTCAAAGTATCGCAGAGTATCATTTGATTATTTTAAATAGATGGGGAGCATCCGTTTTCGAAACAGATGACTTAACAAACCACTGGGATGGATCTTTAGCGGGCGAAAAACTGAGTGAAGGAACGTATTTTTACAAAATAGAAATGACGGATTTAAATGGCGAATCAATTAAAAAGCATGGCTTTGTCCAGCTGATACGGCACTAAATTGTTTTCTGACATGAACGGTAACTATTAGATTCTTTTCTAGTAATTGTTTAGTTTTGCCGGATGCTTCAAAATCAAGATACAATTTGTGCCCTTGCCACTCCTAATGGAGTTGGTGCTATTGGGCTGGTTCGTTTATCGGGAGACCGATCAATCGAAATAGCAAACAAATTGTTTTCGAAAGACATTTCGTTAAAAGAGAGTCACACGCAACACTTCGGGCTTTTTAAAGGTAAAGACGGGGGAATAATTGATGAGGTTTTAATTGCTATTTTTCATAAGGGAAAAAGTTTTACCGGTGAGGAAAGCATTGAAATTAGCTGTCATGGGTCTTCTTTTATTATCAAAAAAATCATTGAAGAACTTATTACTTCTGGCTGCCGCCTTGCTCATCCTGGTGAGTTTACGCAAAGGGCCTTTTTGAATGGAAACATGGACCTTTCTCAAGCAGAAGCGGTGGCAGATTTAATCGCGTCTGAATCTAAAAGAGCTCATGATATTGCATTAAAGCAAATGCGCGGAAATTTTTCGAGTGAATTGAAAGATTTGCGTGAGAAATTGATTCATTTTGCCTCATTGGTTGAGTTAGAACTTGATTTTGCAGAAGAAGATGTTGAGTTTGCAGACAGATCAGAACTGCAACAATTAATCGCAGATGTTTTAAAATACATTCAACGATTAGCCACATCCTTTGAACTTGGAAATGCGATTAAAAATGGTGTTCCTGTTGCCATTGTTGGTGCTCCAAATACTGGAAAAAGCACATTACTGAATCAATTGCTGGGAGAAAACAGGGCCATTGTGAGCAATATTGCAGGAACAACACGCGATGTAATAGAAGAAAAGCTCAATATCGACGGAATTGTTTTTAGATTAATTGATACTGCTGGAATTAGAGAAGGAGCAGAGGAAATTGAGGCAATGGGAATTGAAAAATCTCATGAAAAAATTGAATTGGCAAACATTGTTCTTTGTCTCGCTGATGGTTCAGACCAACAAAGCTTGAAACAGGTAGAAGAGTGGAGAAATGAACTTCAATTGAAATACCCAATAAAAAAGATTGTAAGACTCATCAATAAAATTGATATTTCTTCCACAGAATTTAAGGATGGTATAGCAATAAGTGCCAAAGAAGGTAAAAACATTGATTTATTAAAAAATTGGCTGGTCAAAGAAGTTGAAGGAAACTACAATCACGCTGATGAAACCATCGTTTCGAACGCAAGGCATTACGAAGCCTTAATTAAAACGTTAGAAGCGCTAGAAAAGGCCAAAGACGGCTTAATAACCAACATCACTGCTGACTTCGTTGCAATGGACATTCGCCAGGCGATGTTTGAGTTAGGACAAATTACAGGCGATATATCTACAGACGACCTTTTAGGGAATATCTTTAGTAAGTTTTGTATCGGAAAGTAATCGATACAACAAATTAATAATTGGCAGATCATTTTTTAGTGACCAAATAGCCGGCACACGCAACCATTGCTCCTATTATTGGGCCAATTATATAAACATATAACGAACCCAAAGACTCTGTTGAATAAGCGGTATTCCCCCATCCAAAACAAGAAGCAACAATTCTTGGACCGAAGTCACGTGCTGGATTTAAACCTGCTTGCGTGTATGGTGCAACGAAACAGATAATGATAGAAACTGTAGCGCCAATTATAAGGGGAGTTGCATTTTTTGGTATTTTTTTAAAAGAGTTAACTTTAAAAATTACATAGACTAAAACAAAGGTTCCAATTGCTTCCAAAAATAGTGCGGAAACGGTTGATAATGATTGCAATGATGTGTTTCCTGGGTTTGGATAAAATTCACCAAAAATCATGGCTGTTTTCTGAGACTCAACACTCCCTCTTATTAGTTGGTGTGCGTTTTCGTAGGATTGAATGTCGGTTTTAAAAACAAAGTAGACAAGCATACCAGCGATGATTGCTCCAATAAATTGTGCGAAAATTAATAAGGGTGCCGTTTTAAAAGGAGTGTTTTTCGTTAAAACCATTGCTAAAGTCACCGCCGGATTTAAATGAGCGGGACTGTAACTGCGTGTCGCGAAAATAGCCAAAGCAACGCCGGCCCCCCAGATAGATGCAACTTGAAGTAAATTTAAGTTTTCGAAGATGACAGCAATTGCAACCGAAGAACAACCAATAAACACAAGAATGAACGTGCCTACTAGTTCTCCCAGTGCATTTTTAAAGAGAGTTTGCATTAAGAAATCTTTGAAAAAATGTAAAACATTTCTTGTCCAATTTCAAAAGAACGAGCATCGTACATTGTGCTTTCTAAAAAGGAACCGTCGAATTTTTTTGGATCATTAAATCGCATTGGAAGTCTAACTTCTGCATCAGGGATAAACGGACAATTTTCATCGGCGTGGCCACAAGACATAATCGCAGCAAATGGCTTTTTAGCGTTGTAAGCATCGTCAAATAGTTTTGAAAACAATTCAATATCAATGGAGGATTCCCCATGTTTGATTATATAAACGGGATTTGACTCCCCAGTTTTATCTACGATAAATCCAAATCGAATAAAAGATTCAATAGCCCGCGGATTTACTTCTGTAACTTCAACACCACCAGAATAGCTGGTAATAGGTGTTTCATAGTATATAGAAGCAACTTTGGCCCAAACCTGAGAAAACTGACTTCTTCTCGAGTTATGAGTACAAATGAAATTGAGATTTATATCTTCTGATTTATTCTTTTTTGCCTGAATAAACTCAATAATTGGTGCGAGTTGATTTTTCCTATCTGATGTTATTTGTTCAAAGTCAAACAACTCAATAATTTGATTTAATTTATTGCTCATAAAAATTGATTAACAACAACCAGAACCAGGAGTACAAGCATTTTGTGATCCTAAATCTGATAGAGAAGTTTTAAGTTTTTCTTCAGGTATTCCACATTTATCTTTTGCAAGGCAATCAGTAACTTTAGACGTTAACAAGAAATTGGCTCCATCGTAAGCTAGACCAAATTTTCCAATCGTAGTGTCTTGATATTCAACTTCAATAGGCAGGTCTTCTATATCCAATAAGTTTTCAGAAAGTTCAATGATTTTCACTAATTTCTCTGGGTGCAAACGGTGATCGTAATCATTTGCTTCCCACAATTGAAAATTCACAACTTTTTCGTTTCTTAAAACACCACCACAATCGATAAAACGCTTGTCTATTTGTCCTACTTCAGTAACGTGAAAGTGACTTGGAACAAGAGTTCCGTTTGGAAGTTGAAAAGCAATGTTTTCTTTGCTTCTTAAAATTTGT
>ENA-UOYN01000469-UOYN01000469.1-marine-metagenome-genome-assembly--contig:-NODE-469-length-17543-cov-4.451224_pt1 | contig 17543 bp, 14 predicted proteins | sample MGYA00238176_ERZ767358 | MGnify/ENA primary metagenome ERZ767358 (study PRJEB28950, sample SAMN06266238) | marine metagenome | isolation source: Columbia River Estuary | place: USA:Columbia River Estuary...
GATATCAGCAATCGAGTAGTATGGCGACAATAGGGCGCGTACACGTTGGGTGTTTGGGAATTTATACTCTCCATGACCTTGTAAAAATGCAATGCGAGGTTTCGATTCCTGAGTTGCTCTACGTAAAGAGCTAATTAACATGTACTCTAAATTGTTAATTGCATTCTGAATTATTTCAGTCATCCCGTTCAATTGATAAGGATTGTCTGTTTTTGATCCTGGCAATAATTGAATGGTATTTACGGTAGAACCTCCGTATTCAATAACTGCTCCAGGCCACAACATCATTTGACTTTGAGAACCATCTTTCATGTATACGATGTTCATAGGTAAAATACCCTTTCCTTTCGCCCATAATGATTCAAAAAGCATTTGTTGCTCCTTATCTGTTCCAATGTTTGGATCAATAAATTGGTACTCTATTTTGTTCCCAGCGTATTGCTTAAATTCTTTGAGCTTGTCTTCAACTGCATTTCTAAAATGATCAATCTCTGCAGGTAAATTTCCTTGCAGGTAGATTTTAATGTTTAGTCTTCCCTTAAAGTTTTCAGAATTTTTCAAAAAATCAACTGTTCCATTTGCCAATGAATAACGTTGGTCTTCAGTCATGTCAAACCGCTTGTATACAAAAGAACTAATAATGTTCAATAGCAAAGCTGCTGCTAGAATGATTCCTAAAAATGTATAGTTGTAAATCCCTGATAATATCTTTTTCTTTTCAGCCATCGTTATTTTTTTAGAGATTTGATTACTGTTAATGCTGCGAACATGAAGAATACAATAACAGACAAGAAGTAGACAATGTTTTTTGTGTCAATAACACCTTTTTTAATGGCGTCATAATGAAATGAAATCCCAAAATATTGAATAATAGAATCAAATTTCCCCATTAAATTAAAGGAACCTAATAAGGTAAATCCGTCATAAAACAACCAACATAAAAACATGGCTAAAATAAATGCTACGATTTGGCTGCTTGTAAATGAGGAAGCAAAGATTCCTATGGCAATAAAAGTTGCTCCTAAAAGTATTAGTCCGATGTAGGACGTGATTGCTGCACCATGGTCAAAACTTGTTGGGTCTTGCGACAATGTGTACATTGAATAGTAATAAATAAATGTTGGTAAGATTGCTACAATCAATAAAGTAACACTGGCAAAATACTTGGCTAAAAGAATTTTTATGTCTGAAATTGGTCGTGTGAATAGTAATTCAATGGTGCCTGTTCTTCTTTCTTCAGCGATACTTCTCATGGTAATCGCAGGAATCAGAATAAGGAAAATGACTGGCGACAAATTAAAGAAAGGAATTAAATCAGCTTCTGTTCCCTCTAGCAAATTTGTGTTTTCGGTTATCACCCAGTGAAATAAGCCAGATGCGATTAAATAGATGAGTATAAAAATGTACCCAATTATGGAACTTAAGAAACTGCTGATTTCTTTTAAATATAATGCTCTCATTGAACGTTTTGAATTATTACTTCAAAAATAAGATTTCCTTTTGACAATAAGGTCTAGATTTGTTAAAGTACCTTAATCATTTATTAAGAAGTAACTGTTAATTAGCGTCTTTTTATTGAAATTTCAATCAAATCCATTAAAATATGCTCCAACAGTCCATGCTTCTGGTTTATTTCCAAACCAAGGTTTAATGGTTGACCAGATGGTTCCAAATTTTTCTGAAACTCTGTAGTTTTCAAGATCGGTTTCAGCCTCCCAATGACTGTATGTAAATACAATATTCTTGTCCTTTACGTCTTGGTATAATTTCATCCCGATACAACCAGGATAGGTATTTACAACGTTTTTAATTGTATCGAAATAAGCTAAAAATAACTCGATTTTATCTGCTTCGAATTCAAGTTTTACAATGCGTGTAATCATTAAAATAAGGAATCTAAAGTTTCGCGTGAACCTTGTGGGGTAAATTCAATTCTAACAATGTCATTGATGTGTAACCCAAATAATTTTTCGGCTCCGCCTGTTGCACGATTGGCTGCTCTATTAATTGCAATCATTAACAAGTCATTTTCATTAAACATGGCTAATTTTTCTCCTTCTGGAACTTCGTTGAATGAATTGGATATGATATCAACGAAATATTCTTTCGATTTGAAGTATATAACAAAAGGTACATCCTTACCACTTCGCTCAAACAATTCTCTGCTAACATTCGTGATTAGATTACCGTAATCATCGATATGGATAATGTGACCCTTAATAAGATTTGTTTCTGAAATTGCGACTGAATGAAGTGCTCGTTTGTAATTTTCATGCTCTGAAGCAAGGTCTTCTATTTTTGTCCCTTTCGCTAACTCCAATGCCGTCTTTACTAATATGTTTTTAGTAGGGAAGATGTATAAATTTTGGTTACTCAAAACATTGTCGATACGGAAAAATTCAAAACCGGTTTTCTCTACCAAAAAAACACCAAAAAAGCCATTGTCGTTGCTAATGAAGTATTGATTGTTGTATTTTAAAATAGCAGGAAAAGATCCGCCATCTGTTCCGAAATTAATCACAGGTTCACTATCTACACCAATCACATGTATTGTTCCATCAGGAAAGTTCTTATAGCAGGAGTTTAAATGATAAGCAGCTTCTCCTACGTTAAATGGTTTAACGTAATGCGTTATGTCAACAATTTGAACTGCAGGAAGTGCACTAAAAATAGTTCCCTTTAAAGATGCCACATAGTGGTCTTTAAGGCCCATATCAGTCGTTAGTGTTATAATTTGCATCCTATAATTGAACGTGTTTCAAAAAAGAAGAATAATTTCTAAATTTGAATTCAAAAATAACGTTAATAAAGGTATTATTTTATAATACGCTTAATAATTCTTCATTTGTTAGAAAAGAAAATTGAAATTAAAGGTCTCAATCCAGCGGAGCTGTATGGGGTCAAAAATGAAAAGCTTAAACACATTAAAAGCTATTTCCCAAAATTGAAAATTGTTGCGAGAGGCAATATTTTAACAATTGCTGGAGATGAAGAGGTGATGGATGAGTTCGAGAAGAAGTTTGATTTAATTCTACGTCATTTCCATAAATTCAATGGTGTTACGGAAAGTAACATCGATAATTTAATGTTGGAGGATGGGTCTAATTTACTGAATAATGAATCTTCAGAAATTCTAGTCCACGGAAACCAAGGAGCAAAAATTAAGGCGAAAACAATTAACCAAAAAAAGTTGGTAGAGTTGTGTGGTAAAAACGACATGGTTTTCGCTGTTGGACCTGCAGGTACTGGTAAAACATATACAGCGGTTGCCCTTGCTGTAAAAGCACTAAAGGCGAAGGAGGTAAAAAGAATCATTTTAACAAGACCTGCGGTTGAAGCTGGAGAGAATTTAGGTTTCCTTCCGGGTGACTTAAAAGAAAAACTTGATCCCTACATGATGCCTTTGTACGATGCTTTAAGGGATATGATTCCTCCAGAAAAACTGGCAGATATGATTGAGTTTGGAATAATTGAAATTGCTCCTTTGGCATTTATGAGAGGAAGAACTTTAGATAAAGCTTTTGTGATTTTAGATGAGGCTCAAAATTCTACCAAAATGCAAATGAAAATGTTTCTAACCCGAATGGGAATGACTGCTAAGTTTGTGATTACAGGAGATATGTCGCAAGTTGATTTGCCTCACAAGCAAAAATCTGGTTTAGCTTATGCTTTAGATACTTTGTCTGATGTAGAAGGGATAGGTGTAGTCCGTATGGCTCAAGTCGATGTAATTCGTCACTCTCTTGTGAAAAGAATTATTGCTGCTTTTGATGAGGTAGAAGCAAAAGAAAAAGCTGAAAGAGAAAAAAAGGATTAAACAATTGCTAAATGGCAAAATTAAATTGTTGAAATCAAAGCATAAATTATAAGTAAAAAGTAGTTTAATCCTCTGTCAATTTTCTAATTTTGTATTTTGAAAAAATAATTATGGCCAACTCAATCACAGAATGTAATTTCAATTTTAAAGGACAAACCAATGTTTATCATGGTAAAGTAAGAGACGTCTATACATTAGATAGTGGATTACTTGTTATGGTGGCTTCTGATAGAATTTCAGCTTTTGATCATATTTTACCAAAAGGGATTCCTTTTAAAGGACAGGTTTTAAATCAAGTAGCAACTATGATGTTGAAAGCAACGAAAGACATTGTTCCTAATTGGTTGGTTGCTACACCAGACCCATCAGTGGCGATTGGTGTTGCATGTGAGCCTATTCGTGTTGAGATGGTGATTAGAGGTTACTTATCTGGACATGCTGCTCGTGAATACAAAGCGGGAAAAAGAATGATTTGCGGTGTTGAAATGCCAGAAGGAATGAAAGAAAACGATCGTTTTCCTGAGCCGATCATTACTCCTGCAACAAAGGCTGAAGAAGGTCATGATGAAGATATTTCGAGAGAGGATATTATCGGGAAGAACATTGTTCCTGAAAAAATCTATGTTCAGTTAGAAAATTATACGAGAGCTTTGTTTAAAAGAGGAACAGAAATCGCTGCTAAACAAGGGCTGATATTAGTTGATACAAAATACGAGTTCGGTCTTCACGAAGGTGAGGTAATGTTGATTGATGAAATTCATACGCCAGATTCTTCTCGATACTTTTATAAAGATGGTTATGAAGAGCGTCAAGCTGATGGGGTAGAACAAAAACAGTTATCGAAAGAATTTGTTCGTCAGTGGTTGATTGAAAATAATTTCCAAGGATTGGAAGGTCAAACAATGCCTGTAATGCCTGATGAGTTTGTGGAAACGGTTACAGAACGTTACATTGAATTATACGAGAAAATTACGGGTACTGCCTTTATTAAAAGTGATACAACAAACATTACAGAAAGAATTCAATCTGCGGTTGATGAATATTTAGCGCAATAAGAAAGGTTGATAAAATAACAATAAAAAAGAGGGCAATTCATTGCCCTCTTTTTGTTTTAGGAGAATTTCTAATTGATCATGGTGTATCTGGTACTCCTTCTGGGTCTGTTTCTACTCCAAACCAAACGGTTGCTATTCCGTCTTTCATTCCAACACCAATAGCGTTCCATTTCATGTCCTTCCAAATACTTTTGTTTAAAATTACATCGTTATGATGAACACTTCCTTTCCAAAGTTTTAAGGCGTATTCAGGGCTCATTTTATAGTCGCTTGTATTAGGTTCTGAGCTCCCTGCTGCAATTTCGTATCCATTTCCAATGTAATTTGAAAATTCTTTGGGTTTGTTCCACATGCATTTGGCTTGTTTGTGATCGGCTGTGTAGCAACAACTTGACCAGCTTCCTTTGTCAGACCAGCTATGAGCATTACATCTTGAGGGAGTATCGGGTTTGTTTACAACCAAATCATAACAGTGAGCTTGAGCGACTTTTGTTAAAGAATTAGAAATAGGAATTGGTTTAAGTCCTTTCGATTTTCTGTAAGTCATGATTAACTTATACAACTGTTGTTCGTCTGCTGTTAATGTCGTTTTTTTGACTTCTTGAGCGTAAGTAGTTGATCCAAATGAAAATAGGATTAACAACAATAAAAAGAATTGACTTAGAAATTTCATAAGATTGATTTTATGTGTAAAGTTAAATTCATGTACATTGAAATTAATCAATTTTAAGATTCGTAAAGAGCAAATATGAATGCTTCTACAATTTCTGCTTCTTCTCGGGTAGAAATGCCATATTGTTTGCCTTCTTTTATGTAAATAAGAATTGCATTTTCTTCTGTTTCTTTCATTTTTGCCAATCTTTCTTGCTTGTATTTTTCGTTCATAAAAGTGTTAAAATAACAGCCTCCTTTACAAGCAGTAGTGTCTGAATCAGGATATGTTCCGTAAATTCCTTGATGAACCTGAAAGGTTAATGCTTCTTCAATCCCTTCAATTTGAATGTTTTTAAATTTCCAGATATACCCTTTTCTTTTTGTTTTCGGAAAAGCGGAAAAAAGAGAATCAACTAAATCAGATGATTTATCTCCGATAAATTCAAAACTGTAATTTCCTTGAATAATCATTTTTACGACTTTTAAATCGTCTTTTGTTTGCGAAAATGTTGCAGTGGTACAAATTAAAAGAGTTGCTAATAGAATGAGTGATTTTTTCATGTGGTTTAGTTTGAGTTTTAGATATAATCGAATCAAATAAAATGGTTACAAAAAAATGACGTACAGCATAAAGCTATACGTCATTTCAAGAATTAGTTAAAAGAGAATTAACCTATTTTGTCAGCCTTAGCTCTCGCTGCATCCATAATAGCGTCGGCTTTTTTATCACCTTCGGAGACTACTTTGGCAGCCTTTTCATCAGCTTCTCTATTCAGTTTTTTAGCAGCCTCTTCAGCCAATTTCTTTTTTATTGGGTTACTTCCAGCTTCTTTAATAAGCGCTTGACCTTGTTTGTCTGCTTCTGATCTGATAGCGTCAGCAGCTTTTTTAGCTTCTGCTTTCACTTTGTCAGCTTGAATTTGAGCATCATCTAAAATCTTTTGTTTTTGTTTTGCTAACTCTTCCTTACCATCATTAAGTTTGTCATTAACAAGACCTTTAATAGTGTCCTTAACAGTTTCTTTAATTCCATCAATTAAATTGTCTTTGAAATCTCCAGTCGCTTTTAAAATTGCTTCTTTAAAGTCGGTTGTAATTTTTGGATTTTTAGGGTCTCCTGATGCGTTCACTTTAACAGGGATGAAATCAGGTAATTTACCAACATTTAATTTAGGAACCAAAGCATTTAATTTGCTCATTGCCGCTTCAACTTCTTTAATCATACTCGCAGGTATTTGATCCTTTGGAACATTCATATTGAAGTCATAATTCATTTTTTGATCCAACGTAGTATACCCTGAAATTTTTGTATCTATTTTACCTAGTTTCAGTCCGAAAGGAGATAAGGTAACTTTTCCATCGTCAACTTTAAATTTAGTTGCAAAATCTTTCAATGATTGATTTGAGATGTTGTTTAACTTTGTTACAGATTCAATTTTTTCTAATGTTTTAATTCCGGTAACAGAAATTAGTTTCGATTTCAAATCTCCAACACTTGATAAAGAAGATAGAATTGGTTCGAATCCAGCAGTTAAATCAGTTTTCATATCGAAATTGGATGAAATCTTTCCTTGAGCATATTTTGCAATTGGAGCAAGCTTACCAACAGTTAAGAAGGTATTAGCTAGTTTATTGATGTCAATTTCGTTTAAGTTATAACCAAAATCTAGTTTAGGAGTAGCATGGTTTTGAGTATTGTAATTTCCTCTTAACCCAATTGAACCTCCCATTGCATCCATCTTTAGGTTGTCAAGTGTTGCAATTTCATCCTTCATTTTAACGCTGCCTGTAATGTTTTTAATATCGATTCCGTTGTAACGAACGTTTTTGATATTTGAATTCAGATTAAAATCAATGTTACCAGGAATCAATAGAGGTTCTTCTGTTCCAGAAGGTGCGGCCTCAGTTTCAGTAGTCGCTGTTTCTGCAGTAGCAGGGCCCATTAATTCGTCTAAATCTAAATTATTACTTGAAAAATTGAAATTTCCTTTAAGAACTTCATCTCTTAACATATAACCAAAGTAATTGTCAACTTTCCCATCCATTCTAAAATCAGATTTCCCCATTTTCGCATCCAATTCATTCAATGTTAAATCTTGCGGTGCAAACGAAAGTTTTAATTTTTTGATGTCAACACTGTTAGGTAGATCTGCAGATGCATATTTCATGTCAGAAATCAACGCAGTTCCTTCAGCTGTAAAGCGCTCAAAATCACCTTTTTCAAGATCACTCATTTGACCTTTTATGTTCACATCTACATCCAACTTACCATTGTAAGATTCACCTTCAGCCATCGGTACAAAGTCTTTCAATGTCGCCATGTCAACTTTTGCTTGGATTTTAGATTGCAAATAAGGATCTGTCATAATTCGTTTCATGAATAAGTTTGCGTCAATTGTGTTTTTACCCATGTTTGCATGAAACTTAGGAACATCAACAGTCATTAGGTCTAGATTTTCTCCTCCAACAAATTTAGATCCAGCATCTACTTGAATGTTGGAAATTTTACCTGGTAAATCAGGATAGTTAATTGAAGCATCGCTAATTTTTAAACCGAAGTCCCAACCTGGCATGTTTTTGGCGTCCATTTTACCTTTAACAAAACCATTTAATGCCAAATCACCTTTGGAAATCATTCCTTCGTAGCCAGAATGGTAGAACGTTGGAATTAAAGAAAGGAATTGTTTAAACGTTGCTTTAGATGCATTTAATTTGATGTCCATGTCATCATATCCTTCAAACATTTCATAGTAGCCATCAAATGAAACAGCGATTTCATTTAATTTAAGAGAGTTCTCTTTTAATGTGAATTTGGATGACTTTTCGGTGAATTCCATCAATAAATTAACTTCTGCATTTGTTTCAACTTCTGTTAAATAGTCTATTCCATCCATTTTGTAGGACAGTTTATCCATTTTAGTAGTTGTTTTGAAATCAATAATGTCTGCAGTTAAGTCACCAGTACCATAATGATAAAGGCTGTCGATTTCTGCATACATATTCAATGATCGGTCATCGTATTTTATTGTTGCATTCGTGATGCTATATTCTTTTAATGAAAGTTTAAAGCTTGATGGTTCTTCAATTTCAACTTCTGTTTTAACAGAGTCAGGTTTAACGATGTCGTAATTGGCCATTCCATTCTCAAGAACTCTTACATCAAATGTTGGCGAATCAATATGTATTTCATCTATTTCTACTTGGTCGCCTGAAACAACACTCCAGAATCCAACATGTGCTGTAAATTCTTTAATATCAGCTAAAGCAACACCTTTAAAATCATTTAATCCAGTCAATTTTGCATTCTGTAACTGAATTGTCATGTTTGGAAATGTGCTAATAAAGGTCAAGTCAAAATCTTCTAAACTCAACTCAGCAGTAAGAGATTTGTTCACTTCATCAATAACCATTTGTTTAATCTGGTCCTTAAAAAAGATAGGTATAAGAATCAATGCGATTATTAATAATAGGAAAGTTATCCCTGTCCATTTTAAAATCTTTTTTAGAATTTTTTTGCCTTTCATAAAGCTCAATTAAGTGTTGTTTATTTAATTTTTATCTAAAGATACAAAATAGTAGATATGGATTTTGTTCTTAGGTAATTTGTTAATAAATTTTCTATCAAAATTTGTTCCAATAAATATCTTGAAACGTACTTTTTATCTAAAGTTAACAGATATGTCTAGTTCGTTTTTAAAATGCTTGGAATATCTCATTATCTTTGGGGCGAAATCAATTTTTTACTATGGAAAAATTTGCACGATCTTTCTTCTCAATGCGCATGATGGCGATAGGAATGCTTGTATTCTTAATTTCGATTGCAACAGCAACATTTTTAGAGTCTGCGTATGACATACAAACAGCCCGTTTATTAGTTTATAATGCGACTTGGTTTGAAGGTGTGTTAATTTATTTGGGAATAAATTTAATCGCAAATATTTTTCGATATAACATGTTTCAACGTGAAAAAATCGCGATGTTGATGTTTCACTTGTCTTTCATTGTAATGTTAATTGGTGCTGGAATTACACGTTATATTAGCTTCGAAGGTTTGATGATTATCCATGAAGGTGAACAAGCTGATTTTATTTATTCCTCTGAACCTCATTTATGGATGAAAATTAATGATGGAGAGAAACAATACACATACAGTGAATTGAAATACATGAGTGAAATTGCTTCGAATGATTTTTCGATTGATGTCGATTTTCCAGGACATAAAACTCCAATTTCAATTGATTATGTTCGTTTTGAGAAAAATCAAATAGACTCCTTAGTTGAACATGATAGCATTCAAGGATCTGCTTTTGAATTTGTATCGAATGGAATGAAATCAAATTACGTATTCAAAAATGAATTCTTAATGGTTGGAGATATTGCCATCTCTTATGAGAAAAAAAATGCAATGCCTGGGATTGAGGTGTTTTTAAAAGGCAATAAAACAATGTTAAAGACTCAGTTCCCAATGAGGTCTGTTTCTATGGCGATGTTACAAAGGCCTGGACAGGAAGTTCCTGATTCATTATACAATGTTATACCGGTAGATACTTTGGTTCCTTTGGAATCTGCAACGCTCTATCAAGTCCAAGACCAACAGTTTGTATTTAAAGGAGTGAAAAAGCATGTTAAGAAAATGCATTTACCTAGTAAAAATAAAAACGAAGGTTCTGATTATTTGGTTGTAAAAGTCACGGATGGAAAAATGTCCAAAATCGTATCATTAGAAGGTGGTAAAGATGCTATCCCGGAGCACAATGTATTCGAGTTTAACGGATTGGTTTATGAGTTGGAATATGGTTCGATGCGCATAGGATTGCCTTTTGCAGTGGCTTGTCGCGATTTTCAATTGGATCGTTATCCTGGTTCGGAGTCTCCTTCCTCTTTTGCAAGTGAAGTTACTATCATCGATACAATTAATAATTATACAAGAGATCAACGAATTTTCATGAATAATGTCATGGATTACGGAGGGTATAGATTCTTTCAATCAAGTTATGAACCTGATGAAAGTGGAACTCGTTTAAGCGTAAATCACGATTGGTGGGGTACTAATATCTCTTATTTGGGATACTTAATGATGGGGATCGGAATGATTTTCTCTTTAATCGCACCTGGTGGTAGGTTTAGAGAGTTAAACCAATTACTCAAGAAATCAAGAGAAAAAAGGAAAAAAATTGCATCTGTTTTGATTTTTGGTGCCTTATTGAATTTTGGTGCGTTCGCAGAAACTCCAGATTCATTGATGCATGAAGATCATAGCGGACATGACCATGCTCAGCACGACCATTCTCAGCATGAGAAACAAGTCTCACGACCAAAAATTAAACCTACATTCAAGGTAATGACTGAAGAGCATTCTGATGAATTGGCATCTCTATTAGTGCAAGACAATAGAGGTAGAATTATTCCAATGCATTCAATGTGTGATCAGCTTTTGAGAAAAGTTTATCGTTCAAATACATACAAGGAATACAATGCAGTTCAAACGATCATGAGCATGCACATGCATCCAGATTACTGGATGGAAGAACCAGTAATTTATGTTTCTTCTAAATCTAATTTAAGAGAAAAATTAAAGGCTAAAAATGGATTGGTTTCATTTAGAGATTTAGTCGATAAGAATGGTGATTTTATTTTATTATCAGATTATCAAAAAGCACATCAACGCCTTGAGTCTAAAAGAGGGGAGTATGATAAACAACTGATCAAATTGGCTGAAAAGTTTGAAGTAGCTCAATCTATTTTTTCTTGGAGATTCATGAATATTGTTCCTGTTCCGAATGATCCAAATAATAAATGGTATTCACCTTTAAATCTTAGTATTCTTGAAAAAGATACTTCTGGTATAAAGAAAAGTATTCGCTATTTGGCTGCCTTAGATTCAGCTTCTTCCAATTTAAAGTCGTTCGATAAAGCAACTGAAGCGCTTAATGTTGTTAAGAAATTTCAATATGACATTGCTAAAAATGTAGTGCCTTCTCCATCAATCGTAAACATGGAGATTAGCTATAACAAAATGGGGATATTTAAAAATTCTTACCGCAGTTATTTGCTTCTTGGAACCATAGCTTTGTTGATTTTCTTTGTGAAAATATTCATAACTCCTAGTGATAAAGTAAATAAGATTTTTAAACGTATTTCATTCGTAATTACGGCCTTATTAATTGTGATTTTCGTGTATCATGGCGCTGGATTAGCAATGAGATGGATGATTTCTGGTCATGCACCTTGGAGTAATGGATACGAAGCCGTTGTTTTTATTGCGTGGGCAACGATGTTATTTGGCTTGATTTTCTCAAGAAAAAATGCTGTGATCCTAGCGAGTGCTGCAATCCTTGCTTCGTTAATGATTTTTGTAACCGAAATGAATTTAATGGACCCTGAGATTACTCCTTTACAACCAGTTTTAAAATCATATTGGTTGATGATCCATGTTGCAATCATTACGGGTAGTTATGGTCCTTTAGGGATATCATGTATTCTTGGGATATTAAATTTGGTATTGTACGTCTTCAGAAATAAAAAGAATGGTGAAATTTTCACGATTAACATCAATGAATTAACGTATGTGTCCGAAATGACAATGACAGTCGGACTTTTTATGTTAACGATTGGTACATTTTTAGGAGGTATTTGGGCGAATGAATCTTGGGGTAGATATTGGGGCTGGGATCCAAAAGAAACATGGGCATTGGTAGCTGTGCTAGTTTACGCTGTTATTCTACACTTAAGATATATTCCTGCTTTAAAAAGTAAATTTTTATTTAATGCAGTAAGTATGTGGGGTTATACTGCTGTCTTGTTTACTTTCTTTGGTGTGAATTTTTACCTTGTGGGTTTACATTCATATGCTCAAGGAGAAGGACTTGGTAAAATTCCAAATGGAATTATTATTGCAGTTTTATTATTTTTAGGATTTACTGTTTTAGCAGCAATTAGAAATAAAAAGTATAAAAAATACTTGGAAGAAAAACACTTAAAATAATGGAGCAAAAATTAGACATATTAGCATTTGCTGCTCATCCTGATGATGCTGAATTATCTTGTTCTGGAACATTGATGAAACAGATTGAGTTAGGGAATAAAGTTGGTATTGTAGATTTGACCCAAGGAGAATTAGGTTCGAGAGGATCAAAGGAGATAAGAAGCTCTGAAGCTGCTGAAGCATCAAAAATAATGGGTATTCATGCCAGAGAGAATTTAAAGTTAGCTGACGGATTTTTTCTAAATGATGAGGTTACAAAACTTAAAATTATTGAGCAAATTCGAAGATTTCGACCAAAGATTGTTTTAGCAAACGCAATTTCTGACCGTCATCCTGATCATGCTAGAGCAAGTAAATTAGTCTCTGAAGCATGCTTTTTGGCAGGATTAATGAAAATTGAAACAACGTGGGATGGTATTATTCAAAAAGCACATCGTCCTGAAGTTGTATATCATTACATTCAAGATTATCATATTGAACCTGATTTTGTTGTTGATGTAACTCCCTTTTACGAAAGGAAAGAAGCTGCAATTCGTGCCTTTAAAACTCAGTTTTATGATCCTAATTCTGATGAACCAGAGACGCCAATATCAGGTAAGGACTTTTTTGATTTTATCAAATCTAGAATGATCGGATTTGGAAGGCCAATAGGTGTTAAATATGCAGAAGGATTTACAAAAGAAAGATACGTTGGAGTTACAGATTTAACTCATTTAATCTAACTGATATCTTCTATTAGTATAGAATTTCCATTCATGGAGATTGACTCACCAATTTTCTTGTTTAGCATCGCTTGACCCATCGGAGCCGCCAGTGTTAAGCAAAATACTGTTTGGTCTTTAATCATTAGTTTCCCTAATGCAATCGATATAAAGAAATAACCGTTTTCAGTTTTAACCAGAGAGCCTTGCTGAATTGTCGTGTGTTTTTTTTCGAGTGAAATACTTTTTAAAAGCTGACGTAATTTTGTAAGATTTTCAAGTTGAGAAGAAAGTTTTTCTTGTTCTAACTGAACCATTGCTCTGCTTGTCTCGTGTTTGTCCCCTGCGGAACTTTTACTATCATCGTTCAAGGCATTTTGAGCATCGTCAAAGGCCGATTCTAAACGAGTTTGTTTCTCGTTAAGCGATTCTAAAGCGGCTTCGAATACGATTTTTTTAGTTAACATGTTTGTCAATTAGTTGAATCCATTTGTTCAAAATTCGTGGTTTTGAATAGGCGAGGGAATGATTTCTTATTTCATTTGCATTGAAGGTTCTAGTTCTAAGAATGTATTCCTTCATAGTTTTATACAATTGATTTGAATCGCCTACATTAACAATGCTTCCAAGTTTGTTGTCTAGTTCATATGCAATTCCTACAGAAGTTGATATTGTAGGGATTCCACATGCCCAAGCTTCCGCTAGAACAATCGAAAAAGTTTCGTAATCAGAAAATAAGACAAACGCATCTGATTTTTGATAATAGGCTGGTAATTCTTCCCATTTCAAAGGACCGACAAACGATATAAAATCAGACAATTCCAAATTATTGACGTATGCTTGCCATTTTGAAGTTGGCTCATCCGAAACAATGGTCATGTGAAAAGAGAGTCCATCATTTTTTAGCATTTCACAAGCGTCAATTAATCCAGAAGGATTTTTTGTGTTTGGATCTAATGTTGAGACATGTATAAACTCAAACAATTCATTGCTTTTCTTTGAAGCAATATTAAATAATTCGCAATCAATTGAGTTACCAATTACTTCAATGGATTTGTTTTGATAAAAATTTGCTAAGTCCTTTTTTAGAAAGTCAGAAACAGCAACAATCGCATCAACATTTTTAATAGTTCTGCGAACACTTATTTTATTTTTTAATGACCATTTTTGAAGAATGCTAGGTCTAAAGTAAGAACCATGTTCAACGTAGATTAACGGGGCATTGTAATGTTTTTTTGCAAGCGAAAATTGCCATCCTTTTGGAAGAATAATATTTCCAATGATAAGATCAATTTTAGAGATAATACGAAAAGCTTTGTGAAGCGCATTTTTTTGAAGAAGTCTCCGTTTTAATGGGTTTGAGGTTTCTTTGTGAGCGATTAAGATCTCTCTAAATCCGTTGTCTTCACTCTCGAAAATGGTTGTTTTGTGCAGGTTGTTATCAGCGTAAATGTTAATTACAACAACGTTGTAAGTTTCATTAAGTAGTTGGGCCTGTCTTTGAACAAAATTTCCTAAAAATGGTTTTTGTGGGGTAAGGTACCAGGAACTACGGATTAATACATTTTTCTTTTCGACTGCCATTGAAAGGCCAATTTACAAAATTAAGCCAATGTTTTTTCAAAACATGATTTAACTTGTTCTAAAGCGAAATCAATTTCTTCTTTGGTCGTATAACGAGAAAAAGAAAATCGTGCGTTAGGCCTTGTCATATCTGCATTGATATTGGTAAGAACATGCGATCCTACAGATGCTCCAGAAGAACAAGCACTTCCTCCAGAGACAGCTACACCTTTCAAATCCAACGTAAATAAAAGCATACTAGATTTATCCGTTTTTGGAAAGCAAACGTTTAAAACAGTGTATAAAGAATACGCTGGGTCAGTTTCTCCATGGAATTCAACATTTGGAATCGCTTTGATCAATTCCTCCATCATATATGTTTTTAAGGATTGAACGTGATTTTGATGCGCCTTAACATCTTCGTAAGCAAGATCCATTGCTTTTGCAAGTCCAACAATTCCATAGACATTTTCTGTCCCACCTCTTAAGCCTCTTTCTTGAGCACCACCATGAATTAATGGTTCTGCACTAACGCTTTTATTCACGTAGAGAAATCCAATTCCCTTAGGTCCGTGAAATTTGTGAGCTGCACACGTAATAAAATCAACTCCAAGTTTTTCTAAATCAAAAGAATAATGCCCCATTGTTTGAACAGTGTCGGAATGAAAAAGAGCATTATTTTTCTTGCAGATTGCACTTACTTCTTCTAGAGGAAGTAGCGTCGATATTTCATTGTTTGCATGCATTAATGAGACCATTGTTTTCTCATCGGTTCTAAGAAGTTCCTCCAAATGTTTTAAATCAACACGACCTTTTTCATTTAGATTTACATAAGATATTTTAACGCCATCACATTCACCCAGACATTCGGCTGTGTGACCAACGGCATGGTGTTCAATTTTAGAAGTGATAATATGTTTAACTCCCAATTGGTTTACAGCTGAGAATAACGCCATGTTATCCGCTTCAGTCCCTCCAGAAGTGAAAATTATTTCGGAAGGCTTGCAGTTTAAATGTTTTGCGATACTTCGTCTTGAAGTCTCAATCAAAGCTTTTGATTTTCTACCGTATGAATGACTCGAAGATGGATTTCCAAATCCTTCACGTAGAACAGGTATCATTGCTTCAACTACTTCAGGAGCGATTGGTGTCGTCGCTGCATTGTCTAAATAAACTGCCATTAATTCTTTAAGTTTGGTGCGGCAAATATAAGAAATTTAATTTTCGTTTGGTTTGCCAAGGATGTCTCTCATTGTAGTTTTTTCTTCCGGAGAACGTTTTAGGTTTTCAAGAAAGAAGATGCTTTTTTCAATTTTTTTATCAGAATTTTTTATCTGTAGCACTAGGTATATGATTGATCTTCGAAACCCTAATGATAAATTATCGAATCGTCTTTTAGCAATGATATCTTGATTTAAAACTTCTTGAAATTCGATCGGAACATCAAAGCCATATTCAGAGAAATCGCGCTCTAATACAATACGTATCGTGTCACCAAATACAACACTCAACTTTTTCATTCGATCTTTTGATAGCGTAATGTAACCACTCCCATTTCCCAATGCAACTGAACCTCCTTGCCATTTTACCTGATCATTAATGGAAATAACAAATCGTTGATTGTAAGGATTGCTTGATTCATTGTAATGCTCTTGAAAACGTGAAAGGATTTCAAGGGAAATAGGAAAGTAGTGCATTCTTAATTTCGTCAAATAACAGACTTCAGAATCAAATGATTGTTTCATGAGGTAAATTTAAAATAAAAAAGTCCGCCTAAGCGGACTCTAAACATGAAAACTATGTTACTCATCTATTTGAGTGTTTTTTGGTAACCAATTTCTTTGGCTTTATTCAAAATGCTTTCATTTACAGAAGTTCCAAAATCATCAACATCACCTTCATTGGCTCTTTTTTTCAATTCCTCATCGATAAACTTTTGTCGTTCTTTTGCAAGGTTTGAAATTTCTTCTTGATATTTTTCTCGTTCTTGTTTTTTCTGTTCAACAAGTTTTATCTTTTCCTCAGCTGTTTTATTTTTGAATTCATCCGGCAATTCATCCTCTTTTAATTCTTCAATTTTTGTACCTGATTTTGCCGCGTCAATTAAATCCCAAGAAGAGTTGTTGTACACTTGTCCTTTTGATTTTACGATGGAACGTTCTGTTTTTACAGATATTGATTCCATTTCGGCATTACTATCTTCGGCAACTTGACTCATTTTTTTTGCTGCTCCTACTTTTCCATATCCATAATATGTTTTGTTTAATGAGTCATTATATTGATTGATTTTTTCATCGTATGGTGTGTCGATGTGAACAATTGCCTTGTCAGAGTCAATATTAAAGAAGTCACCAGAGCTACAAGTGGCTCCATCCTTCCATAATTCACGTACCCCAGTGTTGTAGTCACCACAATAGATGGTGTTAATGAAAATCCCTTTTTTAACTGCTTCAGCACAAACTTCTTTATAAGAAACGGGGCCTTGATCAAATCGTTCATTCCCTGCGATGTAAATCATTTTTAAATCAGTTGGGTCATTTGACCAATTTAAATCTTTAAGTGATTTTCCAATTACAGCACCGCAAAATTCACTTCCTCCATTTGTAGAGAGGGCAAATAATTTAGAAGATAAGACATCAAGATCACTTGAAAAAGGCAGAATCTGCTCAATATAGTTACTTGAGGAAGAAAGACGGTCATTTCCATAATGATATAGCGCGAATTCAAGTTGAGGAGTCCTTCCATTGTAAGTTAGTTCACTTACTTCA
>ENA-UOYN01000492-UOYN01000492.1-marine-metagenome-genome-assembly--contig:-NODE-492-length-17087-cov-4.945338_pt1 | contig 17087 bp, 15 predicted proteins | sample MGYA00238176_ERZ767358 | MGnify/ENA primary metagenome ERZ767358 (study PRJEB28950, sample SAMN06266238) | marine metagenome | isolation source: Columbia River Estuary | place: USA:Columbia River Estuary...
CCATGCGAGCACGGGCTTCGCCGCCAAAGATTACGTCTTTTGCTGCCATTTTCTAGATTCCTTTAAATATGTGTTTTTCTGAAGTGCGATCGTCGCGTTGGTTCAATTAAGAAACCACAGCGAACAGGTCGTCTTCCTTCATGACCAACAGCTCGTCGCCGTCAACCTTGACGGACTGGCCGCTGTACTTGCCAAACAAGACGCGGTCACCAACTTTCACGGACATTGCAGAGACTTCGCCCTTGTCGTTGCGCTTGCCGGGGCCGACAGCCAACACTTCACCTTGGTCGGGCTTTTCTGCCGCGTTGTCAGGGATGTAAATGCCAGAAGCGGTTTTGGTTTCGACTTCCAAACGCTTAACGATCACGCGATCGTGCAACGGTGTGAGTTTCATGATTTCTCCTTAGAGAGTAACGACGTTAATAAAATTGACCCGTGAGATTCATCCCAGGGTGCGGAGCCTGAACGACCGTGGCCTGTCAGTTCGACAAGCCATTGTTAGCACTCAAGTCCGTCGAGTGCTAATGATAAGGGCGAAAAATGGCATTTCAAGGGCTGGGGTTAAAAATCAACCCCTGAGAAGGGGCTTAACCGCCCAAGTGGAGACTTTGTAAGTCTTTTTGATAGCCCTGATAGGTTTTGACCGCTTGCGCCCATTGCGCGGGTGTCATCAGGCTGTGGAAGTCGGCCAGTAGCTGGCAGGTTTGCTGCCTTTCCGTCATGCGCCACTCCGCCGCGGCCCGCCATACGGCTTGCAGGCTCTGGGCGGCCGCTTGTTTCGCCTCGGGGGTGTCGAGTACGCGCCCCCGATAGGCGACCAACCACCCTTTGAACGCTGTTTGGTTACGCAGGCGATTTTGCCAGTTCTGCTCGAAGTCATAGGCGTCTTTCGCCAAGCGCGCCTTCACGGCCTCGGTTTGCTGACGGCTGATCGGGCCATACACCCGCTCGAGGTTCTCAATGGCGCGTTCGAGGCGTGACTCCATCAAGTCCTCAGGGCTAGCGCCCAACCACTTCTCGCGCCATTCGGCATTATTCTCGGCGATGGCCTTGTCAAAATAACGCAATTGATCAGCCGTGAGCGTGACCAAAATGGGGGCCGCCATTACAGCGGTTCGGTCGAGAACGGCATTGACCCGAGGTTCGAAGCGCGTGAACCATCCGCACATTTGAGTCCCTGTGATGGGCTTTTCAAGCTGCTGCTCGACATCCGATAGCAGAGCGTTAACGGCGGGGAGCTCGTTTGCCTTGTGCCACGCCAAGACGTCGCGCAGGCCAAGCTTCAGGTCGGGTGCCTGTTGGTCGTTGATATCAAAGTAGCCGTCCAGCCACCAGTAGCTGACAGTGGGTAACTGGTTGTATAAAAGCTTCAGGGCGCTGCAGCCGAGCAGCGTCAGGCATAGGCACAGCGTCACGACACGCTTGGCGATAATAGAGGAACCTTTTGAAAGTGAAATCATGTCAACCAAAGCCTTTGCAGCCCTCAGTAAGCCGGTAGACGTCGTCGTGATGGCGGCCGGAAAGGGCACCCGCATGCGAAGCCAAAAGCCGAAAGTATTGCAGGCTTTGGCAGGACGCGCTTTGTTGGGGCATGTACTTGATACCGCACTAGGGCTTGGCGCCCGTGATGTGGTGGTGATCACAGGCCACCAAAAAGAGGCGGTTCAAGCCTTTGCGACGCGGCATGAGCGCGTGGCCTGCGTGGTGCAAGAGCCCCAGCTTGGCACCGGCCATGCCGTGATGCAAGCGTTGCCCGCACTGCAAGATGATGGGGTGACCTTGGTGTTGTCGGGCGATGTGCCATTGACCCGACCCGAGACATTGGCTGCGCTGGTCGCCATGTGCGGCGGCGATCAAATGGCGTTGCTCACGGTCAACCTGACGGACCCCACCGGTTACGGTCGTATCCTGCGCAACGCCGACCAGCAGGTACAGGCGATTCGTGAGGAGAAAGACGCCACGCCGCAAGAACGTGCCGTCACTGAGATATACAGCGGCATCATGGCGGTGCCGACGGCTTGGTTACGCGCGGCGATTGCGAAATTAGGCAACGATAACCAGCAGGGCGAATACTACTTAACCGACGTGGTGGCCCAAGCGGTCGCTGATGGCTTGCCCGTACAAGCCCACTGTATTCAAAATGATTGGGAGGTCGCGGGTGTAAACAGCCCCGCACAACTCGCCGCGTTGGAGCGGGTATACCAGCGTCAACAGGCCGATGCCCACATGACGGCGGGTGTTCGGTTGGCAGATCCGGAGCGTTTCGATGTGCGCGGTGAACTCACGTGCGGCACCGATGTTGAAATCGACGTCAACTGCGTTTTCCAAGGTCACGTCAGCTTGGGTGATGGGGTGCGGGTTGGCGCTAATTGTGTGATTGCAAACGCCCACATTGCGGCTGGTGCCGTGATTCACCCGTTTACACACATCGACGGTGAAGCGGCTGGTGTGACGGTGGGTGAGGGCGCGCTGATTGGCCCGTTTGCCCGGTTGCGACCCGGTGCAAATCTGGGGCGCGAGGTCCACGTTGGTAACTTTGTAGAGATCAAGAACAGCTCGTTAGCCGACGGTGCCAAAGCGAATCACTTGGCGTATCTGGGTGATGCACAGGTTGGTGAGCGCGTTAATTATGGCGCCGGCAGTATTACCGCCAACTATGACGGGGCGAACAAACACCAAACCATCATCGAGGCCGATGTGCATGTCGGTAGCAACTGCGTCTTGGTAGCGCCCGTGACCATTGGCGCGGGCGGCACGGTGGGCGGTGGTTCTACCGTGACGAAAGACACGCCGGCGGGTGCGCTCACTGTCGCACGCGGCAAGCAAATCTCGATTCCAAATTGGCAGCGACCGAGTAAGAAGAAATAAGCAGATGCTTTAAATCTGCAATCGCCATGGCGACTGCCAAGCTGCAACGCTAGCTCGCCACCATCAACGGTTTTGTTGCCTGATACAGCGCACGGAAGCGCGCATGTCGCTTTGCGAGCAACTCGTGCAAAGTGATGTCCCCCCGATCTGGGGTGAAGGTTTTTTCGATGGGTGGACGCACACAAACGCGTTCGAAATTAGCTGCAGTTTGCGGCAAGGTGGCCAGCCAGCCCAGTCGCGCTGCACCCAGCGCCGCACCCGTCGTGGCGCCGCTGTGCAGGTGTAAATCCAATTGAAATATATCGGCGAGTAACTGCAACCACCAGTCACTGCGGCTACCGCCGCCCACCACCGACAGCCCCGTTGCATGACCCAGTGCGAGCGTTTGCAGACCATCCAGCAAGCCAAACCCCACACCCTCCGCTACGGCATAGGCCAGCGCAGCGGTGTCATGCGTTGCGGTCAGACCAAACCAGGTCGCCTGCGCATTGGCATTGTTGTGGGGAGAGCGTTCACCCGTGAGGTAAGGCAAGAACAAAGGCGCCTGTGCGCGCGCAGGCGCGGGCAAAGTGGCCGCTAAATCGAGCAGCGCACCCTCATTACTGACATTGAGGGTACGCTTTGCCCAACTTAAGGCACTGGCTGCGCTGAGCATGACGCTCATTTGATGCCATCGGTTGGGCAACGCGTGGCAGAAAGCGTGCACGGCCTGCGCTGGGTTTGGCGTGTATTGATCACTGGCGACAAACACAACCCCTGAGGTGCCCAGCGATACAAAGCCTTCGCCCGCGGCGCCGACGCCGACGCCCATACCAATCGCGCTGGCGGCGTTATCGCCCGCGCCACCCGCGATCACGGTGTTGGTGGGGATGCCCCAACGTGCAGACCATTCAGGCAACAGTGAGCCGGACGGCGCACTGCCTTCAACCAAACGGGGCATGTGGGCACGGGTCAGGCCGCAAGCCTCCAGCAGCGTATCCGACCAGTCGCGCTTTGCGACATCGAGCCACAGGGTGCCCGCTGCATCCGACATCTCACTGACGGCCTCACCGCAGAGCTGCAACCGTAACCAATCCTTGGGCAGTAACACCTGTCGCACCTGCGCGAAGACATCAGGCTCGTTGTCCCGGACCCATTGCAATTTCGGCGCCGTAAAGCCTGGCATGGCCAGATTGCCCGCGATGTCACTGAGTTGCGGTACCGCCTTGGTCAGCGCTTCACATTGCGCGAAGCTTCGACCATCGTTCCAGAGAATGGCAGGCCTCAAAACGCGTTCGTCTGCGTCGATTAAAACGGCGCCGTGCATTTGACCCGATAGACCAATGCCCTCTAAGTTAGCCAGCGCTTCAGGAACACGTTGATGAAGGTCATCCATAACGGCTTCAAGCGCTTGCCACCAGGATGCAGGCGATTGCTCGGACCACAGGGGTTTGGGGTTGTGGACACGCAGCGGCGCGTGCGCAGTCGCGACGATGTCGTGCTGGGCATTCAGCAGCAACGCTTTGAGCTCTGAAGTGCCCAGATCGAGGCCAAGAAACATGGGTGTGTTCAGCTGGCTAACTTGCGCGTGCCGAATCGCCGCACCGATTGTCGGCGAAACTCGGATGGTGTCATGCCCTTCGCCTCTAAGAATCGGCGATTGAAGTTAGCGACGTTGTTGAAGCCAACCTCATAACAAATATCAGCCACTAATTTGTCGGTCTCCATCAAGAGGTGACAAGCCTTATGGACGCGAATCCGGTTCACAAAGTCGGTGTAGCTGTTGCCGGTCGCCTTGCGGAAAAAACGGGAAAAACGGGTTTCTGACATCCCCATTTCACTGGCGACGTCAGCCATTGAAACGGGCTCGGACAGGTTGTCTGTGATGCGGTTGACAATCTGGTTGATGAGGTCCATGCCTGGCTCGTCATTGGCGGCACCTTGAAGCTGAACGTTGGAGAGCAGGCGGTAGTCACTGCACGACACCAGCATGGCCAGGAAGTCAAAAAATGCCGCCATGCGGGCCGTCCCCTTGGCGGCTTTGACTCGGTGCCAATGCGTGAGTGCGGCATCACCCAAGCCGAAAAATTCGATACCGTGTTTGGCGCGCTCGAGCAATGGCATGAGCTCGGCAAGTTCAGGCAGGTGTTTGGCAGCCGATGCAATGGGGTCGTGGTCGAACTGGATCACGTAGTCCCGCTCGCTAACGCCGCCCTCGGGGGCATCCATCGAGACCCAATTGTGCGGCAAACGGGGGCCACACAGCACCAAATGTCCAGGCGAGAACGGACCGATCCAGTCACCGACGAACGCTTTGCCATTGGTTTGCGTGATCAAGTGCAGCTCGTACTCGTCATGGAAGTGCCAGCGGTCCAGTTCGGTTGGAAACCCATGACTCAAACAACGCACCACGCCAGCCTCTTCTGGCGGCTCGTAGCCCAGTTTGGGCGAGCGCGAATAAACGTGCTCAAGCTCAGGCTTGACTTGTCGGGGAAGGGTAAAGGCGCGCTTGTTCACTGTATAAAATTAACTCATCACATTGCCACCGTCAACATTCAGCGTTTGCGCTGTGATGTAACTGGCTTCAGGGCTGGCCAAAAAGACTGCGGCACCACAAATATCCTGCGGCGACCCCATATAACCGAGGGGCACGGCGAGACCGACTTGTTTCTTTTTCTCACCGATCGACAGATTCTCATACTTCGCGAATAGCGCGTCCACACTCGCCCACATCGGCGTATCAATCACGCCGGGGGAAATACCGTTGACGCGGATATGGTGCGGCGCCATGGCCAGTGCAGCGGATTGGGTGTAACTAACAATCGCCGCTTTACTGGCGCAGTAATGCGAGACCAAAGCCTCGCCGCGTCTTCCCGCTTGCGAGGCCATGTTGACCACCGCACCGCGTGTACCGCTATCAACCATGTGCTGTAACACCGCCTGCATGACAAAAAATGCACCTTTCACATTGACCGAGAAAATCTTGTCATACATGGCCTCATTTGATTCGAGCAGTGGCGCCATGTCGAATATCGCAGCGTTGTTGAACAAGGTATGAATCGGGCCAAAGGTCGAAGCGGCTTGAGCCACCATAGGTTTGATGGCCTTGGTGTCGGTGACGTCACACGCAATGTACTGAATCGCGTTTGGAAAGTCGGCCATCAATTGCTGCACGTCTTTGCTCGCGCTGGCGCCGATATCGACGACCGTGCACTTGGCGCCAGCGGTGGCGAAAGCACGCGCGACGGCGGCGCCAATGCCACCCCCTGCGCCGGTTAGCAACGCGTGTTGATGGGCTAATGGTGTGCTCATGGTGTGTCGTCTCAGTGGTGCGACGTGGTTCAGGCGGGTTGTAAGCCGTGCGTGTCCAAAAATTCTTGAACCGCAGTGTACGCTTTTGACAAGGCACTGGTTAGCACCTCGCTACCCGCGAGATCACCCCACAAAACTTCGTCGCAGGCAAACGCACGGACCGGATCCGCATCGGCACAAATCGCATGCGCAACTTCGGGATTCATGGCTTGGTCTTGATAAACGTGCGGCAGCTCACCGCGATGCCAGCGTTGTAAATAGGCCAGAAACAACGCGGGCAAAATCATCACAGCGGCGATGGATTCTTTGCGCGCGAGGCGCTCGCGGATGGTTGGTGCAATGAACCCGGGGATCTTTGAAAACCCATCCATGGCGACGCGTTGGTTCGTGTCAGCGATAGCGGGGTTGCTGAAGCGGTCCAACACCACATCCCGGTATTTCTCGAGGTCGATGGGGCAAGGGGTCAATACGGGGATAACGTCATCGGTGACGTAGTTGTAGGCTAATTGCCGGGTGGGGGCATGCAACGTGCCCTCGTGGATGTACGTCATACCCAGCAGGGTGCCCGCCCAAGCGATACAACTGTGGGTGGCATTCAGTAAACGGATTTTGGCCTCTTCGTAGGCAGCGACATCCTCAACCATCTCAACGCCGACCGTCTCGAATGCGGGGCGTCCGTTGATAAAGTTGTCTTCGATGACCCATTGAATGAATGACTCACCCATGAGGCTGGCTGGGTCGTCTTGACCGGTCGCGGCCTTCACGCGTGCCACAACTGCCGGTGTCGGGCGCGGGGTGATGCGATCAACCATGGCGTTGGGGCTGGTGGTGTAGGCTGCGACCCAAGCACCCAGTGCCTCGTCACCAATGTGTTTGATGAACTGCAGCAAGCCCGCCCGTGAGCGGTCGCCGTTGTGTCGCAGGTTATCGCAATTCAGCAGCGTAACCCCCGCCTCTGAGGTGTTGAGTGCCACCATGCGGGCACGCAATAAGGTGCACAACGCACCGTAGATGGTGTGTCCTGCACGACCGGCTTTCACGGCTTCGATATCGGCGGCAAGGTCCGCAAAGGACAGATCCAACTGGTCGTTGGCATCTAAATAGTAGCCCGCCTCCGTCACTGTGAAACTGATGATGCGTGTGGCGGCATTTTGGGCGATGTCGATCAAGCCGACGAGGTCATCGCTGTAACTCACGACGCGCTTGATGGCGGTGATGCGCTCGTAGCTGTAGACGCCTTGTGGCGTCACGGTTTCTAGGGTGTAGCTGCCGTCTTGGGCCTTCAAGTCAGCGATGGTTTGCGTCATATCGGGCCGGATGTTCCCGCCCGCGAGCGCCCAGCGGGTGTCGCCACCTGTATGCAGTGCATTTAAATAGACGGCCTGGTGCGCGCGGTGAAATGAGCCGAGCCCAAGATGCAGCATCCAGAGGTGTGTGGTATCCAATGTGGTCATGGTACGAGGGACGTGAGAGGAGGTGTGAATCGAATGGTTAAACGGGGTTGCGTACCGTGCAGCCTTGGGTGTCGAACCAATGCGCTTTACTGAGATCCAAAACCAAACCGACCGCGTCACCCACATGAACGTTTGCACGATCGGCCTGACGCGCCACCATTTGGGCGCCGGTTTGTGTTTTGGCGTAAATCAAGGTTTCGGCGCCCAGCGCTTCCACCAAGACAACGGTCGCCGGGACACCAGTCCCAGCTTCGGCAAGCCGCACGCTTTCAGGACGCAGTCCCATGCTGCCACCATCGGCGCCTGCAGGTGCGGCTGCGCGCACCTCTGCGGGTAGTTGTGCGAGCGGCGCCACGTTCATTTGCGGGGTGCCGATGAATTGTGCAACAAATTGATTGACCGGATTGTCATACAACTCCAGTGGTGAGCCGACCTGCTCGATCAGGCCATCACGCAGCACAACGACCCGGTCTGCCAGCGTCATCGCTTCAACTTGGTCGTGCGTGACATAAATGGTGGTCGCACCCAGGTCGCGGTGTAACTGCGCGATTTCGACGCGCGTTTGGCCGCGCAATGCGGCATCGAGGTTGGACAACGGTTCATCAAATAAGAAGACCTTGGGCGCACGAACGATGGCACGACCAATCGCGACACGCTGGCGTTGACCGCCAGACAGAGCACCGGGCGTACGCTCAAGGTAGTCGGTTAGGTTGAGAATGTCGGCCGCACGGGTGACTTTTTCGTCGATGGTTTTTTTCGATTCACCAGCAAGTTTCAAGGCGAAACTCATGTTCTCGTAAACGCTCATGTGCGGGTAAAGCGCATAGCTTTGGAACACCATGGCCAAGTCGCGCTTGGAGGAGGGCAGGTGTGTAATGTCACGGCCATCCAAATTCAATTGCCCGCCATCGATGTGCTCAAGGCCAGCAATCAAACGCAGCAGGGTACTCTTGCCGCAACCGGAGGGTCCCACGAAAACGATGAATTCGCCGGGTTGAATTTCTAAGTCAATGCCTTTGATGGCGCGGTGCTCGCCAAAAAATTTTTCGATGCCTTTAAGCTCAAGGTAAGCCATTTGCGTGCTCTCTGTGTATTGCTATCTGATGAGGGTGGTACTTATTTGACGGCGCCAAAGGTGAGGCCTTGCACCAGCTGTTTTTGACTGAACCAGCCAAAAACCACGATCGGTGCGATTGCCATGAGTGAAGCTGCCGATAGCTTGGCCCAAAACAAGCCCTCGGGGCTGGAGTACTGGGCGATCAATGCGGCCAATGTGCCTGCCTTTGCAGCCGTCAGCGTGAGACTCCAAAATGCCTCATTCCAACTTAAAACCAAGCACAGCAAACCGGTCGAAGCGATCGTGCCGATGGCGAGCGGCAGCAAGACCATGCGGGCCTCTTGCCATAGGGTCGCGCCGTCCATGCGTGCTGCATCAAGAATTTCTTTCGGAATATCTTTGAAGCCGGCGTACAGCATCCACACCATGATCGGTAAATTTGCGAGTGTGAAAATGATGACCAACGCGGTCAGGCTATCGAGCATGTTGCTGCTTTGGGCCAATACATAAATCGGCATCAACGCGCCTACTGCTGGCATCATTTTGGTCGACAGCATCCACATCAATACATCTTTGGTGGCTTTGCTGGGGTAAAACGCCATGGCGTAAGCTGCTGGCGCCGCAATCGCCAAGCCCAGGATGGTCGACCCGATACTGGTGATCAGCGAGTTGAGCGCGTAATGCATGTAGTCGCTGCGTTCTTGGACGATGGTGAAATTTTCCAGCGTTGGCTCGAATAGCACCAGAGGCGGCACGGCAATCGCTTGCAACTCAGTTTTGAAAGCGGTTAGCGCCATCCAACCCAAAGGGAAGAATAGGAACAGCGTGACTGACCATGCGACCAGCGTTCGCAGGATCATGGCAGGGGTGTAAGTGGGGCGATGGTGTCTCATTGGGGGGCTCACATCAGTCCAGGTTCTTGCCAACCATGCGGATCAAGAAGACGGCCGCAATGTTGGCAATGATCACGGCGAAGAGGGCGCCTGCAGACGCGACGCCGAAGTCAAAGTCAAGCAGCGCTTGTTTGAAGATGAGGAAAGTCACATTGGTGCTGGCATCGCTGGGTCCACCTTGAGTGGTCGTGAAGATCTCAGCAAAGACGCTCAGCAGGAAAATCATTTCAATCATCACAACGACCGCGATCGGTCGGCTGAGATGTGGGATGTACAGGTAGCGCAGTTGTTGCAAATAGGTCGCGCCATCCATGCGGGCGGCTTCTAATTGCTCGCGATCCATGCTTTGCAGCGCGGTGATAAAAATCAGTGCCGCAAACGGTAGCCACTGCCAGCTCACGATCAGGATGATGGAAAACAACGGGTAATCCGTTAACCAGTTCACGGGCTCGGCGCCGAAGAAAATCCAGACCTGCGCCAGCACGCCGTATACGGGGTTCATCATCATGTGCTTCCACAGCAAGGCATTGACTGTGGGCATGACAAAGAAAGGGGAGATCAGCAAGACGCGTGCAATGCCGCGTCCGGGAAATGGGGCATCTGTGATCAGGCCAAGAAACAGGCCCAGCACAACAGTGATGACAATCACCCAGCCAAGTAACAGCATGGTATTTAAGACGGCTGGCCAAAATGACGGGTCGGTAATGAAGTATTCGTAATTTTCTAGGCCGATGAACCCCGTGTTGTCGGGTTGCATCAGGTTGAAGCGTATCGTGCTGAAGTAGATCGTCATCACCAACGGGACGATCATCCAAAGCAGCAAGCTAATGACGGCGGGTGCTTGCAGCAGTCGGGGCAGTGTTCTCGGGGCAGTTTTCTGGGACATGGGGCGCCCTACTCTCAATCAAACAATGAGCAAAAAAACGAGGTGACCGCTTCGCCACCTCGTGTAACTGGAGGCTCAATGCAGTAACAAGGGCCGCCCCCTCAGGGGCAGCCACTTGGGGTTCTACAAGTTGGATTTACTTGTAGTAACCGGCCTTCTTCATTTGACGTTCAGCGATCACTTGGCTCGCCTTCAACGCGGCATCCACTGATTTCTTGCCAGCCAGTGCGGCAGTCAGCTCTTGGCCGACTGCAGTACCGATGGATTGGAACTCAGGAATCGCTGCGAACTGGACGCCAACGTAGGGGCTCTTTGGCAATGTAGCGTCAAAGGGGTTTGCAGAATCAATCGCTGCCTTTTCTGCGTCAGCAAAACGAGCTGCTTTGACGAAGTTGGGGTTGGCGTACGTTGACTTGCGTGTACCGGTTGGCACAGATGCCCAGCCGTTGGTTTTGGCGACCAACTCGATGTACTCTTTTGACGTTGCCCAGGTGACGAACTTGGTTGCAGCGTCAACTTTCTTTGAGCCAGCGGGGATTGCCAATGCCCATGCCCACAACCAGTTGGCGCCTTTGGGCGTCACTTGTGTGGGAGCCTGTGCGAAAGCAACTTTATCGGCCACTTTTGACTGACGGGGATCAGAGATGAAGGATGCTGCGATCGTGGCGTCAATCCACATGCCGCACTTGCCTTCGTTGTACAGCGCCAAAATTTCGTTGAAGCTGTTGTTCTCAGAGCCGGGAGGGCCGTACTTGTTCATCAGGTTGACGTACATGCCGATTGCGTCTTTCCATGGCTTGGATTCCAACTGGGGCTTCCACTTCATGTCAAACCATTGGCCACCGTAGGTGTTGACGATGGTTGTCAAGAAGGCTGCGTTATCGCCCCAACCGGGTTTGCCGCGCAAGCAGATGCCGTAGACGCCATTAGCTGGGTCGTGGATTTTCGCGGCGGTGTCACGAACCAAGTCCCATGTGGGGTTGTTTGGCATCTTGATACCAGCTTTGTCGGTCAAGTCTTTACGGTACATCAACATCGAGCTCTCGCCGTAGAAGGGCACTGCAAACATCTTGCCGTCGACTGACAAGCCATTGCGCATGGCGGGGAGGATGTCATCGGCGTCGTAAGCAGCGTCGGTCTTCAATTCTTGCAGCCAACCCTTTTTACCCCAGATCGGTGTTTCGTACATGCCGATGGTCATGATGTCGAACTGACCGCCTTTGGTGGCGATGTCGGTGGTCACGCGTTGACGCAGGACACCTTCTTCCAAAGTAACCCACTTAACGGTGATACCGGGGTTTGCTGATTCGAAATGCTTGGTCAGCTTTTGCATTTCAATCATGTGACCGTTGTTAACGGTAGCGACGACCAACTCGGTAGCGGCCTGAGCCATACCAGCAGTCATCATGGCCGCTGTCAAAGCGGAAGCGATGCGAAATTTCATTCCAGTCTCCTGTTGATTGAAGGAATATGAACACGTTCAAAAAACGGTTCCACGAACCGTTGGACGAAGTTTGCGTCGTCAACCCCTTCGCGATTGATATCGTGAAAAATCAAAATGATACTTTTATGGCAAGTTTGTGCCGGTATTTTCCCTGATTGGTGATTTAAAGTTTATGTCGAGGCTAAATATTGACAGATTGATGCATCAAGGTATGCCTTTTGCACGGTTCATAGAGGGAGCGCGGTCCCAAATTTGGCTCTTTTTATGCTGAAAAATGCCTTTACGTTCCGGACGTTGGCTTGACTGGTGAAAAGAGCTTGGGTGATGGCGTGGTACTGCGGCATGTCTTGCGCCGTGATAACCAGCACAAAGTCAGGCCCTGGGCTGGTGCGATAGCACTGCTGCACGTTGGGGTGAGTGCACGCAAGTTGCTCGAACGCATCGAGCATCGCGGCACTTTGATGATCAAGGCTGATCTCGACGATCGCCTCTAAACCCGCACCAGTACTGGCTTTCAGACGATCGGCATCCAAAATGGCGGCGGTGTGATGAATGATGCCTTCTGCCTTCAATCGGTTGACGCGTCGCAAGGTGGTGGCGGGGGAAGTTTGGACCCTTGTCGACAGTTCCGCGTTTGTGATGTCGCCTTGCGTTTGCAGAATTTTTAAGATGGCTCGATCGGTTGAGTCAACCATGAAATTTCCTCTCTAAAAAATACATTTAATGAAATTTTATGCCTTTATATATCTTATGTGATTGAAAATTTCAAAAATTACACAAATATGAAACCATTTGTTTCGTCGTGCGCCGTAAGCTAGCACGCAGAGCATTTACATCGTGGGGTTTTTATGTGTGGCATTGTTGGCGCCGTTTCATCGGTCAATGTGGTTCCCGTCTTGGTCCAAGGCCTGCAGCGATTGGAATACCGTGGCTACGACTCCTGCGGCGTTGCCGTGCACGCCCAAGGGCTTCAGCGCAGCCGAAGCACCGCACGCGTGGCCGAATTGCTGACGCAAATCGAGCAGTCACAACTGTCCGGTGGGACGGGCATTGCGCATACACGCTGGGCCACGCACGGTGCGCCGGCGGTGCACAACGCGCACCCGCATTTCAGCCATGGTCCGGGGGTGGACGCAGGATCGCCCAATCCGGAGCGCCCGGGGCGCATTGCTTTGGTGCATAACGGCATCATTGAAAACCACGATGAGTTACGCGAGAGCTTGCAGGCCAAGGGCTACCACTTCAGCAGTCAGACCGATACCGAAGTCATCGCACATTTACTGGATTCTTTGTATGACGGCGACTTGTTTGAGGCCCTGCAAGCCACCGTTGCCAAGTTGCAGGGCGCGTATGCCATTGCTGCATTTCACAAAGATGAACCCCATCGTATTGTGGGCGCTCGCCTCGGTTCGCCGTTGGTACTGGGTGTTGGTAGCACGCAAGACGCACAAGCCCAGTTCTTGGCCAGTGATGCCATGGCGTTGGCGGGTGTCACCGATCAGATTGTTTACCTTGAAGAGGGGGATCGGGTTGACTTGCAGCTGGGTAAATTTTGGATCGTCGATGCAGAAGGTCGCCCCGTTTCACGCGATGTGAAGACCGTCCATGCGCACAGTGGCGCTGCTGAGTTAGGGCCTTACCGGCACTACATGCAAAAAGAAATTTTCGAACAACCCCGTGCGATTGCGGACACGCTCGACGGTATCGCTGGCATTGTTCCAGAGCTGTTCGATGGCATCTCACAGCCTGCACCGGGCCAAAATGCGTATGCCACATTCAAGGTGATTGATCGGATTCTCATACTGGCTTGCGGCACAAGTTACTACAGCGGTTGCGCCGCAAAGTACTGGTTAGAAATGATCGCCGGTATCCCCACGCAAGTGGAAGTGGCCAGCGAATACCGCTATCGAACCAGCGTGCCGCACCCCAATACCCTGGTGGTGACATTGAGCCAAAGCGGCGAGACGGCGGATACGCTGGCCGCGTTACGCCATGCGCAGTCGATGGGCATGCACCACACGCTAACCATTTGCAACGTAGCAACTTCTGCGATGGTGCGCGAGTGCAAACTGGCCTACATCACGCGCGCAGGGGTTGAAATCGGTGTGGCGTCGACCAAAGCCTTCACCACCCAACTGGCGGGCTTGTTTTTGCTGACATTGGCACTGGCACAAGCCAACGGTCGCTTGACCGCGGAAGCGGAGGCGGCCCACCTCAAGGCCATGCGGCATCTACCCGCCGCACTGCAAGATGTGCTGGCGCTTGAGCCACAAATCATTGCATGGGCGCAAGATTTTGCCCGTATGGATAACGCTTTGTTCTTGGGCCGCGGGCTGCACTATCCGATTGCGCTCGAGGGCGCTCTCAAACTCAAAGAGATCAGCTACATCCACGCGGAGGCCTATCCGGCAGGCGAGCTGAAGCACGGCCCCTTGGCGCTCGTGACCGAGGCGATGCCGGTGGTGACGGTCGCGCCCAATGACCAGTTGCTTGAAAAGCTAAAAAGCAATATGCAAGAAGTCCGCGCGCGTGGCGGCGTGCTCTACGTTCTCGCTGACGGTGACAGCAAGATCAAGAGCAGCACGGGCGTTCATGTCATACGCATGCCTGAACACTACGGCTTACTGAGTCCACTGCTCCACGTGGTGCCCTTGCAATTACTGGCTTATCACACGGCCTGCGCGCGCGGCACTGACGTGGACAAGCCAAGAAATTTGGCGAAATCTGTAACCGTCGAGTAACTCATCGCAACGAAAAGCGACATAATGGGCGGCAATCTCATCAGATACATGAAAGCCATGGGCACATAATCTGGGTGTAGAAAGCATTCACATTATGACTAAGAACGACTTCTTCGAAACACTTCTATCGGTAAGTTCCTTCGCCGTTCTGTATTTCTTGCTTTATCAAGTCCAAGTCAAGGTGCTGTCCGACTTCGACTTTTTACCGATGGCCAGTATCTTGTTCATACCTGCTGGTATCAAGTTCTTGGCCATGGTGGTCGGGCAAGGGCCGGGTGTGGTGGGAATCGCGCTGGGTTTTGCCTTGGTTGAAATTAACGCTGGCAAAACGCTCGACCTCACAGCCTTTTTGACGCACGTGTTGCTGTGGTTGGTGCTGCCCTATGCACTTTTGCGTGGTTATTTGGCTAAAAGCGATCTCAAAAACGATTTGATTACGCTATCCACTTACCGGTTGTTTGTGATGGCGGTTATCGTTTCACTCACCAGTTCGCTGGGAACACAGCTTTATTTCTTTGGGCTCCACGACCCGCAGTACCCCGTTTTAAAAGGGGTCTGGTCGATGACGATCGGTGATTTGTCCGGTATTTTTCTATCGCTGGCATTTGTGGTTGCCATGCGCCGCGTGTTTGCGCGACGCACCCGAACCAACTAAATGCAGCAGGTGTTGTCTCAATAGGTTTCGAGGTGCAGGCGGCCGCTACGCTTCATCTCGGCGGCCGTTGACGCCCAGTCGATGTTGTGTGCTTTGCAAATGTCTTGCATGGCGGCCAATACCCCGTCCTCCATCGCCTTCAGGCCACAGACGTAAAAATAGGCATTCGGGTCTGCGATTAATTTAGCCAGGGTGTCGCCTTGCTCGCGCATGCAGTCTTGCACGTAGGTCTTGGGCTGGTCGGGCTCACGCGATAACGCGAAATGCGTCGTGATGAATGATGCGGGTAACTTTTGCAGCGGACCAAAATAAGGCAGCTCTGCTTTCGAGCGCGCTCCAAAGAACAGCAACAAATCACCGCCTTCATAGGCCCCTTTGGCAACCAAGCGGCGGCGCCATTCCGTCATGGCGCGCATTGGCGCACTGCCGGTGCCGGTGCAGATCATCACGATGTGACTGTTCGCGTGGTTGGGCATCAAGAAGCTACTGCCAAAGGGTCCAATGACCTTGACGGTATCGCCCACCATGGCGTCGCACAGGTAGTTCGATGCCACGCCGCGAACGGGCTCACCTGCGTGGTTTTCTAGTACACGCTTAACAGTGATGGACAGGTTGTTGTAGCCTGCGCGCTCGCCGTTGCGTGGGCTTGCAATAGAGTACTGCCGCGCGTGGTGGGCGCGGCCATTGGCATCGGTGCCAGGCGGCAAAATGCCCAATGACTGTCCCTCAAGAACCGGGAATGCGCGATCACCAAAATCGAGCACGATGTGGTGGGTGTCGTAGTCGTGCCCCACCTCGGTCACACGGTGGTTGCCGACCACCTTGGCCTCAATGAACGTCTCGTTCGCTTTGGGGCCAAAGAGTTGCGTATAAGGGTGTGCGGCAGACCATGGCGCTGTTGTCGCAGACAGGTTGGCAACAGGCGCCGTTACGATACCTGCGCCATCTGCTGAGGTGTCACTGCCCGACGTCGGCGTGTCGACTGCCTCACTTAAAGAGACGGCGTCGCCTTCGACGTCAGCTTGCTCGGGTAACTCGTCCCACGTCAGTTGATCTTCCACCGAGTAGGCTTGCGCTTTGTAGACTTTGCGCCAGTTGTCGATGGAGCCCGTGGGACAAGGGGAAATGCAATCCATACAGCCATTGCACTTGCTGGCATCGACCACGTAGTTCAGATCGTCGTGCGTGATGGCACCAATGGGGCAGGTCGCCTCACAGGTGTTGCAACGAATACAGATCTCGGGGTCAATCAGGTGTTGATTGATGACGGTGGCTTCAGCAAGGTCAGACATGGTGCAATGGCTTTCAGATGCTTAGTTAAAACGCACGTAATCGAACTCGATCGGCATGCGGTTGACACCCATGGCGGGGGGGGCGATCCAGTTCGCAAACTTACCGGGTTCGACCACACGGCCCATCAGACTCGCCACAAACGCACGGTCTTCGGTCGATGGCAACCATTCACTGGCGCGTGCTTTCCATTCAGTCTCGCTCACGACTTGGCCTTCAGGTGTAACGTTCGCACCAGCCAACGCACCAATGTTGCGGTTAAACGCTTTGTGCGGCACGCGCAACTGGAAGGGGATACCAGCCTTGGCCAAGACCTTGTTCCAACGCTCGACACCGGCCACGCTGTCTTTGATGTAGTCGTCACGCAGGACTTCGTTCAAGGCGTTCAGCATGGGCACTTCTTTGGTTTCAATACCACCATCTTTAGCCACCAGCACTGGGTAGGTTTTATCCTTCAAGATGTGGTCGTCATCGCGTTTACCTTCTTCGTAACGGCTCTTCAGACCGG
>ENA-UOYN01000507-UOYN01000507.1-marine-metagenome-genome-assembly--contig:-NODE-507-length-16683-cov-6.132127_pt1 | contig 16683 bp, 9 predicted proteins | sample MGYA00238176_ERZ767358 | MGnify/ENA primary metagenome ERZ767358 (study PRJEB28950, sample SAMN06266238) | marine metagenome | isolation source: Columbia River Estuary | place: USA:Columbia River Estuary...
AGCGGAGCTAATCCTTTGTTTTCAAAGCGGAGCTTTGGAGGATCAGCGAGCGTAGCGGAGCAGTATTATATCGGATAGGCCACCCTCAGGTGATAGACATTGGTCAATTTAGCCTTAAGCACTTTCTTGACCGAGATAATCTCTTTAAACGTGATGTTGGCATTGATGAACTGATCTCCTTCCACTTGCGTCTGTATGATGCGCTCCACGAAGGAATCTATTTCTTCGTAGGTAGGGTTTTTTAAACTTTTAGAGGCTGCTTCTACAGCGTCCGCCATCATCAATATAGCTGTTTCCTTAGAAAATGGCAAAGGGCCAGGGTACGTAAAATGCTTGATGTCCACTTGAGCGTCGCGTTCCAAGGCTTTTTTATAGAAGTAATACACTTGAGAAGTACCGTGGTGAGTTCGGATAAAATCGATCAATCGATCGGGTAATTTATTTTTCTTGGCTATTTCTATACCATCAGTCACGTGTTCAATGATGATTTGGGCAGACTCGCGGGCACTGATTTCATCGTGAGGATTTACCGAAGATTTTTGATTTTCGGTAAAGTAGCTCGGATTATTCATTTTCCCTAAATCGTGGTAAAGAGCACCTACGCGAACCAACATGGCGTTGGCCCCCACTTCATTGGCGGCAGCCTCAGCCAAGTTGGCTACTTGTAACGAGTGATGAAATGTACCTGGGGCTTTAATGGATAGTTCTTTCAGCAAGGATGAGTTGGTATCTGATAATTCCAACAAAGAAACTTCGGACACTAATCCAAATAGCTTCTCGTAGGCGTAGATTAACGGCTGAACAAATAAAGTGATCATCCCATTTAGGGCAAAATACCCAAAAGTAATCCACTCAATGTTGGTCCAAGTGCCTTCTTGAATCATATGAAAAGAGAGATAGCCGATCATGTATACCAAAGTTATTTGCCCCACAGAAATAAACAGATTGGCACGTTTGTACAATGCGGTTACGGAGAGAATAGTCACTACCCCGGCCATAATTTGCAAGAAGATATACTCAAAGCTGTTGGGCACCACAAAGCCTAAGATCAATACAGTCAACACATGACTAAACAATCCCAATCGGGCATCGAAAAAAGTCTTTAGAATAAGGGGTAATACGCTCAGTGGAACGACAAATAGGTAATCCGCATTGTATTGAACCACCAAAGAAGTGGCCACTACCATAGCGATCATATTAAAAAATATAAAGGTGAGTTGTGTGTTGTCTCTATAAATCTTGGGGCGGTATTTTTTAATAAATAGAAACATCATCAACAAAACCATAGCCACCAGTAAGACATAACCCAAAAGGATAAAAACAGCGTTGTTTTGATTCCAGATATTAGCAGAAAAATGTTGTCTCAATGAGTCAAGTAGGCGATAACTCTCGGTATCAACGACCTCTCCTTTAGCAATAACCAATGTTCCCTTTTGTACAAAACCATTAGTGGTACTCAAAGATTCAATAGCTTGGTCCAATGCTTTTTGAGTGATATCTTGATCCAACAAATAATTCGGCTGAATCATGTCCACGATCATTCCAGATCGGCTTAACGCATCAAAAGTGGATGGGGAAACCATGGAAAATAAATGTTCTCTGATCCAAGCAACTGCTGATTGAGGAGTAAATAGTTGATCTACCTCTTTTTTACTCGCCACCTGACCTTCCAAAATCCAGACGAAACCTATGCCTTCGGGCACATCCGTTAGTTTGACTACTCCCTTTTCGTATAACTCCTCGATGGTTGAGAAAACCGCTGTACTGTCTTGAAGTAAATTCTCAGCCTGCAACCAGGCCAGGGTTTTGGATTTAATCAGTGGAGCAGCTTCTGGATCGACCACAAAATAAGGAGGTTGCTGGGCACTGATCATCTGCATTTCCTGAGCCCGTTCCTCTTGAGTTTTGAGCACATCAAAATCTATGGGGGCATACAAAGTTTGGTGTTGCCAGGGCTTTCCTTGTTGGAATTCATACTTAAACTGCCCGCCCTTGGGAAAGAAAAATACAATAATGGCAATACTCGCAGCATACAGCAATCCCTTAAAAAGGGTCGATTGGTGGCGATACACCAGGTCAAAACGATTTTTCATAAGCTTAAGTTCAGGTCAAAAATAGCAAATAAGGCGTGAACCTCAATCCTTTGAACCAGATCTCCCCTTTTGGGGAATATTTGTTAATTTAGAGGCTCCAAACTTTGCCTATGCACTCAGTAGTTATTGTGTCCGCCCAACGCACACCCATCGGAAGTTTCCTGGGTGCATTGAGTACCTGTACAGCCACTTCTTTAGGCAGCACTGCCATACGAGCCGCATTAGATAAAATCGCCCTTTCTCCTGAGTTGGTCGAAGAAGTATATGTAGGCCATGTGCTACAAGCTGGTACAGGCCAAGCTCCGGCACGACAAGCAGCGCTGGGTGCGGGAATTTCCCCAAATACACCTTGCACAGCGATCAATAAAGTATGTGCCTCTGGACTCAAAGCCATTCTTTTGGCTGCCCAATCCATTCAATTAGGTGATCGATCCATTGTAGTCGCAGCAGGAATGGAATCCATGAGCCTGGCACCTCACCTAGCCCCCATGCGCAACGGCACAAAATTTGGCTCATTAAATTTATTGGATGCGATTCAAATCGATGGGCTACAAGATGCCTATGCGTTAAAACCCATGGGTGTATTTGCCGATCAATGCGCGCTAGACCACGATATTTCGAGGGAAGATCAAGACGCATATGCCTTAAACTCATACCACAGAGCACAACAAGCTTGGGATAAAGGTTTATTTGACAATGAGGTATCACCTGTAGTCGTCCATGGCCCTAAAGGGCAGACCAACATCGTTGATCGAGATGAAGAGTTCACTAAAATAGTTCCTGAAAAAATGGCTGGACTAAGGCCTGCATTTACCTCCGATGGCTCAGTCACGGCGGCCAATGCTTCCACCATCAATGATGGAGCCGCTGCTTTGGTGCTGATGAGCGAGCAGAAAGCCAGGGAACTCAACTTAAAGCCATTGGCCTACATAAGGGGTTATGCAGATGCTGCACTGGCCCCTGAACAGTTTACCATTGCTCCTTCTAAAGCGATCCCTCTGGCAGCACAAAAAGCGGGCATTTCCTTGGATCAAATAGATCTTTTTGAAATCAATGAGGCCTTTTCTGTGGTTGCGTTAGCCAACAACAAGTTACTGGGCATAGACCACAACAAAGTAAATACTGTTGGTGGAGCCGTTGCGCTAGGCCATCCACTCGGTTGTTCCGGAGCTAGAATTGCCACCACTTTGATTCATCAGCTGATCAATCGCCAAGAACGATGGGGAGCAGCAGGCATCTGCAATGGTGGAGGAGGCGCCAGTGCCTTGATTATTGAAAACGCTACATTATAGGATGATTGGAATTTGCACGCAGAGCGTACTCCCTGTATATAGTTTATGTGAATCCCCAGCACCTTTGGTTAACCAAATGCTCTACGGCGAATGGTATCATGTTATTGAGCTGAGGAAGCATTGGGTCAAAATTAAACATGGGCTGGATGGATCTGTAGGTTGGATATCCGTGAAACAACACTACCCCCTAGCTGAAAACATCAACCCACCCCAAATAACCTCCATAAATTTCGTTCTTGATTTAATCAGCTCAATACATAAATCAGACGGGGCATTATTGCCTATAGTTTTGGGGTCAATAGCCGAACACGCTTCGCTTTGTGGTGACCCAAGTCCATCTATAAACAAACTACCTTCCAATAAATTATCTGTTGTCGACAATGCGTTAAAATACATCCACGCTCCTGAACTTTTTGGCGGTCGTACCCCCTGGGGGATCGATGCGGGTGCCTTAACTCAAATGGCCTATCGACTAGCGGGCATTCACCTAAAAAGAACACCCTTAGAACAATCAACCCAGGGTACTGCATTGAGTTTTATCGAAGAAAGTGAGCCTGGCGACCTTGTTTTTTGTGACAACAAAGAAGGGGTGATCGATCATGTGGGCATCATGCTGCCCGATCATCATGTGGTACATGTGTACGGAAAAGTGCGTATTGATCGAATCGACCACACGGGGATATTTAACCCACAAATGCGACAATACACGCATTCTTTAAGGGTCATCAAACATATAGAACGACCATAAAAAAACCCCGCATCGAGCGGGGTTTTTACCTTTAGACAGTGCAATACTATTGCTCTAGAGCTTCTTGAAGTCTTTTGAAGTTGACAAAATCACCCAAGGCGCCATAGATGTTTTTTAATTGCTCCATCAAGTCTCTGTCACCAACATTGACCTTTAAAGCAGCCTCAAGAACATCTGCTCCTTTTTTAAAGAAACCGTCTTTTTGTTCTTTTAATGCATCGTACTTAGCAATCTCTTTAGCTGAAGAACCGCGGATGCTGTTCATTTGCTCAATCAGACCGTTACCTTCGTTTACGTAGGCAGTTGATAGGTTTAAGTAAGCATTGATATAATTTGGATCAATGTCAATCGCTTTTTGATAGGCAGCACGGGCAGCGTCCATGTCGTTTTGTTCCATGCTGATCACTCCGATGTTGTAGTGAAGATCAGCATTATTAGGATCCAGCTCAATAGCCTCATTCATCAATGATTTAAACATTTCCTTATCGCCCAGCTTAAAATAAAGATTAGCGTGGTTTAGAATTAAAGAAACATCTTCTGGATTATTTTTACGCGCCTCCACATAAGCATTCATCGCCAAATCATCGTTGCCTTGTTGGGTGTAAATCAAAGCGATGTTTTTGATGATTTCGCTTCTTTTTGAAGGTGTTTTCTCGTCTTTAGGCTCATCATAGGTACCCGCCTTAACCATCAAGTCACGCTGTGATTGTGGCATATCAACACGTTCTCCAGTTTCTTTATCGCGAGCAGAGTAACGGGTCTCTGAACCATCATAGTTGATGTCCTTAAGTATGTGGTAATACTTTAAGGCAGCATCGTAATCTGTTCCACTGACAGCCGCGCTGGCTGCGTAGTATAGGTAGAGCGTGTCTTTAGGGCTCAAGGTGTAGCTTTTATACAGCTTACCCGCAGAAACAGCATAATTCCCTGCCTCATTATCTTTGACCGCCGCATTGACTAAATCCACTGAAATCATCGCCATTTTTTCAGCGATGGCCTCGGTCAATTTAGGCTTTCCAGAAGACTTATCCGTCTCAGCCAATTTGTTATAGGCTTCAATGGCTGAATCAAAATTTCCTTGATCATCTGATTTAGCTTTTGCGTAATAAGCATCGGCCAGTGTTTGATAAAAGGTCAACGCGGTTTTTGGGTCAGTGGAAGCTACGGTGTTTGATGCTCCTTCTAGGGCAGAGATAGCCGTTGCCGCATCTCCAGCTTTCAACGCTTTTTGTGCCGTTTTAATTTCTTCTTTTTGTGCGAAAGCCCAGGTAGATACCCCTAGTGCTGCCAGCATTAAAAAACTCTTTTTCATAAATTATCAGTTGTTGTTTTTTTAGTTTATTGTGCATCATCGGAGTGCCCCATATCTGGAGTCACTTCAATTTCATTGATATCAGCAGCATCAACCTCTTCCTCGCGGACCACTTTGGCCACCGCTGCGATAGAATCATTATCCCTGATATTGATCAGACGAACTCCTTGAGTAGCGCGTCCCATAACCCGTAAATCATCTACATTGAGGCGAATAGCGATTCCTGACTTGTTGATAATCATCAAATCATCCGTATCATCCACATTTTTGATCGCTACTAAGAAACCTGTTTTTTCAGTGATTGAGATAGTTTTTACGCCTTTTCCACCTCGATTAGTGATTCTGTAATCTTCTATACTAGAGCGTTTACCGTATCCCTTTTCGGATACCACCAAAATATCTTCATCGAAATTGTTGACCGTAACCATGCCGATAACCTCGTCTTGATCGTCAGCCAAAGTAACACCGCGTACACCGGAGGCATTTCTTCCCATCGGTCTGGTTTTACTCTCTTCAAATCTAATCGCTTTACCTGAACGCAATCCGATCAACACCTGACTGCTTCCAGTAGTCAACTTGGCTTCCATCAACTCATCCCCATCCCTGACGGTAATGGCATTAATCCCATTGACACGTGGTCTAGAGTATGACTCTAAAGAGGTTTTCTTAACAATACCCTGACGGGTAGCCATCATTACATAATGACTGTTTACATAGTCGGTATCTTTTAGGTCTTGTGTGCATATAAAGGCCTTGACCTTGTCGTCTGGGGTGATGTTAATCAAATTTTGAATCGCTCTTCCCTTGGATGTTCTGCTTCCTTCAGGAATTTCAAATACGCGCATCCAAAAACATTTTCCGGATTGGGTAAAGAACAACATGTATTGGTGGTTGGTACCCACAAATAAATGCTCTAAGAAATCTTCGTTTCTCGTGGAAGAAGCTTTTTGGCCGACCCCACCCCTATTTTGGGTTTTGTACTCTGAAAGCGGTGTTCTCTTGATGTATCCCGCATGCGAAATAGTGATAACCACTTGCTCATCCGGAATCATGTCCTCCATACTTAAATCACCACCTGCATAATTGATCTCAGATCTTCTGGCATCGCCAAAACGATCTTTAACCTCTTGAAGCTCCTCTTTGATAATTTGCATTCTGCGCTCTTTGCGGGCCAATATATCTTTAAGGTCTGCAATCGTCTTGATCACCTCTTCATATTCGGCGCGCAATTTATCTTGCTCAAGACCTGTTAGTTGACGCAAACGCATTTCAACGATCGCTTTCGACTGAGCCTCGGATAATTTAAATCGCTCCATTAATGCAGCGCGTGCGTCATCAGGATTACTCGCTGCGCGGATGATTTTGATGACTTCATCTATATTGTCGGAGGCTATAATCAACCCCTCCAAAATATGCGCGCGTTCTTCTGCTTTTCTGAGTTCAAATTCGGATCTGCGCACCACGACCTCATGCCTGTGGTCTACAAAATGAACAATCATGTCTTTGATGTTCAACATCTCAGGTCGTCCATTGACCAATGCGATGTTGTTCACGCTAAACGAAGATTGTAACGCAGAAAATTTATACAGGGTGTTTAAAACTATGTTGGGTACCGCGTCCTTTTTCAGCACAAAAACAATACGCATACCCTTTCGGTCAGATTCATCGCGAATTGTGGAGATGCCTTCGATTTTCTTTTCGTTGACCATATCGGCGATCTTTTTGATCAGATCAGCCTTGTTTACTTGATAAGGAATTTCGGTAACGATGATGCACTCTCTTCCATGGACTTCTTCCATCTCAGCTTTGGCGCGTACAACAACCCTTCCCCTACCTGTTTTAAATGCTTCTATTACGCCATCATAGCCATATATAATTCCTCCCGTTGGAAAATCTGGAGCTTTAATATGGGTGATAATTTCTTCGATCTCAATATCGTTGTTGTCAATATAAGCGTGAATGCCATCTACTACCTCTGTAAGGTTGTGCGGAGGCATATTGGTGGCCATACCTACAGCGATACCGGAAGCTCCGTTAACCAACAGGTTAGGAATACGCGTGGGTAGTACTTTGGGCTCCTTCAAAGAGTCGTCAAAGTTGAGTTGGTGATCGACTGTGTCTTTGTCGATATCTGCCAACATATCCTCGGCTATACGACGCATACGCGCTTCCGTATATCGCATGGCTGCGGGACTATCTCCGTCCACAGAGCCAAAGTTACCTTGACCGTCTACCAACATATAACGCAAGCTCCATTCCTGAGCCATACGCACCATGGTATCATAGACCGAACTATCTCCGTGTGGGTGATACTTACCAAGTACTTCCCCGACAATTCTAGCGGATTTTTTGTAAGCGGTGTTTGAACGAACTCCCAATTCATGCATACCAAATAGCACGCGACGGTGAACTGGTTTTAGCCCATCCCGTACATCGGGAAGTGCTCTTGAGACAATCACAGACATCGAGTAGTCGATGTAGGCTGATTTCATCTCATCATCAATGTTAATCGGTATTAATTTTTCTCCTTCTGCCATATCAATAAGCGCATTTTGTCACTCTAAAAATGATCAGGCCAATATACACAAATCCTAGGGTATAGAGCCGCGCATAGCTTGTTTTATTGTAGAATTTATCAACAGAAATATAAAGAGTCATTCACCAAACCACACTGTCGGTATGGCTGAAGATTTGTCAGCCCCTATCCAATGTGCACAACTTAGGCACCATCCTTGCTAGAAAAGTGATTGAATATGTTTAATTTTATCCCAATAATACCTGATTATGGACGATAATTTTTCACCAAGGGTCAAAGACGTCATCGCTTACAGCAAAGAAGAAGCACTCAGATTGGGTCACGATTTTATTGGGACTGAACACTTGATGCTGGGACTTCTCAGAGATGGCAACGGCAAAGCTATATCAATTCTAGAGGCATTGGCCGTAGATCTGGAGCAACTCAGAAAACGGATAGAAACCCTTAATCCTCCCGTAGAAAGCGCCCAGATCATTCGACAAGATCAAAAAAATCTTCACTTGACTCGTCAAGCAGAACGCGCCCTGAAGACTACTTTTCTCGAAGCCAAACTCTTTCAGAGCAATTCCATCAATACAGCTCATTTACTGTTGTGTATCCTGAGGAATGAAAATGACCCAACCACCAAACTATTGAATAAATTGTTGGTGGACTACGAAGGAGTTAAAGAACAATTTAAGTCGATGATCACCAACGACAGCGACTATGCCGACGAACCCAATGCCTCATTTGATTCTGATGCGGACGATCAAGAAAAGGAGAATCCACAGAGCGGAAACGCCTCTGCTACGGCAAAATCTACTTCTAAGTCAAAAACACCTGTGCTTGATAATTTTGGTAAAGACCTCACCAAAATGGCTGAGGAAAACAAGTTAGATCCCGTGGTTGGTCGCATTAAAGAGATTGAACGCGTATCTCAAATATTGAGTAGACGCAAAAAAAACAATCCCTTGCTCATCGGAGAACCGGGAGTAGGAAAAAGTGCCATTGCTGAAGGCCTTGCCTTGCGGATCGTTCAGAAAAAAGTTTCTAGGGTACTCTACAACAAACGCGTAGTTACTTTGGATCTAGCCTCTTTAGTGGCTGGCACAAAATACCGCGGTCAGTTTGAAGAACGCATGAAGGCGGTAATGAATGAGGTAGAAAAAAATGATGATATCATCTTGTTTATCGATGAAATTCACACCATTGTTGGTGCTGGTGGGGCCACAGGAAGCCTTGACGCATCGAATATGTTTAAACCCGCTCTAGCTAGAGGAGAAATTCAATGTATTGGTGCTACTACCCTGGATGAATACCGTCAATACATTGAAAAGGATGGAGCTCTAGAGCGTCGTTTCCAAAAAGTAATTATTGAACCAACTACTGAAGAGGAAACCATTGAGATTCTTCACAACATTAAATCAAAGTACGAAGATCACCACCAAGTTTCCTACACGCCTGAAGCCATACTCGCTTGTGTTCAATTGACCACGAGATACATGAGTGATCGGTTTTTGCCGGACAAAGCCATAGACGCCCTGGATGAGGCAGGATCAAGGGTGCACATCAATAACATGCATGTACCCAAAGAAGTCATCGACTTGGAAAAACAACTCGAGGCAGTACGCGAAGAGAAAAATGCTGTAGTTAAAAAACAGAAATACGAAGAGGCGGCCAAACTCAGAGACGACGAAAAAAAGATCGAGAAAGAACTAGCGATCGCCCAAGAAAGATGGGAAGAAAACGCCAAACTACACCGGGAAACAGTTACTGAGGAACACGTGGCCAACGTAGTTTCAATGATGAGTGGTATCCCTGTAACTCGAGTCGCACAAGCAGAAAGCGCCAAGCTGGCTGAGCTTCCCCAATTGATTCAATCCAAAGTAATCGGACAACCTGACGCGGTAATCAAGGTGGCCAAGGCCATTCAGCGCAACAGAGCAGGTTTAAAAGACCCCAACAAACCCATTGGTTCCTTCATATTTTTAGGTCAAACTGGTGTAGGAAAAACTCAATTAGCTAAGGTCCTGGCTAGAGAATTATTTGATTCAGAGGATTCACTAATCCGGATTGACATGAGTGAGTATATGGAAAAATTTGCCATATCTAGACTCGTGGGGTCACCTCCTGGTTATGTGGGCTATGAAGAAGGCGGTCAACTAACCGAAAAAGTACGCAGAAAGCCTTATGCCGTGATTTTGTTGGACGAGGTAGAAAAAGCTCACCCGGACGTTTTCAACATGCTGCTTCAAGTTCTTGACGACGGTTATCTGACGGACAGCTTAGGCCGCAAGATTGATTTTAGAAATACCATCATTATTATGACGTCTAACATCGGATCTCGTCAGCTGAAAGATTTTGGATTAGGGGTGGGATTTGGTACGGCCGCTAAGATGGCTCAATCAGGAGATCATGCCAAAGGGGTCATTGAAAATGCCTTGAAAAAAGCTTTTGCGCCAGAATTTCTCAACAGAATTGACGATGTAGTTGTTTTTAATAGTTTGGAGAAAAACGATATTGAGAAAATCATTGATATTGAATTAGTTAAGCTGATCGATCGCATAGAATCTTTAGGCTATCAAATAAAACTAAGCGAGGCCGCTAAAAGCTTTATCGCAGAAAAGGGATTTGATCCTCAGTATGGCGCTAGACCTTTAAAACGGGCTATTCAAAAATATGTCGAAGATGTTTTGGCAGAGCAAATCATCCTCTCCCAAATGTCCCAAGGCGACGCTATAGCACTTGATTGGCATGAGGGCGATACTGAATTAAACGTACGTATAGAAAAGGGAACAACCGCTTTGTAAATACTTAATTATTGGTTTTCAACCCTTAGTATTAAGGGTTGTTTAACTTTTAATGTCGGTTTTTTTCATATTCACAAAAAATCAGCTAGTCTAGGTACTCCCGTGTGATTTTAATTACATTTGGGCCATATCCATTTGAGTTATGGCCTTTTCCGGCATTTTTACTTTCCCTACAAGTACCTTGACTACAGGTACTACAGCTCCGATGACTACCCCTTGGGGGTAACGCTATATTTTCCTCGGACCTTACTTTATTACTTACTCATCTTTATCCCATATCAACATGTTGGTTCTTAAATTCGGCGGCAGTTCAGTAGCCCACGAGTCTGCAATACGTCAAGTTGCACAGATCATTCAATCATACGCTCAAAAAGAGCGCGTCACTGTAGTAGTATCCGCCATGGGCGGAATTACCGATTTATTAGTAAATGCATTAAATAGTGCTTCAAACCGAGAAGCCACCTACCAGACCTTAATCAATGAAATAGAAAAAACCCACCTTGATGCCGTAAAATCCCTTATTCCTGTATCGATACAAAGCGGAGTCATCAGCCGGATGAAACAAAGTGTCAATCAATTGGATGCACTCCTAGAAGGCGCTTACCTAATAGGAGAAACGACACCAAGACTCAGCGACCAAGTTTTGGCCTATGGGGAGCTTTTATCCAGTGAAATTATGGCCGCTTACCTGCAGAGTTTGGGCATAGATTTAACCTATTGGGATGCGCGTTTATTGATCCGTACCAACAGCCAACACGGCAAAGCTCAAGTGGATACAGCAACTACATATAGCGCGCTACAACAAGCAGCCGCTTCAGGTCATCAGGTCCAAATCATGGGTGGGTATATTGGGTCAGATGCCTCGGGCCACACAACTACTTTAGGAAGAGGAGGTTCCGATTACTCAGCCTCTTTGGCAGCTGCAGGTTTAAGCGCTCGTGAATTATTGATTTACACGGATGTGAGTGGGATGTTTACTGCACACCCTCAATGGGTTAAATCTGCCAAACCCATTGAAGAAATTTCCTATGAGGAAGCTATGGAGCTTTCGCATTTTGGCGCTAAAGTGCTCTACCCGCCAACCATACAGCCTGCCATGGCTGATGGGATACCTTTGCGCATCAAAAACACATTTGCCCCAGAAGACCCCGGGACCTTAATCAGTGCGACTGGAGGTAAGAAACAAAAAACAGTTCGCGGCATAAGCCATATACCCAATATGGCTCTAGTTTCACTGGAGGGACCTGGTATGGTGGGAATTCCAGGGATTTCTCAAAAGTTTTTTTCTGTGCTTTCACAAGCACAGATCAATGTGGTTTTGATCACCCAAGCTTCCTCAGAACACTCAATAACTATTGCTATTGCCTCCGTGGATGCTCAAAAAGCTGTTGATGTAGTTAATGAAGCGTTTAGTTACGAGAGGAAACAGGGGATGATTAACAAACTCATTCCAGAGATGGATATGGCTATATTGGCCTTAGTTGGGGACCAAATGAGAAGTCACCAGGGACTCAGTGGTAAGATGTTTCAAACTCTTGGACGAAATAATGTGAATATTCGCGTGATCGCCCAAGGGTCATCAGAACGCAATATTTCGGCGGTAATTGCTGAAAAGGATGTGCCCAAAGCGATTAATGCGCTTCATGAAACTTTTTTTGAAGCCCAGACCAAACAGATCAACTTATTCATCATGGGGGTAGGAACTGTCGGGAGTCAATTATTGGCGCAATTGGAAAGCCAAAGCGATTACCTACAAAATCACCTGCAGCTTCAGGTTAGGGTGGTCGGCATGGCCAATTCAAAAACTATGTATTTCGATGAATCTGGAATTGAATTATCCCAATGGGCCAATTTACTCGCTGGGGGTAGAGTGAGTTCGCTAGATGGCTTTGCTCAGGAAGTTAAACGCCTTAACCTAAGAAATTCAATTTTTGTCGATAATACAGCCAACGCTGAGGTAGCCAACTCCTACCCCACTTATCTCTCAAACAGTATTTCTGTAGTCACCTGTAATAAAATAGCATGTTCAGCTTCATTTGACTATTACCTGCAATTGCAAGAGCTCTGTGGAAAATACCAAGCTTCTTTTTTATACGAAACCAATGTAGGAGCAGGTTTGCCTATTATTGATACCATAAAAAACATGGTGGCCTCTGGGGATAGAATACATCGAATACAAGCCGTTTTGTCGGGAAGCCTGAATTTTATATTTCACCACTATCAAGGGGATGATTTTGCTGCTGTGGTGGGGCAAGCTCAAGAAAAAGGGTATACGGAGCCAGATCCTAAAATTGATCTAAGCGGAGTTGATGTCATGCGTAAAATATTGATTTTGGCTCGGGAAGCTGGACTTGAATTAGAAATGAGCGATATTCAAAACAACTCTTTTCTATCTCCTGAAGCTTTGGCCACACATAACAATCAGGATCTGTATGCACAATTGATTAAGGATGAAACTAAAATGCATCAATTGTGGCAAAATGCCCAGGATCAAGGGGCTAAACTTAAATACACCGCACTACTCGATGGGCAAAAGGCCCGTGTAGGTATTGAAGTAATCCCTAAAGATCACCCATTTTTTCACTTGCCGGGAAGTGATAATATCGTACTATTATATTCTGCGCGTTATCCGACAAGTCCCATGGTCATTCAAGGTGCAGGTGCGGGTGCAGCAGTTACCGCGTCGGGTATTTTTGCTGATATAATTCGTGCCTCAAAACAGGAATAGATGAAAAAGCTAAGTTTATTTTCACCAGGTACCATTGCCAATATCTCTTGTGGTTTTGATGTGTTGGGTGTCGCTCTAGATGAGGTTGGTGATGTAATGCATTTTGAAGTAACCGACAAACCAGGTTGGCAAATCAGCGAGATTAAAGGTGCAGACCTTCCTTTGGATGTAGCCAAAAACACGGCAGGTGTTGCTGGGCTTAGTCTGCTTAATACCTATAAATCTCAAGGGGGTGATCCACCTGGGTTTAGTTTAATGATTGAAAAAAACATCAAGGCGGGAAGTGGAATCGGATCCAGTGCAGCCAGCGCTTCAGGCGCTGTTTGGGGTCTAAATGAGTTATTGAACAGGCCGTTTTCTCCCCTTGAATTGGTTTCGTTTGCCATGGAGGGAGAAAAACTAGCCAGTGGTGTGGCCCATGCGGATAATGTGGCCCCTGGTATCTTTGGCGGATTTACATTGATTCGTTCCTATGAACCATTGGATATAGTGGCACTACCCTGCCCTGATGACCTGTATGCTGTGGTGCTTCATCCGCAAATTGAAATTAAAACACAAGATGCGCGCAGTATCTTAAAAACGCAATTAAGCTTGCGCCAGGCAACTACCCAATGGGGAAATTTAGGTGGATTGATCGCTGGGTTGTATACCAATGATTACGGATTAATTTCCAGATCATTGGTCGACGTGGTTGTAGAGCCCATTAGATCGCTGCTCATCCCTGGCTTTGATGAACTTAAAAAAACCATGCTGGACTCCGGTGCTTTAGGAGCGGGAATTTCAGGCTCTGGCCCATCCGTATTTGGCCTAGCGCAAGGTAGCGACCAAGCGCGATCTATCGCTCAAGCCATTGAGATAAACTACCGACAATGGGGCATTGATTTTGAGGTACACTGTGCCAAAATCAACACACAAGGAATTAAAATGATTCAAGCTTAAACGGCTCTTTTATGATATACAAAAGTCTGAGTAACCCCAAACTTACCGCGAGTTTTAAAGAAGCAGCCACTACAGGAATTGCCCCTGATCGGGGTCTGTATTTTCCGGATCATTTACCTGTATTGGGTAAATCTTTTTGGTCCGCATATACCACTATGGACAAAAAGGAATTGGGATTTGAAGTGATGAAACATTTTGTCGGGAACGACATAGATAAAAATACACTCGCTGAAATTGCTTTTTCAGCTATAGACTTTGACCTTCCCGTAGTACGGTTAGATGACCATATAGGTGTATTAGAATTATTTCATGGACCAACACTGGCTTTTAAGGATGTTGGCGCCCGATTTATGGCGCGTTGTTTGGGGTATTTTTCTGCACAAAACGGTGAAAAAACAACAGTCTTAGTAGCTACTTCTGGGGATACTGGCGGTGCAGTGGCCGATGGTTTTTTGGGGGTGTCCGGCGTGGAAGTAGTTATCCTCTACCCCAGTGGTAAAGTAAGCCCCTTACAGGAAAAACAACTTACCGCGCTGGGTCAAAATATAAAAGCTATCGAAGTGCTCGGTTCATTTGATGATTGTCAAGAAATGGTGAAAACCGCATTTGTCGATCAACAAGTGAGATCTACCCGCAAATTAACCTCAGCCAACTCGATTAACGTAGCGCGTTGGCTACCCCAGATGTTGTATTATTTTGTAGCCTTGCAACAAAAAAAATCTACGGACAAACCATGGGTAATCAGTGTTCCCTCAGGAAACTTTGGCAATTTATGTGCAGGTTTTGTGGCCCAAAAACTAGGCCTAGAAGTGGCGCATTTTATCGCGGCGACCAACAGTAACAAAACAGTCCCCGATTTTCTAAACTCCGGGGTATGGACCGATAGAACATCCGTGGCGACGCGATCAAATGCCATGGATGTAGCCCATCCCAGCAATTGGATTCGTATAGAGACCTTGCATGACCACGACCTCAATAAATTAAGAAATCATATAAGCAGTTATTCCTTTACTGATGCTCAGACAATGGACGCCATGCAAAGGGTTTACCATCAATACAATTATGTAGCTGACCCACATGGAGCTATTGGTTACCTAGGACTTGAGCGCTATCTTCAGAAAAACCCGAATTACTTTGGCGTGTTTTTAGAAACCGCTCATCCGATTAAGTTTACGGAGGTAGTAACTGAAGCCTTGGGATTCTCCCCAGAACTCCCTGAAGGATTACAGCGTTTAATGCATTCAGAAAAAAAATCTACCGTCATCAAAAACTATGATGAATTGAAAGAGGTATTAATGCAAAAACATTAATTAAGCACTTAGTAAATCTTAAAATTCTTGGGGAATACCTTATTTTTGGGCAAATATTTAGCTCGATGAAAAGAACTCCTCTTTATGATAAACACCTTGCATTGGGGGCCAAAATGGTGCCTTTTGCAGGATTTGAAATGCCGGTTTCCTACGCGGGCATTAATGTAGAACACCAGTGTGTGCGCCAACAAGTGGGTGTATTCGATGTGTCTCACATGGGGCAGTTTACGGTTAAAGGACCTCAAGCTAAAGCATTACTTCAGTGGACGACTTCCAACGATTTAGAACAACTCAAGCCAGGTAAAGCACAATACAGTTGTTTTCCTAACCATACCGGGGGGATTGTGGATGACCTAATAATCTACCAAATCGCTGAGGATGACTATTTTTTGGTGGTCAACGCCTCCAACATAGATAAGGATTTTGCTCACCTCGAAAAGGAGAACACATCATTTGGGGCTTTACTCAACAATTTATCGGACGATTATGCACTTTTAGCCGTTCAAGGGCCCTTGGCCGCACAAACGCTTCAACCGCTGACTCAAGTATCTCTGGGTGAAATCCCCTACTACCACTTCACCCATGGGACTTTAGCTGGAATAGACAACGTACTGATTTCAGCTACTGGATACACTGGCGCTGGAGGATTTGAATTGTATGTGCCCAAAAATGAGGCCGCGGCATTATGGGATGCTGTATTGCACTCTGGTTCCACATTAGGCATCCAACCCGTAGGTTTGGCTGCTAGAGATACACTTAGATTAGAAATGGGCTATTGCTTGTACGGCAACGACATCAATGACTACACCTCTCCGATCAGTGCTGGATTAGGATGGATCACCAAATTCACTAAACCATTTATGAACAGCGAAACATTACGCGCAGAAAAAGAAGCCGGTAGTGAGCGAAAACTAGTTGGGTTTAAATTATTGGATC
>ENA-UOYN01000523-UOYN01000523.1-marine-metagenome-genome-assembly--contig:-NODE-523-length-16217-cov-6.284185_pt1 | contig 16217 bp, 8 predicted proteins | sample MGYA00238176_ERZ767358 | MGnify/ENA primary metagenome ERZ767358 (study PRJEB28950, sample SAMN06266238) | marine metagenome | isolation source: Columbia River Estuary | place: USA:Columbia River Estuary...
AAAGTATCAATACAGAACACTAGGTGCGAGTCGATTAAGTCGAGGCAATAGAACCAGCGGCCCAAGTCTACGTAGTGGTAGCTTCCTTGCAGAAGAAGCTGGTACAGTTCACCTAGGTTTAGGACTAGCATTGAAGTCAACATAAGTATAGAGGCCCAAAAAGTACTTACCGGACCTAATCACTTCTTAAAAAGGAAAATAAAACTGCAGTGAAGCGTCAGGAATAGGGGATAGAAAGAGAATAACTCAATGAAACTTATCATGTCTAAAAGTGGGCCTAGTTATCCCACAGTCCTGTTCCTTGTTTTTAGGAGTAGGTTTAGTGAAATTGTATATACTGATGTGGGATTAAAGTTGTTTGGGCGTGTAGTAGCAGTACTTAGAGGTCGTAGTGTTGTCGTAAGTATTTAATAAAAAGTTTAGCAGGGGCTTATCCCAAAGGGTACAGTCGAAATACGAGAGGTGTAGCGCGGAGGTGTTAAGTGCTGGAGAATTAGCGGGCAGCGCTGGGGTGAGATGAGGTAGCTCCACTAGCGTGTCTAGGGCCGTATCCGGGCTAAAAGTCATTGAAGTATCCAGTCCACTTGATAATCTAAAGGTTGCGTCGTTAAAAGCTGCAGATGCGGACGAGAAGTGGATCGCAAACTCATCAAGAGGGACTGGTAGTAGGGCAACCCTATTCGTTTTTAGGCTATTTAGTAAGTAGAAGCGTTTTACAAATCAACTATAACTCTCCTCGTAGAACGATAACGAACTCATTTGGGATGAATTTAAAAAGTTGAAACTTTGCGTTAGAAAGTTGTTTGAATACGCATAGGTGTGATTGTAATCACCGTAGAGTGCCTTAGAAGCTGCGTTGATTGACTCCGGCGTTAGCTTATTAGAGGCGATCGAGGAAGAAGCCCAAATATTTTTAGTAAAGAGTGAGGGTCCGTAAAACCCGTTACTCAATAGTTTTTTGGAAAGTGTGAGATTTGAAGAACTACGCAACACTGAACGGTGCAGTAGGTTGTATTTATATAACCACCGTTGTCACCTAATCACTGAAATCTGGTTGTCAATAGCGTTCCTCAAATTGTCAAGGTGCCCGTTACTAAGATTTGCCTTATTCAAGTCTGAATAAGAAAGGTTTAAGGCGTAGAACAGACCTTTTTTAAAGTTGACGTACTCGGAGTTACGCGTTAACTCAGGGTGGATTGAATTTAGAGACCAGAAAGTTAACTCGTTAGGGGCTTTTGCGGGGTGAGATGGCCTGACCATAGACCATAAATCTACAGCAATTGATAGCTCTTGCTGAGAAAGACTTCCTAAGCTAAGCACCTGCGTAGTTGAGTAAAAGTTAGGGTAGTTTAGGTTAGTGAGGTTACTTACGGCTTTCTCGCCAAGGGCAGGAGTTAATGTAAGCTTTGAGAGGTAGAAAGCTGATCTAAACATTTGATGGAACATAGGTAGATTTGTTTCAGGTGACTGGGTAGTACTCCGAGAGTTGAATAAGTGCTCTAGACTTGAGTCGTGTGCTTGGGTTAATAATCAGGAATAAAAAAGTGGCTTGTGGAGTCGTTTAGGGGGGTAAAAACTTCCAGAGGTTTCATTATCCGCGCCTTGCTCCATAGGGCGGGGTGCTGGCACTACGAAAAGTGTATTTGAAATTACTGGAAATAAGGCCTGTACGCAACTTACCCATAAGGTAAGGAGTCCGACCTTTAGATATACTGTCGTATCAAATAAGAACCACAGCGCGCTAATACCGCTAGTGTATATGCAGGTTGTAGAGTAAAGAAGGGGTGCACTGAATAAAACTGCCATCAAGAGAGCAGTTGCGGCTAACTTTAAGAGCGAGTTTAGGAAAAAGCTTTGGGTATTTGAGTTAATATTCGTTCTGGAATAACTTGTCCACTTCGAATTTCTGAAGGTTAAACCTAGGTTAGAGGTTACTCGTCGGTGTTTAGAGTCCCGCTCTACCAGTAACCGGTTATTAAAAAGGGTTGAGGGGGGTAAGGTTTTAAATTTAATCCAATTAAAAAGTCTGTTAAAAAGCATAACTTGTCACTCTTTATAGTCTTGGTTTATACCGTAAGCATTTTAGTTTCAAAAACTGCTACCTTTACTTCATCCCTGAACAAATACCTGCCACTTCTCGAGGGCTATCATAATCAGAGAGAAAATGAAGAGGGGAGGCGCCACAGCTTCTAGCAAAATTACAATGACTCCTGTAGTAAAGTCGTGAAGGAAATAGTGCTCGCCATGTACGCATAGCACAAGTCGCAACGTAGACATTTCCGGCGAAAAATCTAACATGAGGGATAATAGTAGGACGATGGCGTGAGGATTTGTTGTAGCTAGATAGAGTATAAGCAGTGTAAATTTTTGTAAATTGCTGCTACTTATCATTAGGTAAAAGACTGGCGCATAAATAAATCAGATAAAGCCTAAAACGTGCCATGGGTTATTATAGATTATGTCAAAAAATACTGTACGCTCGACTGAACCGAACTCGCTAACATACTGAATATTTAAAAAAATTGAGGGGTCGTGAATTTCCCCGCAACTATTACTAAGGTACGGGAAAAGATGGATAGTAGGTCCTAGCGTTGAAAATAGGAGGAATGACCTAAGCGGCGCTCTCCAGGGTGTAGCTACAGTTAGTAAGTTGTAAATACCTCGAATGGAAAGCGCTACTATGGCACATAATCCTAGGATTATGGGGGAAACTTCGTATAGGTGATGGAAATCTTGTGTAAAGGCTGACAGTACAAACTTACCCACGTGTGTTAAGAAGGCTATGACTCTTTCTAAAAAACTAAAAATCTTGACGACGTAAGGATTTGAACCTTAAACCTCTGAAGTATGAATCCAGCGCTCTACCAATTGAGCTACGTTGTCGTGAACACAGGCAAAGGGTACTTAGAGGAAGAGTTTGTAAACTCATGCACACGCGGCTTTTAACTCCCAAGTAACTAAACTAGAGAAATCTTGAATAAACAGAAGGAGGTACTTTAACGAAAAGGGGTTGTACTCTGATTCATGGGTGTTATATACGCGTACAAGTGCTCTGAGCGCTAATGATAGAAACACTACGTACATAAACGCGTTATAAAAATCTGCAGAATCAACCAGCTCAATTCCAAACTTCTCACTAATTAAAAATCCTATGAAACCGGCAAAAATAGCAGCAAAGCCTCCAGACACAATGTCGTATTGAGGACACCGGGAGTACTTTAACTTTGTGTAGATCTTTTCTTTACGTAAAAAGTGTATTTCAAATGCGGAAAACAGTAAGCTGTGTGGTAGGGTGGCGTACTTTTGCTTTGGTAAACCTCCCCCTTGCTTAGCTTTTGCCTCAGCTCGTTTCCGATCAAAGTAAGCTTGGTGCTCAGCTGAAAGCTTTAAAGAGTCTAAGAAAGCCTTACTAAAGTTGTTCCTCTGAGAGAGTTTATTTAGTGGGTGGTCTAGGTGTGTCGTGAAAAGCGCTAAAAGTTTGTTTGTATCCCGATGGGCCCTCTTAAAAAGGTTGATTTTCGAAATTCTCAAACTTGACTTAGTCAGGTCCTGCGTTTTTATACTTAAGATGATATGTTTAGGGTATCTCATTCGAAGTCGCGCGCTACAGGTTACGTAGGAATACGGATAATCGTAGCTGATCACTACTCAGCCGATTCGTATGGTTAGCCCAAACTAGTAGTTTATCTGCTAAAATTGGGTTACTAGCTACGCTTCCGCTCTGCTGTGCAAATAGAACTATAAGCGCTTGTGTATCTCGCAGGAAGTGTGTGTAGGTGCAAAAATAATACCAGAAGGTTAACAGCTTTGTTGTTTGTAAAGCTGATGGACGTAATACTAACTCTTGGAGTAATAAAGAGCTGGCTCCTTCTCGGGACAGGTTAGCGCCGGACGTAATAACCTTACTACCCAACGACTTATTATTAAGTGAAACGAGACTCTGAGTAATGAGAGCACCAGAACAAGTTAACTGTATGTTATGCTTTAAGAAGTTTATGTATTGGGGAGCGGGGGCGCGTAAGTTATAGCGATAGCCGGGTTGGCATAGCCGGGTACGGGCTCAGCTAACTCTAAGTGGGGCTAATCTAGCAGAGGTCTCCTCCAGACCGCAGCAAGTGCGCTGTTGGGAATGTAATTTTAGGCTTAAAGTTAGTGCTAGTTTCATGCTAAAGTCGAAGATTAGTATGATTGGTTTAGGGATAGATTATTTAGCCATGAAGACCGATCATAGGAGGCGCACTGTAGTAAGTTAGCAAAACGGCGATCACTAATGTCCCAAACTTCATTAGGTGCGGGTACTGAAACAAAATGCGTTACCCAAACAGCAAAGTTATCAGGTGTATCAAACTTCACGATAATTGGCATTCAGTGGTGGTACCGTCCACAAATTTCTTGACATTGTCCTCAATAAATTCCTGTAAGTAGAAATTTCATTATCCTATGCGATGTATAACCTGGTACACAATCGATTTTAATGGCTGCTGCGGGTATAGCCCATGAGTGTATTACATCTCGCGAGGAGGCTAAGATCTGAAGTCTTATCCCAACTGGCATAGCTACGGCGCCTGTTCCTTGTAATCTCAGCATGTTGCTTATACCCTTTCGCAGTGGCCTGAATTGTGTTTTGTAGAGCTCGGAATTCTTTCCCAGAGTAACTGGGTATGCGTTAGTAAAGTAGAATAGAATATAGGTTGTTAACATATCCGTGTTAATAGGTGCGGACGAGAGCGCCTCGTTCAGCCTCTGAGCGACATTTTGTAGGTAAATAAACTTGAGGTAGGATGTTGAGGTGTATAAGGCATCTCGAGCGTGTTCCGAATTAAAGTTTGCAGGGTCGACAAAAAGGAACGAGGATTTAAGCTCCTGCAAAAGTTTATTATTAGGCGTAGCGCAGAGGGAGGCGGGTAAGTGGACAACGGAGTGTGCGTTTTCAAGATACTGCCTTAGTAGGAACTCCCGTCGACTTAGAATGTCTACTAACCTAGAAGTGTTATATGCATAGGATGCAAACGACGCTGTAGGTCGCCAAGTTGACTTAGCGTATATATCATTTCCAGAGTGCGAGTAGGAAATCCGTCGAAGAGAATTAGACTCAAATTCCGGTAACTTTCAGTATCACTTCATCAGTTGACACGTAAACTTCATAGCACTCGCAGAGTTTTGGAACTGGTAAAACGCCAAGTCAAAGTTTGGTTGCACATTTCAGATATACGATCGGTTATAGAGGAAAGGTGAATAGACTCAGTGCGGCATATAGTTACGTCGGGATCGGGAAATTCGAGTAAAATATAATTCTGTGTTTTGGAAAACATCCCCAGCATTACTATTAAAATCATAGGGCTTTCGTAAATAGGGGACTCCTAAAGTCGAGTACCGTGAAGTGGAGGCAGGCTGCACTTCAACATATTTCCACTTAGCAAACCAATCCAACCATGTAAATCTAATGATATCACTAGTAGCGGCTAGTAAGAATGGGAAATCAAACATTTGTGTATTTAGAGACTCCAACAGTGTAGACGAATCATTAAAATTCTTGTGTAAGTTTAGTGTGTGTAGTGGGGTTTCAAAGAAACTTTCGCGGTTTTTTCCTAAAAGACTTGTGTATGGGATTTTATAGTCCGAGATTAGGGGCTGCTTTAGTTTTAGGTCAGCGAAAAGCGTTCCGTGGGTTAGAGCTCGTCCCTCGTCAAGTCGGGGCCTAAAAACTTTTTGGAAAGCGTTATACGTAACAACTGAATTTCTAATTGAAGATCGTAGCGTTGCAACGTTTGACAACCTAAGGTCGTTACCATAAGCGGAGCCCTCATCTAGGGTCTGGTTTGCAAGGTACTGTGCGTCCACTAAAGACGTGTCTAAGTGGCTTGAGAGGCTTCGAGCCCAAGAAAAATCTTCGTAGTCCCCCCTAAAGTGGTTAAACGTCTCTAGGTACGACTTAGCTAGTAGCGCTGATGAGGGGGTAAGTAGGGCGCTAGTTGAAAACTTAGCTAATAAAGTCTTCATGCCCTTAAAGCTTGCAAAAGAGTCCTCAAAGTCCTCGATGTCCCCGAATGCTGGTAGGAGTACAAAATCGTTCAGGCTTAGAGTTGCGGGGTTACTAAGGTAATTCTCCATTTGAACACCGCTGCTATAGAATGCTCCTAGGCCCGTTTGGTCCTTTAAAGGGCTTGCAGAAAATACAGACGCCTGTAATTCGACGTCTAAATTTAGTTTAGGAAATTTTTTTTCTAAAACAAACTGTTCTGGTTCCACGGATTGGCCCTTATTTGATTCTTTAGAAATTGCCATATAATCGGAGAAGTTATAGGTTGAGTAGTTAGTCTCTCAAAACAGTTCTTCTAGGAGCTCAGCAGCTTGGTCGTTCCTAAAATCGTAGTCGGAGTACTTAATAAAGGGAGGTAAATAAGAGTTAGCTTGGTATGAGTAGTGGTTTAAGAGCCCGTTAACGCGGTGCTTAGGGTTTGACGTAGCCCAAAATGTAGACCAGTAGGCTGTGTTTATGGCCTTGGGGCTTTTCTCACGTGATCCTATAAAAGCTTCACTTACTAAATTTTTTTTTACAAGTGAGAGATCCAGCAGGGCAGACTGCGAGTACCGGCGGCTCACTGACTGGGAGGTGGTAGCATCATACTCTAATGAGTTAGAATTCATTGGATCAGAAGACAGGACGGCTGGGTACGAGTTTGAAATAAAAGTTCGTAAACTAAGTAGGTTGCTTGTTAAACCGTAGTCAGCGTAGTTTGTTTTCGCATTAAGGGTAGCTACTAGAGGGCTATAGGACTTATTAAGGTATCTCAGGGTCTGCTCGTTGGAAAGCTCTGCGTTGAAAGCTCCTGAGAGGTTATAGTTAGACTTAGATGGTAGTAGCTCGGGGAAGGACCTTATAGACTGGTCTGTGAGTAGGACTTTAGAGTTAGTGTTAGCCAAGCTAAATACCTTGTAAGTAACAGGAGCGTTAAACTTAGTTGAGCTGTGGTGCGTAGCGGTTGCGGAGGATGCAAAATTAGGGGAATAGCGTTGCGCTTGAATGTCACTATTGGCAAATATACCTTTCACAATAGTAGAGGAGGACAGCTTTAGTGCTGGGTACAAAAGTCCCTTCTTATCGCCGTTATCGTTTACATTCTCTAATAGAGTAGGGTATGCTGTTAGTTTAACAAACGCGGGGGCCACTGCGATTTCTCCGGCGTTAATGAGTGGAGAAAACCGTGCAACTTCAGGAGACCTAATAGCTTGCCCCTTGTCTAGCAAGAGTGTAGAAACTCCCATGTTCGCAGTGCTACGGTTACTTGATCTAAACATGTTAAGGTTACTATTTAGGTACCTATTAAAGCTCAACTGGTCGAGCTGTAACGTCGAATTAGAGTTCCCAATAGAGGTGGAGGAGGCTAGATTATGTTGTCGCTTTAGTCCAAACGACGAGCTTGTCAAAGACTGGTTCTCGTCCACAAACACGTTGTGCAGGGTGCTGTATTTATTTGAAAAGCTTGAAGGTGTTGAAACAAGGTGTGTGTTGTAAACTTTAGTAAAATTTCGAACCTTAGAAAAGGCTGAAGACTCCTTTAAGGTGTTCAGGCCCACGTTTTTAAAGTTTACAAAATTAAGGGTTGAGCTAGAGTCGACGGGTAAGAGAAGTAGGTGGGCTGGTGTGATTACCCTGTCCTCTAATTTATTTTGATACATACGTCAAAACGAGTTTGAAGTAAGGGTTCGGCTTGAGGAGTAATTATACTGAAGTGAGTTTCCTATGAAAGATGAGTAACTAGGTCGCACACTGTAGTTCAGGTCAATAGTTTTAGGATAGTAGTACTCTCACCCTCATTGGTATGCACGAACACCAATAATAAGTTCAGCGGTACCAAAACCATCATTTAGGTCAATAGCGTCTGTAGACTCGCTAACAATGATTGAAACCGCTCACGAGACAGGCACGCACGCTGTAATAAGATCTCCACACTTGGATCGACTAACTCCCCTAGTCTCTCGGCGAGGGCGCACTCTATTTTGACACCATCGTATGGTACAAAGGAAACTGATGAAGAAAAAACAAATTAAGAAAATGAATAGGAATCACAGTCAGTATCAGTACTGAAATATGTGCAGGTAGGTTAAATCTGAATATAGATATGAGGGCGATGCTATAAAGGGCTCGGGATAAAAAAGTTTACCGTCTGGAATCGTAAACTGCAGTAGGCTCGCGACGTTAGCAGTACTCTCAAGGGGAAAATAGTTTGTATCAATCGCCTTGTCAGTTACAGATTTAAGAGCAGACGTGTTAGGGGTTTGTGAGATTAAGTCGTGTAGGGCTAGATATGTCATTCAAAGTGTGGCCGAGTCACCCCTATAAGAAGAGGTTACAGGATGGTTTTGTAAAGTGAGTTGAATTTTTTTCTTTTTAGTTGGTATAAAGAGGGTCCGTGGATGAATTTAGACTTTACATTTTGTTTTTTTTTTATTAAAATACCGGAGTTTGTAAAAAGCTTTATCGACGAACCGTCAGCTCTAGGTAGGATCCGGGCTACCCTAACGAGAAGCATTCGACATACATCTCCCTGCTTATTGAACTTAAATTTAAAACCTTTGTACTCTATACGAGGAGGCTCTACAACCCGCGTTGAACCCTTTACAAAAAAGCCAACGGTAGTCGAACGTCTATGAAAACCTTTGTAAAGATGGAATATCTGTAGTCAACCTACGTTTGTATTATCGGCGGCGTGCACTCAAGTTTGCTTCAATATCATACTAGACTTTATTATCTTTTTTTTTATTTCAAACCCTTGTTCCTGCTGACGTTGCTTGTTGAGTGAGGTAATTTTGTGTTCGTATGAAATAGGTTGAGCTTGTTTTCGATAAAAAGTTTGTATTTTGTATCTGAGCAAAGTTTAAGAAGCTAAAGCAGCGTTTAATCATAAACGAAAACGTAATACTGGATAATATTCCGTACAAAAGAAAGAAATTAATTAGAAAAAACTCGAAGCTATTGTTTAGGAAATACACCTCGTGCAGTAAGTTCAGGTCGGTAACAGTTGCAGCAAAAAACAAGTCGTAGTAATCATACCAACTTATAAAAAAGAACCACGTTCTTACCACTGTAAGACTGTTAACACTGGAGCTGGGGGACGACACTAAGAATAGGATTGCTAGCAGTACAAAACCTGATAGGGCTAAAAAGGTGAACTCGCTACTAGTTTTATTAATATTTGACTTTTGGTGGAGAAAGGTCGAGTAATGAAGTATAAATATAAAGAATATAAGGCCCACCCCCAGGTCAATAACCCAAAGGAACCCAACAAAAATATCGCCGTCGTCTAGAAGTAGTCATCAACCCAAAAGGACGAGAAAAATTCCTGCTAAGTACCACGTAGTTATAATATTAAACGTATTAACAAAGAAGAGCAGCGTTATGATAAGTAGTGTTTGTAGAATTAACATTTCGTTTAGCAAAGAATCGCTCGGAGTTTCGTGACTAAAGTATCGTAAACAGTAAGGTGCCGAGCAGCACTAATACGTGTAGTACAAAGTGTACTCTTTTTCTAAAGGTGTAAAGGATTGAAGTTGGCATTGAGTAGTACTGTAAGCTTTTAAAATGCTGCTTGAAACGGGCGAGAGTTTGTTTCATACAAAGTATAACGTTGTGTTATGTGTCGATAACTTACCTATTTCTTAATAATAACGTAAGTGTATAAAGTAGTTTCGAGGTACTCATTGTTAGAAAAGTTTAACTCGTTAAGTCGAACTGAATTATGCCTGTTAAATCGGGAGAGGTACCAACCTTTTCGTTGTAGAAATCAAGTCCTAGCCCCTTCGTATATGTAAAAGTTTAGTCTAGTGTTGAACCGTGACACTCCGAACGAATTCCTTGTGGCAGGTTTGCTGTGTCTGATACTATCAAAAATCATAATAAAGAAGGCCGTCATACCGGCTACACTCAATAAATGTCCTGCCGAAACAACTGCGTGCCACCCTCCCAATGCTGCGGGATAGTCAAGGACTCGTCGAGGCATAGCGGCGTACCCTAATCAGAACATGGGTACAACCGTCATTAGTTGTCCGATCAGGTAATATAGGCAATGTATGTAACCGTAGATTCTACTGTACTTAACCCCGAAAATCGCTGGAAAGTAGAAGTAGAAGGCTCCGAATGAGGCGAACATCGCCGATCCGGCAAGCATAACGTGGAAGTGCCCCACAACGTAAAACGAGTCGTGGAATAGTATATCCATACCAGTGTGGGCAACTGCCATACCACTAATTCCACCGGATACGAAGAAAAAGATAAAAAGTAGCTGAAACAGCATGGGTAGCTCAATAACAAAGGAGCTATTTACAAGTGTTACGCACCAGTGCATTAGCTTTGTGGCAGCTGGAACAGAGATCATGACTGTTAGGGTACTGAAGAGCATTCGAGTTGTGTGAGCGAGCCCTACCATGTACATATGGTGACCCCAGACAAAAAACCCTAGGAATGCGATGGTGTACATTGAATAAAGGAGACTAGCCCTAGCTGAAACCCGTTTCCTCAGATAAAACGATAGTATTGTATTGTTAAATCCAAACGCGGGGATCATGATAACGTAAACTTCTGGGTGACCGAAGAACCAGAACATATGCTGAAAAAGGACCGTGTCCCCACCTCCTGAATAGTCAAAAAATGAAGTTTGTCAGTGACGATCTGAGAGTAACATCAAAATTCCAATAGCAAGCATTGGGTTAGCGGCTATCATCATCCATGACGCAACCATCACCCCTTCGGTAAAGAAGGAGCGGGCGTCACGCATTTTACGGTTGTTAAGGGTTGATAAGTATCTATACGTAACTAAGAAATTAGCTGAGCTGACGATCGAAGAGTTTAACACTAGGAACACTCCCATAAGTCCGATATCTACCTTACCGATAGCAGTAAATCGAGTTCTTGCTGAGAAAGGGGTTATCATGGCTCACCCGGGAAGGACATCCTTAGCATTACGCTCGACGGCCCAAACGACCGAATCTTCACTTATGTACCTCTTGTAAAGGGTGTTTTGGTGTCGCGCTGCAAGAAGTTTACACCTTCAAGCTTCGCGCGTAAATTTAAGCTGGCGCCAGTTGGCATAAATTCTTTGTTGCATTGACGCTGTAGCAAACATTTTATAAAACTTTTGGTCCATTGTATTAACCGAGATTCACCTTAGGTTTAGTGACTCTGAGGAGGCGCTAAGCACGTGCATGAAGTTGTAAAACGAATTAGTAGGGTTAGGGTTTACGGAATGATCTAAGTTCCTGTCAAAGTTAGTATCCAACTTTGAAGCAATCGCTATTAGTTTAGATGCATTTGGTACGTTTTGTGAGTAGTTTGAAAAATATAGGAGGTGGTTAGCCACATTTCCTTGCAATAAGGAGGAGTACTCTGCAGAATTAAATCAGGCGGATTTTCTAACTCCAGTAGTTAGGTCCTTAATAGTCATTAGTAGGTGCGGGTTCATCTTTTTAGAATTGTCAGGTAGGTAATTCCCAACCTTAAAGTCGTATTTAAAGACCGCGTTCATGTTTCTTAAAAATCTTTGATTTGAGAGCTCTTCCTGTGCCGTGGAACTAGGGTACTCCACAGAACCCATCAAATTGACGTTTGAGGAGCTGTAAGCCCCTAGCACAGATGTTGAAACCCAGTTAGATAATAAGGTTGGCTGGGCATAGTCCTTCACAAAGGTTGCCACGGTGTTAATGTTTAGTAGAATTCCCTCAAAGGACTTCGAACTAAGCGCAGTCCCTAGAAGTCACTCAAAGTGGCTAAGGTTCGTTGTAGAGGCCCTAAGTGACCCTAGGTAGTGTGGTAAAAACTCACCACCGAGTACCTCTTTAAAGTACGTTTTAAACTCGCTTAGTATGGTACCTATTGAAGTAGCAACAAGTACTTTCTCGTAAAAAAGGACTTCTTGGAGAGAGTTTGAGAAGGTCCCAATTCAGGCACTTGTAGAGCTTATGAGGCGTGCTACGCTAGCTTTAGTAGTTAAAGTAAATTCTAGAACAGTCTGACCCAAGTCGCGGTTAAACACGAGAGTCACCTTATCAGTTAAGCTGCTGAGCCACTTAGACGCTATCATCTGAAGACTGAATGCTGTCAGGGAATTGAATTTAAACGTACAAAGCTTCTCTTGGAACGTATTTAGCTCAGCTCAGTTAAAGTGCGTGGTTAGACTTGCGTTCCCTGATCTGATTTCTCTTGTAATTTGACTTATATTGTAGGATAGGGAGGAGGTAACTTCAGCCAGGGCCGCAACTGATTCGACGAGGTAATAATGAATCGAGATGGCAGCTCTAGCAAGGGGCAGATTTAGCCCCATAGTTAAAAACATAGGTGCGTGCTCTGGGACAAACCTTGTAGGCAAGTTAGCGGAGAAGAGGTCCACTATTGGTGTGTTTAGGAAGGAGTGCACCACTTTGTAGCTTGGAGTTTTAAAAAGTGGGTTTTGGTAAAACGTTAACATTGATGGATCAATGGGGTTAAGCCCTCCTAGTTGGTACCGAAGTCCTAACACAGTATCGTTCAGGTTGAAGTGCACATCTGACACGTCGGACACATTAGGAGAATACTTAGACTTTAAGATTGTTTGTATTTCGCGGATATTATAGCAGTTCATTCGTTGGTACCGACGGTCTAAACACACAAGTTGCACCAGCATTAACAATCCAGCAGGTAAGAACCAGAAAGCTGCGCTGTTTAATCGAGGGAATGCGACGTCGTGCACACCTAGTTGGGTTGGTAATAAAAAATTACCGAAAGCTCCGAAAAGAAGTGGCATAATCATAAAAAAAACCATTATGACAGCGTGCGCCGTAACCACGCTAAGGTACTGTAGGCTGTCACCGGCTAAGATTCCTACTCCGGGGTAGGCCATTTCAAGCCTAATAATAGTAGCAAGCACCATACCACAAATTCCAGAAAATATGACGAACCAAAAGTAATTTACAGCAATTCTCTTGTGATTAGTCGTGTAAACTCAATTGTTTATGTAATACAAAATACGGAGTCGGGCCCACGTAACATGTTGAAATATGAAGTCTAGTAGGTAGTACCTACGTGAACTAACTTTTACACTGTGAACATCATTTAAACCGAGTGCATTATAAAAAGATGAAGTAGTAGCTGTAGTAGACCTTAGTGAAAGGTAAATGAGTGTTAGGGAGGTTGCGATTACAAGTAGTGCTGTTGCGTAAAATGGTAGTGAACCGATGTTATTCATACTAAGTGAATTTAATAGCTTTCCTCTACAGTTTTCAGGATAAATTAATTCTATTAAGTAGTAGTTGGGTGGAGCTTTCATAGGTATACTTTGGGGCCACTCCTCCTGAAGAATTCAGGTGTAGGGTTCGGGTTAAAAGATGCTGCATTAAGAGTAGAACTAGGCCCACACCAAATTCGACAGCAGAGAAAATTAAGAAGAAAAAGGTAAGCGATAGTAAGTTCAGATTGTCGTAGGCAAGTCCTATAAAGAGTACAAGTGCGTAGAGCGTTATTCAGATGAGCTCTGCTGTCAGTAATAGGTGTAGAGATGTAGTAACGTGGGTTGCCAGTGTAGAAAATAAGAATAGGAACAGTATTAGTATCGTGTTTAGGTCCCCAAAGAACAAAAGAACGCATAGGTAACTTAGATGGCTCGTTTAGTTTGTAGATAGTTATCCTCAGAGTAGGACCTATTTACGGCATTGATTTCGAAAAGTGCTAAGTAGGTCACATAGAGAGCTAGGCTAACTCGAGCGATCTCTTCCAGAATAAAGAACCAGAAGTACGCGAACTTACCCCAAACTATGAAGTAGACTGCAAATAAATCTAGGGAGAAGTCCATCTCATCCTCTAGCAGGAACGAACGGTCGTCGTTTGCGTCGGAATCGAATGATAGGAGTGCGGACATGGAAAAGAACGTTTCAGATAAATACTCTTCTTCGTCAAAGTCTGTCATAAAGATGTAATAACTATCCAGGCAATCATCAACACCGTCATAGATGTTCAGTCGGATAATTAGAACTATGAACCTTAGTGAGAAGGCAATAATGTTAAGCGCATCAAATAGGGATTGAATTAACGCTGAGGAGGACTTAGTATCCTTTTTAGACGCCTCAAGGAAGGAGAAGTAGTGCATGGAGTACTTATAAAAGTAGTAAACTAGAGTAGCGAGGAAAAAATAGAAACACATTGAGTTAAAAAACTCTAGTAGCTCTTCTTGGTCGTCGTCAAAGGTTGCAATCATGACAGAGAAGTACAAAAACAGGAAGAAGAACAGTTGGATTCCGGCTTCAAATGAAAGTCGAATTTCAGTAACGAGAGAATACGCGTACAGATAAACTCTAGTTGCGTAAGCATCGCTAACTTTAGAGACTGTGATTAATCGCGTTAATACCATAATTGAAATTACGTCGCAGGTAAAAAACCCAAAAGATGTTAGATAGTCGATGAACTCGACATAAGACGTACCGGTTAAGTCCTGGTACAGATCAAACGACGAAGCAGGTGACACTCCCATCGAAGAGTTTAGTCAATGGGCTGTGATAAAACTTTTTATTCCAAGTAAAAGCTCAGGTGAATAGAAGCTTACAGTAGAGAGAAGGTCTTGAAAGTCGGAGTAGAAAAAGAAAGGTAGATTGAACATAACCGTTGAGAACGTCCATGAGTGCTCCCAAAGAGAACTCAGGTATAATGAAGTGGCGTCTAGGGCTGGTGTAGCTTCGTTGATAAGTAAAACGTCGAGAGTAGAGAGTTTAACTATCCAACTTAAGTAAAAATGGGTATTTGTAAAAACCGCTAAAGAGAAAAGGTAAAATGCATTGTACTCGGAAGTGCATAAATCGAAAACGTTATCTCAATTTAAGGTATCCTCTAGCCAAAGCATATCGTTGTCGGCGTGTGAATTAAACCAGTGGTATTCTAACGATGTGTTCATAAAAAGTGCGTTAGTAGAAGAATCATATACGGAATCCTAAAACTCCTGTAAAGGTGTTGATGTAGCTTAGGTCGTAAGCAATCTTATTGTCGAGTGTAGTGTGGCTCGTGTCGCCTACGTACATTAATAGGGTTCGCGTCCGGGCATTTCCAGCTACACTGATCTTACCTTTAAGTTGCAATTTTACCCCCTTAAAGCCTAGGGATTTGAAGCTCTCGCGGTAAACTTCCTTAAAGATGAATTTAATGAATCGGAACAGCAGTCTGTACTTCCAAAAGCTCATCCGCTGAAGCATACCCCGCATTCAGTTAGCTAGAAAGACTGGATCCCTTAGTCGTATAGCTAGTAATACGACCTCTAATGCCTCATTTACAAAGATTCGGTGCCCTAGAAGCCGCTTAAACCCTGCAACCCTATCTTGCCATAGAAAGAGTTGAGCCCGGTCCTCTAAAGTTAGCAGACTCTCTAAGAAGGGGCCGATAAAAAGTAGCGTTTTTCGACCTGAACAACTTTCTATAAACTGTATTAGGGTTTTGTTGAGTCAGAACGATATGTTTGTAGAGAAGAGGTTAACAGCAGCCAACCTTAAAAATTTTCGTCTTATGGTGTAGTTAGTGACGGGTATGGATCACAAATTTGAGTTTGAGTAGTCTAGGTGTCTTCCTGTAACCGCTAAGGCTTTGTATTGGTTTTGTGTCTTTAAAATTCACATTTGAACCTTATAAAAGAGGTTAAGCTGGTCGGCGCCCCCAGTTGACCAATTTTGGGGACCTTGACGAGATATATCAGTGAAGAAGAGATACTTAAGTAGGGGTAGACACGGCCACAGGTAAAGAACAGTCGTTAGACTTGATGTTAGTTTTTGTGGATTTTTAACTGAGGGGGAGATAGTAGCCCTAGGACAGTCTATTTTATACATCCTATGGGTTTGTGTACTAGATGTCAGCCTTGCGCTTAGGGAAGTTTTTTGTGTGGACAAGGTAAGGTTGGAGACCAAATCCCTGTAAGTGGGGGTTTGCAGTTCTGAAAAAGCCGAGTTAACTGTTCCCGAGCCTTTACGATTTACGCTTCCTAGTCTAACAACCCGATCCCGGAGATCAGCGCCAAACAAAAAGTTGCAGTAGCTTAAGAAATAAGGTAAGCGCAGTCTTGTAATTAGTCTGCGAGAGAGCTTTGCCCGTAAACGCCTAACACGCTGCTGCTTAGTCACCAAACCTAGCGGGGCCATAACTTTTAGGGTACGTTTAAGGTAAGAAACGTGCAAATGTTGGCTCAGGCCGAGTTTAGTTAACATATAGCTGTGGA
>ENA-UOYN01000548-UOYN01000548.1-marine-metagenome-genome-assembly--contig:-NODE-548-length-15729-cov-6.198992_pt1 | contig 15729 bp, 13 predicted proteins | sample MGYA00238176_ERZ767358 | MGnify/ENA primary metagenome ERZ767358 (study PRJEB28950, sample SAMN06266238) | marine metagenome | isolation source: Columbia River Estuary | place: USA:Columbia River Estuary...
ATGACTGAACGCAGGTGCGCGTAGTCTGAGACCACGTAGGGGGCGCCGATCAACTTCAGCTCGGGAATGACGTAGCTCATGTCGGGGTAACCCGTCATGGCCATGTCAAGCTCACCAGCTTGGGTCTGCGCGACCATAGCTTTGAAGTCACCGAGCTGTGAATTCGGGAAAATACGCAGCGTCATGGCCCCTTTGGAGAGCTTCTCCAAAGTGTTTTTGATTTCTAGTGCGCCTTGGTAGGACGGATGTGTCTCGGGTAACTGCATACCTAGACGGAGCGTCGTTTGCGCATGGGCAGCCGCAAGTCCAACTGTCAGAGCCGTTCCGATTAACCATTTTTTAATCTGCATGATGATCTCCTCATGGCCATTTTGAAATCGGTAATCCCGCTTGGCCATGTTTAATCGAGCGGGGCCAAAAAACTGGGTTCGTCAACTGCTGGCGCGTAGCAAAATTCGCTTTCTGATTTCTTCAAAATGTCGTTCGTGGGCTGACGTCAATTCAGCTACGTCGCCCTGCGCGAGTCGCTCCACAATCTCAAGATGCTCCTGCGCGGTTTGCTGCCCTGAGCTGGGCGCGGCAACAGGAAGCGTGTGGGCCATCTTTTGAAAGACCTTCCAAAATAAATCCACCAATCGGTCGAGAAAAGGATTTTCGAGGCAGGCAAATAGGCGCGCGTGGAAGAGCCTGTCCTCTTCAGCAAAACTCTTTCCCTGCTCAGCCAATTGTTTCATCCGCATCGCGAGGTGTCGTAATTCATCGATGTCCGCTCTGGGAATAATTTCGGTAATCTTGGCGATCATCCCAACCTCCAGTGCCGTGCGAACCTCAAGTAGCTGGGTAAGCTGCGCGTTGTCAGCCAGCATCGAATAGGGCAGGTTTTCGACAATCGAGTCAAACGAGAAATTGGCGACGTAAACGCCATCACCGTGCCGAGCCTCGAGCACGCCAACAGATTCGAGCGCCTTAACGCCTTCCCGCAGGGATGGTCGGCTGATACCCAGTTGCTGGGCCAGTGTCGCCTCCGGGGGGAGTGGCTTACCGACGGTGAGGCCGTTTGACTCGATGAACTTGCGAATCTCGAGTGCGGCCATCTTGTAAGCGGGAACTCGCGTAGACATCTTCATGGGGTAGAGCTCATTGGGGATAAGAGGCGGGTAATTTGTAAGACATCAGAGGTCAGAGGACTTCTGGCGATTCTAATGATCGCGATGACTGATGAAATAAGTGATTACCCTCGAAGCCCGAGGTTTCGGTGGCTTGCTCCGGCTTAACCCGGTAAATCAACCGTCCGGTGGCACGCCTGCTCGGTGCTGTCGAAGACGTGGATCAGTGCCTCTGGCAGAACGACGTGCACCGCTTGACCCACGGTTTCACGGGTGGTGCCATCGACGCGGACGGTGATCGCGTTGTCATGCCCGCTGATGTCAACGTAGATGAGTGATGCTTCACCCAACTTTTCGATGTGGCTGATGGTGCCGGGCAGGCTGTTGGGCGCGGGCTCAGTGGCCAGTTGCATGTCCTCGGGGCGGCAACCCAGATGGACGGCATCGCCGGCGCTGAGCGTGTGCGTGTCAACGCAGGCTTGCAGGGTCGATGTACCAACGGTGATGGCACTGCGCTGTGCGTCTGGCGCGGCGAGCGTCGCTGGCAAGATGTTCATTTTGGGTGAGCCGATGAACTCGGCAACAAACAGGCTAGCGGGCCGGTGGTAGAGCGTCAGCGGGCTGCCCACTTGTGCGATGGAGCCGTGTTTGGTGATGCGGTCGCCGGTGTGCAGCAGCACGATTTTGTCGGCCAAGGTCATGGCTTCAACTTGGTCGTGCGTGACGTAGATCATGCTGGCCGAGCCAATGCGCTGATGCAAACGCGCGATCTCCAAACGGGTCTGTACGCGCAGGGCTGCATCGAGGTTAGACAAGGGCTCATCAAATAGGAAAACGCGGGGTTCTTTGACGATGGCACGGCCAATCGCAACCCGTTGGCGCTGTCCGCCCGAAAGCGCTTTGGGCAGTCGATCGAGTAGGGGGGTGAGTTGCAGCAATTCGGCGGCTTCATCCACCTTGCGTGCAATGGCCTTTTTGTCGGAGCCCAACACTTGCAGGCCAAAGGCCATGTTTTCGCGCACCGTCATGTGCGGGTAAAGGGCGTAGCTTTGAAAAACCATGGCGACGCCGCGCTTGGCGGGTGGCAGGTCGTTGACGCGCTCGTCCCCAATCAGGATGTCACCACTTGTGATGTCTTCAAGCCCTGCGACCATGCGCAACAAGGTTGACTTTCCGCAGCCGGATGGTCCGACGAAGACACAAAACTCACCGTGTTCGATGACTAAATTGGCATCGTTGATGGTCAAGGCTTGCGGTGTGTAACGCTTGCTGACGTTTCGAAATTCAATTTTTGACATGGTGACAGGATCTGGTTTTTAGGACGCCGCGAAAATGCCGCCCCACGGTTCAAAGTGCACAACACCTTGTTTGATGACAGCACCGCTAACAGCGCTATCACCGACGGCGCAGGCTTGTGCAAATTCACTGCAAAGCGTCCACTGCAAGGGCTCATTGCTGAAGTTGAAGGCGCAGAGCAGTTTTTGCTCGGCAGACTCCCGAACAAAGGCCAGCACTTGGGGGTGCGCTGGCAGGAGGTGCATATCGCCGTTGATCAGCGCGCTTTGCTTCCGGCGCCAGTGCAGCAGGTGCTGGTAAAACTTCAGCAGGCTGCCTTCGGTACTTTGTTGTTTGTTGACGGCCAATGGCAGATGGGTGTTGGCCACTGGCAGCCAGGTTTTGCCCGTGCCGAAGCCGCCATTCGCGGCACTGGCGTCCCAAACCATGGGGGTTCGGCAGCCGTCACGGCCTTTAAATTCGGGCCACATGGTGATGCCGTAGGGGTCTTGTAGGTCTTCAAAGGCGATATCAGCTTCTGGCAAACCCAGCTCATCGCCTTGGTACAAGCAGGGGGTACCGCGCACGCTCATTTGAAGTGCTGCCGCGAGTTGCAACAAGCGGGGGTCTGGGTTGGTGCCGCCCCATCGCGTGGCGACCCGCGTGACATCGTGGTTAGACAGAGCCCAGCAGGGCCAGCCATCGCCAACCACACTTAAAAAGCGCGCAAACAGCTGGTGCAGGTAGGGCGCTGTGTGTTGCGTACCCAGCAGGTCAAAGCAATACGCCATGTGGAGTTTGTCGCCACCGCGCGTGTATTCAGCCATGCGCCCAATGCCGTCGTCGTCGCCAATTTCACCGACCATGGTGGTGTTGGGGTAGCTGTCGAGCAAGGCACGCAAGCGCTGCAAGAACGCGAGGTTTTCGGGCTGACTTTTATCGAACTTGTGCCATTGCCAACCGTAGGGGTTGGCCGCGTTCACTGCTGGGTCCTCGCCAGTTGGGCGTCCGCGTGGTGGATTAGAGGCAAGTGATTTGCTGTGGAAATAGAAGTTTGCGGTGTCAAGGCGATAACCATCGACGCCCAGATCGAGCCAGAAGCGGACGTCATCGAGCAGGGCCTGCTGGACATCGGGGTTGTGGAAGTTGAGGTCGGGTTGCGAGACCAAGAAGTTGTGCATGTAGTACTGCATGCGACGGGTGTCCCACTGCCATGCGCTTCCACCAAAGATTGACAGCCAGTTGTTGGGTGGGCCGCCGTCCTCGTTGGCTTCTGCCCATACGTACCAGTCTGCTTTTGGGTTGTTTTTACTGGCGCGGCTTTCTGCAAACCAAGGGTGTTGATCGGAGGTATGAGACAAGACCTGGTCGATCATGACCCGTAAGCCCAGTGAGTGAGCCCGCTCGACCAATGCCTTGAAGTCGTCCAAGGTGCCAAACATGGGGTCGACATCGCGGTAGTCCGAGACGTCATAGCCAAAGTCCTTCATGGGTGACTTGAAGAAGGGCGATAGCCAGATGCCATCGGCCCCTAATTGGGCAATGTACTCGAGGCGTTGCGTGATGCCAGGTAAATCGCCAATGCCGTCACCGTTGCTGTCCTGATAAGACCGGGGATAGATTTGGTACAAAACGCCACCACGCCACCAGTTGTTATTGGGGGCTTTTGAGATACTCATTTGGATTTAGCCTTTAACAGCGCCAGCCGTGAGGCCAGACACAATTTTTTTCTGAAAGATGAGAACAAGAAGAACCAGCGGCAACGTCACGAGCACCGAAGCGGCCATGATGTTGCCCCACGGAATGTCGTATTTGCTGGCGCCAGAAATCAGTGAAATAGAGACCGGTACGGTGCGCTCGTTGTTGTCGAGCACGAATGTGAGTGCAAACAAAAACTCGTTCCACGCGGCAATGAATGCCAATAATCCAGTTGACACCAATGCGGGCCACAACAGTGGCATGAACACGTCTTTGATGATGCGGAAGGGGCCGCAGCCGTCCATGATGGCGGCCTCTTCAAGCTCTTTGGGTAACTGCTTCATAAAGGTGGTCAGCACCCACACCGTGAATGGCAGTGTGAAGATCATGTACGGCAAGACCAAACCCAGCGCCTTGTTGTAGATGCCCAATGCGCGGATGAGCTCGAACATACCTGCCAAGACGGCGACCTGCGGAAACATGGAAACAGCCAATACCGTGGTGAGCAGCAAACCGCGTCCCTTGAAGCTGATGCGCCCTAATGCATAGGCGGCGCTCACGCCCACGAGCAACGACAAGGCCACCACCAAGACGGACACCATGATCGAGTTGAGGATGTGGCGACCGAAGGGTTGCTCGGCAAGGGTAAAGAGGGAAATATAGTTTTTCAGCGAGACGCTGCTGGGCAGCAAGCTGGGGTCAAACAGCGCTGAGCCCGTCTTAAAAGACGTTGATATGGCATACACAAATGGGAACACCGACACCACAACAACCAGTGCTGCCAGCGCGTAGATCGAGAAGGTTGCGAAGCGACTGCGATGCATCAGTCTTCTCCCAGTTTCATACGTCCGATACGGATGTAGGCAACCGTACACAGGCCGATGATTAAGAACAGGGCGGTGGAGGCCGCCGAGCCATAGCCCATGTAGCCGTTGTCAACCATTTCACGGCGTACAAATCCAGACATGCTGATGGTGCTGTTGCTGTTCGAGGTCAGGACGTAGATGAGGTCGAAAATCCGCAACGCGTCAAGCAAACGGAAAATAACCGCCACCATCAAAGCCGGTTTAATCAGTGGCAGCGTGACGCGCCAAAACAAGCGCAAGGGGTGAACGCCGTCAACGCGGGCGGCTTCATAGCAATCTTTGGGTAGCACTTGTAGCGCGGCCAATATCAGCAGCGCCATGAAGGGCGTGGTTTTCCAGACGTCGACAGCGACGACTGTCCACAAGGCGAAGTCAGGGTCTGCAGTCCACGCCACTTTCTGCGCGACGAGGCCGAGGTCGTAAAGCCATTGGTTGATGACGCCGAATTGGTCGTGCAACATCCACCCCCACATTTTTGCGGAGACGATGGTCGGTATGGCCCATGGCACCAAGACGGCTGCACGGACCCAAGCACGTCCTTTGAATTCTTGGTTGAGTAACAACGCGACACCAAGACCCAACAAGGTTTCTATCGTGACGGAGACGACAGAAAACTTGAGGGTGTTGATGATGGAAATACCCCAATCGCTTTCCCAAAAGCCATCGGTGTAATTGGGGTTGGCGAACAGCCCGTATTCGCCGAAGTAGTTTTCGAGGCCAACAAACTTTGCTGCATCGAGATCGTTGATGTTGGCATCGGTCAGGCTGAACCAAATGGTTCGCCCGAGCGGCCACAACGCAACCACAATCAGGACCAACAGCATTGGCGATAAGTAAAGCCAAGCGGTTTTGGTTTTGGGGTTCATTGTGTTGCTCGGGCCGTTCGCTTAAGCGATGATTTACCAGGTCTTACCGCGACGGACTTGGTTGAGCTTGCCTTCAAGCTTCTTCAAGCTGTCTTCTGCACTGGTTTTGCCTGACAGTACGTCGTGGGTGGCGTTCCAGAATGCAGCTGACACTTCGGGGTACTTCAGGCCTGTTGCTGTGGCGGGACGCGGTACCGCGTTGGTGAACACGTCGTACAAGCTACCGAAGAATGGGTTCGCGGCCAACACGTCTTTGTCGGTGTAGAGCGATGCGATGGTCGGGTTGTAAGACCCTTTAATGGCGCGCTCTTTCTGGACTTCAGGGCTGGTCATGTACATCACCAAAGATGCGGCTGCCTCTTGGTTCTTTGAGTACTTTGAAACCGCCAACTGCCAGCCACCCAATGTGGCGGCGTTCTTGCCGTCAGCGCCGCCTTTAGGCAGAGCAGAGACACCAATCTTGCCGGCGATTTTGCTGTCTTTACCGTTACCAAGCGACCAGGCGTAAGGCCAGTTGCGCATGAAGGCGGCGTTGCCGTTTTGGAACACGCCACGTGCCTCTTCCTCAGCGTAGTTCAGCACGCCCTGGGGTGCGATGGTGCCAATCCAAGACGCCGCTGTTTTGAGGGCCTTGACCGCACCAGGGTTGTTGACGGTGATTTTGCCGTCTGCATCTACGATGTTGCCGCCGTTGTAGCTGGTCAACCATTCAACCGCATCACAGGTCAAGCCCTCGTAGGCCTTTGCTTGGAATACGAAGCCTTGGAAATCATTGTTGCCCGCAGCGCGCTCGCCGTCCTGGATCTTCTTGGCGACAACGGCTAACTCTTCCCAAGTGGCGGGGGCTTTGGCGTTGTACTTCGCGAGCAAGTCTTTGCGGTAGTAGAGCAAGCCAGCATCGGTGAACCAGGGCATGGCCAGCAGTTTGCCGTCAACGGTGTTGTTTTTCACGATGGCGGGGAAGTGGTTTTTCTCCGCGCCGTTGCTGTACTTCGACAGATCAACCAGGTGATCCTTGATCACGCCAGGCCACACGACGTCGACGTTGATCACGTCGAGATCGGTCGATTTGGCGGCGAACATCTGGCGGAACAGCGCCAGGATGTCAGTCGTTGAATTGGGGATGGTGAAGAGTTTGACTTCGTTGCCCGTTTTGGCTGCCCACTCGGATGTGTGCTTCTTGCAGAACTCAAAGTCTTGGCCGACAGAGCCACAAGAAATGGTGATGGTTGCGGCCTGTGCGCTGGCCATAAGGGCGATGGGCGCGATGGCTGCCAAGACGGCAGATTTCAATTTGAAGGTCATGGATGTCTCCAGTAAGGGTTGGGTGCTTCGGCGATGGACGGATTGGACTTCGCCGACATTTGTGATTAAATTTAAAATGCAATCGATTGCAAATTAGGTAAAACCCTTATAAGTAATTTTTTAGTACTAATTTTAAAGGAGGGTGCTTTCGCGAGCCACGAGCGTCGTTGGCAGGGTGATGGAGTTGACGTCGGTGTTTTGCAATCGCTGTCGCATCAACGTGACCATCGCGCGTCCCGCTAATTCGGTGGGTTGTCGAATTGACGTGAGCGTTGGGTGGATGTGGGTCGATAGGGGAATGTCGTCGTAGCCCACGACTTTGACATCGCGGGGGACTTTCAGCCCACGCTCCTGTAGCGCCGCGATGATCGTGAGGGCGGCCACATCGCTGGTGGCAAAGACACCGTCAAATTCGATTTTTTGGTCGATCCATTGACCGATGGCTGCACGCAGAGCCGTGTCGCCAAACAGCAGCGGCATGTGGAGGCGCGGGTCAAAGGACTGCCCAGCATCGGTCAAGGCCCTGACGAAACCGGCATGACGCAGTTGGACCTCGGGGTGTTTGATGTCCCCCAAGAACGCGACGCGTTTGCAGCCGGCTTGCACCAAGTGCTGACCCGCAAGCAAGCCCCCTTGAAAGTTATCGCCGCCGACCACGGGGTAGTGACTGTCTGGCATGCGCGCGCCCCATACGACCATTGGCGTACCGCGGTCATACAGCTCGTTGAGTTGGCTGTGGTTGGTTAATTGACCAATGATCAGCAAGCCCGCGACTTGGCCTGTTTCGTAGAGCGCCGCAAAATTTTTCGCGCGATCGGGGGTGACGCGCGTGATCAACATGTTCATGTCGAGCTCATCGAGTGCATCTGCAATATGCCCGACCAGGCTGAGTATGAAAGGGTCGGAAATGGACTGTTTGCTCTCGCCCATGATGACCAATCCCATGGTGGGAATATCGCGTTTGCGCAGGCTGGCGGCACTTTGGTTGACTTGATAGTTCAGGCTCTGTGCAAGCGCCTGAATTTTCTGGCGCGTGGCCTCTTTGATCAGAGGGTTGTCAGCGAGCGCGCGTGACACGGTCGAAGTGGAGACTCCCGCCAAGCGAGCCAGATCGGCCATTTGGTAGCGATCGGTGGGGAGGCGGTCTTTGCGGCTGGCCATTAGAAAAAGGCTGTGTCTGTTTGCGCTAGCTCACGGACGGCAGCGTCGTTCGGTTTTCGGTCATGGCCTTGGCGTCAGCGCCTGCGGGTTCGGCGCCCACTGCAAGTCGGCGCTCGGTGCGCAGGCGTCTGAAACTCTTTTTGCCATTTTTCAGCCAGCCGAGTTTAACCCAGCGTCGCCAGATGAGCAGGCCGCGCAGGCACTCATCGGCGACGTAGATGCACCAGATGCCAATCAGCCCGAACCATTGGCCAAACCAATAAGAGCCAAAACCCAAGATAAAGACAATCGAGGCCACGCTAACAGCCAGTGGGTAGTGCAAATCACTCACCGCGCGCAGCGATGCCAGCACCACCATGTTGAACACACGGCCGAGTTCGAGGAAAACCGATAGCCACAAAAGCGTACACGCCATGCGGATAACGTTCGCGTCTTTGGTGAACAGCGGCATGTACCAAGGCGCGAGCAGGGCAGCGAGCAACACCAGCGTGCCTGAGGCAATCAGGCCGCTACGCGCCCCTTTGGTCACCACCTCGAAGGCCTGTTTGAAATGGCCTGCTCCCACCATGCGACCCGCCATGATTTCGCAAGCCCAGCCAATCGACAGGCTGATGAGTGAGACGTACTTGAGCGTTTGGAGCGTGTAGGCATGAGTCGCCAATTCGGCGACGCCCAAACGGGCCGTTGCGCCAAGGGACACCAAGAACGCCAGTCGGTAGCAGAGCTCTAAGGTGGCACCGGGGATGCCGACTTTTAGCACCGGCTTTAGGATGCGGGCGGGCACCCGCCACCAGTGTTGCCGTTGCGGCTTGAGGGCGAGTTTTGATTGCCAGAACCAGAGATGCGCTGTGACACCCAGGGCGCGGCTGATGAAGAACGCGATGGCGTAGCCGTTGAGCCCCATGCCCGACCAACCCCAAAAACCCAACATCAGTAGCCAGGCCAGCAGCAAGTGGGTGCCGTGCATGACGACCATCACCATGAAGGACTCTTTCGCCAGTAAATTGGCGCGCAAATAGGACGCCATGCTGAGGTTGTAGGCATCAAGGATCAGCGCCGGCGCCAACAGCATCATGTATGCCGTTGCGATGGGCCTGACCGCCTCAGGCGCGTTGAGTGCGCTCAAGGTAAAGCCGTTACCGAACAGCATCCATAACGCCGCCATGACACCCACCCACGTGCTGGCACCCAAGCCGCCCAGTGCGGTTGCCTTGGCCGCGGCGATGTTGTTACTACCGAGTTGTTGGGTGACGCCGATACCCACGCCAATTGCCAAAATGCGGAATAAGACAGCGAGGGATTCTTGAACTTGTTGGGTCAGGCCAAACGCGCCCGCTGCAGCGTCGGACGTTTGCGACGCCAGGTAGAGGCCGCACATCGCGACGCTGATACCGAGTAAAAACTCACCCACGATGGGCACCGCGATGGCATTTAAGCTGGGGCGAATGTAGGCGGTATTGGTGCTGTTGCCGCGCATGGTGGCTTAAATGGCTCGGTAAAAAAAGTCTGTCTGATGTTAGCGCCCCTGACAGCTTCGCCAAAGGTTTTCTCGTAACATCGCAACGAATCGTTGTTTCAAATCATCAAATTGATTGGAGTCTCCATGAGCTTTTGTTTCCCGCCCGCAGCGACCCGCAGCTTGGCCATCGCCGGACAAACAGACCGTTTTCCAGTGAACCGTATTTTTTGCGTTGGGCGGAACTACGCCGCGCACGCCATCGAGATGGGCAAGGATCCCACGCGCGAGGCGCCGTTCTTTTTCATGAAGCCACCACAAGCCATCATCGACGCCAGCGCACCGCAGGACATGCCGTATCCACCCATGACGAAGAACCTTCATCATGAGATTGAGCTGGTCGTCGCCATCGGTAAGGGGGGGAAGGACATCGCCGTTGCAGATGCCCTAAGCCATGTGTATGGCTACGCGGTCGGTTTGGATATGACGCGCCGTGACCTGCAGGGTGAAGCCAAAGACAAGGGGCGACCATGGGAGTTTGGCAAGGCGTTTGCTGGCTCTGCGCCCATGGGCATGCTGCGCACCGTCGCTGAAATTGGTCACCCCAGCAGCGCCACGATTGCCTTGACGGTGAACGGGCAACCGCGCCAGTCATCGAATATTGACCAATTGATTTGGTCGGTCGCCGAGTCGATCGCGCAGTTGTCGCAGTACGAGGCGCTGGAGCCAGGGGACTTGATCATGACGGGCACCCCTGAGGGGGTCGCCGCGGTTGTCCGAGGCGATGTGATGCAAGGCCACGTGGACGGCGTTGGTGAGATCACCATCACCGTCCGATAGGGACCGATCGGGTTAGTCGGCCAGCTCAGCGATTAACTCGATTTCGACGCAGCACCCCATGGGCAGCTGGGCAACACCGAACGCGCTGCGTGCGTGCGCGCCCACCGTGGGGCCGAACACGTCGCCTAAAAGTTCTGAGCAACCATTGGTTACCAAATGATGCTCGGTGTAGTTGGGGGCTGAGTTCACCAAGCTCATGACCTTGACGATGCGTTTGACGCGATTCAGGTCGCCACCGGCCGCAGCCTGCAGGGTGCCCAACAAGTCAATGGCGACGGCACGGGCCGCCAATTTACCGGTGGCTGTGTCGGTGTCCGTCCCGAGTTGGCCGACCCATGGCGCGCCATTCTTTTTGGCCACATGACCGCTCAAAAAGACCAGACGACCCGTTTGAACGAACGGCACGTAGGCAGCGGCTGGCACAGATACGGGGGGTAATTCAATGCTCAATGCTTGAAGTCGCTCGTAAACACTCATTGGAATCTCCTTTTAGAAGCGCTTAATTCTAGGGGAGAGGAGGGTGCGTGTTCGACCCCCATCAACCTTTATCGCCGTTGGCATTCCTTTGCCTGGCGCCTGCTTGGATCATTGGCACCGCAATCGCCGTTGCACAGACGTCACTTTGGCACGCCAACGTGTACGCCGTGTTTGCTTGTGGCATCGTGTCCCTATGGTGGGTCAACCGGTGGGTGCCGCGCCAAACTGTTTGGGTGATGGTGGCACTGAGTTTGGGATTTGCCAGCGCCGGCTGGCAGGGGGCAAGCCGCAATGCTGCAGGGATCGCGCCTGACTTGGAGGGCGTTGACCAATGGGTGCGAGGGCACGTCCAGAGCTTACCCAGCACATCAGATGATGGCATGCACACGCGGTTTATTTTTCGTGTGGCTGATCGGCGGGATGACCAAGGCGCTTGGTTGCCATGGCCGGTTGATTTGCAACTGGCTTACTACAAACCGCGCAATGCGGATGGGCGCCGCGATATCGAGGCTGGCTCGGCGTGGGTTTGGCCTGTGCGTTTAAAGGCGTTACACGCACAACGGAATCCCGGTGGGCGGGACAGCCGTCTTGGACCCTGGTCTGCTGGGGTTGTGGCGCGCGGGTATGTTCGTGCGGTGCCGGTGGCATGGGCGGGAGGCACGAGCGGATCGAGGGTGTTGCGTTGGCGTGCGGCGGTAAGGGACGCGATCAATCGGCACTTACATGCGGCACCACGGGTGGCGAGCCTCGTGTCGGCGCTGACGGTTGGTGATCAAGGGGCCATTCAATCAGGAGATTGGCGGCTATTCAGGGTGACAGGTGTGTCGCATTTGGTCAGTATTTCTGGCTTACACATCAGTCTTTTCGCTTGGTTGGCTGCAGCGGTTTGTGGCGGCCTATGGCGTGTGGCGGTCATGGCGCGCCTGCCGGGCATCGATGCGACTCGACACGCGCTGTGGGCGGGGGTGGGGGCCTTGATTTTGGCAACCGTTTACGCGGTTTTTTCTGGCTGGGGTTTGCCCGCGCAGCGCACCATTTTCATGCTGGCCTGTTTCATTGGTTTGCGTTTGTTGGGGCTTCGTTGGCCTTGGTGGGTCACCTGGTTGATCGCGATGGCCCTGGTACTGATGGTTGAGCCATGGGGGCTACGCCGCCCGGGCTTTTGGCTCAGTTTCATTGCAGTGGCGACGCTGTTCGGACGACCTGACCCGATTCAAACGGTGCGCTCAGGAAACCTCTGGCAGCGCGTTGTGTTTGTTTTGGTGACCCAGTGGCGCCTGACGCTCACACTCGCGCCCCTGACGTGGTTGTTCTTTGGACAGATTTCAATCATTGGGCTCCTCGTTAACGCATTGGCCATTCCGTGGGTCACGTTTCTCGTGATGCCGTTGGCGTTCACAGCGGTTTTCAGTGACGCACTCATCGCACCGCTTGTTTGGTTTTCACAGCGCTTTTTTACGGGTCTTGAATGGGCGGCCTCAGCGCCCTTTGGCCTCTGGCAGCCCGGCTCATTACCGATGCCGTTGCTGGGTGTCGTTGCTGTTTGGGCGCTGTTTGCTTTGTGGTGGCCAAGGGGCCTGGGGCGATGGTTGTTACTGAGCGCCTTGTTACCACTGGCCCTCTATGCGCCTGCGAGGCCCGCCGTTGGCGCCTATCACGTGCTGGCCTTTGACGTGGGGCAAGGCAGTGCGATTTTGGTACGCACAGCCCAACACACGCTCTTGTTTGATGCGGGCGCGCGTTACGCCAGTGGGTATGACATTGGCGAGCAGGTTTTGTTGCCCTATCTGATACAGACGCACGAGCGCATTGATCGGCTGATTTTGAGCCACGCAGACAGCGATCATGTTGGCGGAAGCCGCGCGCTGTTGCAGGCGCCATTGACGGCAGATGCAGACGTTTTGGCGTCTTTCCCAGTGGGTGACCTTCCCTTCCAAAGCGCAGATCAAGCGGGCTTGCCGACGCAGCCTTGGCAAGCGTGTCAGGGGGGTATGCGCTGGCAGTGGGACGGTGTCTCATTTGAGGTGATGAGCCCCGCGCCCATGACCTTTGGGCCGGCAGGTGCCAACGTTTGGCTCGTTGATGAGCCGAGGCTTCGCAATGGCCGCTCGTGCGTGTTGCGAATCAGCACCCCAAAAGACGCGGTATGGCTGACCGGGGACATGACGCGGGCGGGGGAGGTTGGGGTTTTGCAGCGTCTGGAGGCATCCGCATTGGCTGGCCTCTTGGAGAACCCAAAAGCGTCGAACCGACTGGTGATGGCGAGCCACCATGGCAGTCAAAGTGCAAATTCTGATGCGTGGCTGGCGGGTTTGCAGCCGTCTTGGTTGGTGGTGCAGGCGGGTTATCTGAATCGGTACCGTCACCCAGCAGCCGCTGTGCAGAAACGGTGGGCCGCTGCCGGCGATGCGTGGGGTACGCGGTGGGTTGAGACGGCGTGGTGTGGCGCTGCCACTTGGCAGAGCACCGCAGCAGACACGCTGGTGTGCGAGCGAGAGGCACATCCCAGATCTTGGCAGCACATGCCGCCTTAGCCGGCATGGTGATTGCCCCGTTGAGAGACATTGCGCATCGTTTCAAATTCGGAGAGACTATGCCCCTTGTGAGTGGGCACGGGCCGCAACGTTTACGGCGCGTCATTTTTTATGGTCTGAATGAGCTGACCTGATTGCGAACATCCAAATGAGCAAACAACACAAAATTGTCATCGTCGGTGGTGGCGCGGGCGGCCTGGAACTCGCAACTCGGTTGGGACGTACTTACGGTCGGCGAAAGCGTGCAAACATCACGCTGATTGACAAAAATCGCACGCATATATGGAAGCCTAAGTTGCATGAAATTGCCTCTGGCAGCATGAATCTGGGCGACCACGAGGTGGATTACATGGCGCAGGCGCACTGGAATCATTTCACCTTTCGAATCGGTGAGCTTAAGGGGCTGGACCGCGACAACAAAACCGTTGAACTCGCGCCCTATGTGGATGAGCAGGGCAGGGCGGTTACGCCGACGCAGTACATCGACTACGACACGCTCGTGATTTGTATTGGAAGCTTGAGCAACGACTTTGGGACCCAGGGTGTCAAAGCGCATGCCTTGAAGTTGGAGACGCAGCATGACGCCAAGTCGTTTCATTCCCGGATGGTCAATGCGTGTATCCGCGCGCACAACCAAACTGCGGTGATTCACAAACGCCAATTGCATGTCGCCATCATCGGCGCAGGCGCAACGGGTGTGGAGTTGGCGGCGGAGTTGCATCGGACCACGCGTGAGGTGGTGGCCTTTGGCCTGGACCGGATCGATGTGGACAAAGACATCAAGGTCAGCTTGATTGAGGCGGCCGATCGCATCCTGCCCGCCTTGGTGCCGCGCCTGTCGAAAGCCACTGAGCAACTGCTCTCACGCTTGGGCGTTCAGGTGCTCACAAGTTCTAAAGTGATGGAGGTGTTACCCACTGGTATTCGCCTGGCCGATGGCCGGGAAATCGAGTCAGAGTTGGTGGTGTGGGCTGCGGGGGTGAAAGCCCCGGACTTCTTAAAAGACTTCAGCGGACTGGAGACAAACCGAATCAACCAATTGGTGGTTCATGACACGCTCCAAACCACGCGCGATGCCGATATCTTCGCCCTGGGCGATTGCGCCGCTTGTCCCTGTGCAGACGCTGATGGTGGCCGCGGAGGCATCGTGCCGCCGCGTGCGCAAGCCGCGCACCAACAGGCCGAGCACATGTGGCGACAAATTCATCGCCGCCTGGCCAACAAGCCCCTTAAGCCTTATCGCTACAGAGATTTCGGCTCGCTGGTGTCGCTGGGTAAGTTCACCACGGTCGGTAACATGATGGGCGGCTTGGTTGGCAAGAGCCTGATGATTGAGGGGTATTTTGCAAAGCTCATGTACCTGTCTTTGTATAAGCTGCACGAGCTGGCCATTCATGGCTTCCTCAAAACCACCCTCTTTACCGTTGCACGGATGATCACCAAACAAACCAATCCGACGGTGAAGTTGCACTGAACGGCCACCGTTAATGAATATCAACGCAGATTACGACCAGCGAGTGGTCATCAACCACAATGAGTTACCGTGGGTTGAGAGCCCAGCACCCGGTGTGTCGCGGCGGATGCTCGAGCGCACGGGGGGTGAGGTTGCAAAGGCAACATCCATCGTTCGCTATGAGCCCGGCTCGGCGTTTGCGACGCATGGCCATGACGGCGGCGAAGAGATCTTCGTGCTGGACGGTGTTCTCAGTGATGACGCGGGTGATTATCCAGCGGGTACTTACCTGATGAATCCGCCTGGATCATCCCACGCGCCCCACAGCAAATCGGGTTGTACGCTGTTTGTTAAGTTGCGACACCTTGGCCCGGATCAGGTGGCGCGCGAGGTCGTGGATACGACGACCGAGCCGTGGCTCCAGGGCATGGTGCCGGGTTTGAACGTCATGCCATTGATGCGCCAAGGGACGGGCTCGACGTTGGTGCGCTGGGCACCGGGCACCTACTTCAATCCGCACCGACATTTTGGCGGTGAGGAGATCTTTGTCGTCAGCGGTGTGTTTGAGGATGAGCACGGCCGTTATCCGGCGGGCTCATGGGTCAGGAGTCCACACATGAGCGCGCATCAGCCCTTCAGCCAAGAGGGGTGCACCATCTTTGTGAAGACTGGGCATCTGTGGGCTTGACCAC
>ENA-UOYN01000557-UOYN01000557.1-marine-metagenome-genome-assembly--contig:-NODE-557-length-15602-cov-3.896057_pt1 | contig 15602 bp, 13 predicted proteins | sample MGYA00238176_ERZ767358 | MGnify/ENA primary metagenome ERZ767358 (study PRJEB28950, sample SAMN06266238) | marine metagenome | isolation source: Columbia River Estuary | place: USA:Columbia River Estuary...
TCATAACTATAACTAACTATAGGGGAAGTTCCTTGTGTTGAAGAACTAATAAATGTTACAGGAGTGCCTATACAAACAGTTAGGGGAGTTCCTGTAAATTGTGCAGTAGGCCCTTGAGCAAATGTTAAAAAACTCAACATTGCAAATACGAGCGAAAAAACTCTCATCATAGTAGTATTAATTAAGTGTATTTGTTCTTTTAGTAGACGTGAAAGTTAATAAATAAGATGCATGGAGGTCAATATTTTCGTCTAATCATCAAATTAATTCGACGAAAAAAATTAATTCGCCATTTCGCTCATGTATTTAATCCACATCAATTTAAGTTCTTCCTCTGTATAATCTCCGTCAAACTCATTATAAGCCTCCATTAGATCATCCGTTTCAGCTTCATTAAAATATTCATAGATTTCTTCCTGACCTTCTACATCAATCATATCATCGATGTAATAATTGATATTTACTCTTGTACCAGAGTTCACTATTGCAGAGATTTCCTCAATTACTTCATCAACACTTTTACCTTGTGCACGGCCAATATCTTCCAATGGTAGTTTTCTGTCAATGTTCTGAATTAATTGAACTTTTAAGCCTGACTTATTCACCAAAGATTTTACGACTACATCTTGAGGTCTTTGAATTTCATTTGCATCAACATACTCTTTTATCAGTGCTAAAAATGGCTTCCCATAGCGAATTGCTTTCCCCTGTCCAACACCTTGAATATTTGTTAATTCTTCCATTGTAATCGGATACTGAAAGCACATATCCTCCAATGATGGTTCCTGAAAAATAACAAAAGGCGGAATATTATTCTTCTTAGAAATACTTTTCCTTAGATCAACTAATAAAGAAAACAATTCAGCATCAATTACACCTGCTCCTTTACTATTCACAGCAATCGATGAATCATCATCATCTACCAAATAATCATGTTCCTTTATTAACATAAATGATGTTGGTTTTTGGATGAAGTCATTTCCTGCATCTGTCAATTTCAACACACCATATGTTTCGATATCTTTTGATAGTAACCCTTTAACAACTACTTGACGAATAACAGCATTCCATTGATGCTCGTCATACTCTTTTCCACAACCAAATAATGGATGCTCATCATGTCTGTAGTTCTTTACTTCGGATGTAATTTTTCCTGATAAGAATGCACAATAATATTTAGATCGCTGTGTCTCTTTTAAAATTTGGACAATGTCCATTAGCTGCATGACTAAATCCTTCCCTTCGTATTGATCTTTAGGATTCAAACAATTATCACAATGCTTATTGCATTTAACTTCATCAAACTCTTCCCCAAAGTAATGAAGAATCATTTTTCTTCTACAGACGGAAGTTTCAGCATAGGAGGCAATTTCATTTAATAATTGACGTCCAATTTCTTGCTCTGCAATTGGTTTTCCTTGCAGAAACTTCTCTAATTTCTCAACATCCTTGTACCTATAAAAAGAAATACATTCACCTTCACCACCATCTCTACCTGCTCTACCTGTCTCTTGGTAATAACTTTCCAAAGATTTCGGAATATCATGATGAATTACAAATCGCACATCCGGCTTGTCAATCCCCATTCCAAATGCAATGGTAGCAACAATGACTTCAACATCTTCCATTAAAAACATATCTTGATGTTTCGCTCTAGTTGAAGCATCAAGACCTGCGTGATATGGTAACGCATTGATTCCATTCACTTGAAGCAACTCAGCTAATTCTTCTACTTTTTTTCGACTCAAACAATAAATAATCCCGCTTTTCCCAGGCTTAGAACGAATGTATTTTACAATTTGTTTTTCAATTTCCTTTTTCGGGTAAATTTGATAAAATAGATTTGATCGATTAAAAGATGACTTAAAAACACTCGCATCCATCATATTCAAATTCTTTTGGATATCGATTTGAACCTTCGGAGTCGCTGTAGCAGTCAGTGCTATAATTGGCACGGAGGTAATCTTTTCAAAAATTTCTCTTAATCTTCTGTATTCAGGCCTGAAATCATGGCCCCACTCCGAAATGCAATGAGCCTCATCGATTGCAAAAATGGAAATTTTCACACTCGAGAGAAAATCAATATTCTCTTTTTTAGTTAGAGATTCTGGCGCAACATACAACATTTTTGTTTTGCCATTCGTGATATCTTGCTTAACTTGAGTTATTTCCTTTTTTGTTAAAGATGAATTTAAAAAATGTGCAATAGACTCCTCATTACTTACATTTCGAATTGCATCAACTTGATTCTTCATTAATGCAATTAGAGGAGAGACAATAATTGCTGTCCCATCCAAAACAAGTGCTGGAAGTTGATAACAAAGTGATTTACCTCCACCTGTAGGCATAATTACAAATGTATTTTTGCCTTTCAAAACATTTTCAATAATTAACTCTTGCTCTCCTTTGAAGCTGTCAAATCCAAAATAAGTTTTTAATGAGTCTTTTAAATCAACCTCTATCATAATCTTTCATCTCTATTCTTCTTCTAATGTAGTAAAATTCTACTCCGTATTTTCAAATAAATTTTAATATTTTAATTAAATCTCGACCAATTACATATTTATTAAGATGGATTGAGTTCTTTTTATAAAACGTGATATAAATATCAACTTGAAAGATTAAATTTGCAAACGATGTCGGATGAAAAAAACATGACCTTTTTAGACCATCTTGAAGAATTAAGATGGAGACTAGTTAAATCAGCAATTGCGATTTTAATTTTTTCAATTGTGCTATGGTCATTTCAAGAATGGATCATGGACAATTTGTTCCTATCGATGAAAGAGACTGATTTCATAACATTTAAGTTGATGTGTCACTACTTTGGAATCTGTGTAGAAGAAGTTCCTGTTGAACTACAAAGCATGACAGTTTCTGGACAATTCTCGTACGCTTTAATGATGAGTATACTAGGAGCTATAGTATTGGCTTTTCCATTTATTTTTTATCAAATATGGTCATTTGTTAAGCCAGGTCTTAAAACAAATGAGAAATCTATTGCAAGTGGAATTGTTTTTTACGTTAGCATTTTGTTTTTCATTGGAATAAGTTTTGGATATTTCATTGTCGCCCCTCTTTGTATCCAGTTTTTTGGTTCGTATCAGGTAAGTAATAAAATTCAAAATATTTTTACGATTAACTCATACATGAGTACCATTTTGTCGACTGTTTTTTACTCTGGTCTACTTTTTCTATTGCCAGTAGTTTCATACCTTTTCACTAAGCTAGGTGTATTAAACGCGGCCTTCTTACGCAAATATCGGAAACACGCTATCATTGGTATTTTAATTCTTTCAGCGGTTATTACTCCCCCTGATTTAATTAGCCAGGTCATTGTTGGTATTCCAATTGTATTGCTCTATGAAATAGGTATTATTGTTTCTCATAGAGTAGAAAAGAAAACTAATAGAAAAGAGAAGCATTAATTTTAAATAATCTTCGCTATTTTTAGAGCCAATTCAAGAAATGGCAAAACTAACAATACTAATATTTCTATTATTCTCGTCAATTTTATCGTTTGGTCAAAAAACGATTGTTGAGGGTGTGGTACTTGATGGCATATCAGGTGAGCCTATGCCATTTGTTGCCGTAAGATTTTTAGATTCAAAAATTGGGACATTTACAGACACATTAGGTCACTACTCTTTTGAAACTTATTACGCAACCGACACTTTAATTTTTTCTTTTTCGGGATATGTTAAACAACGCATATTCATTGAAAAAGATGTTTCTCAAACAATTAATGTTACGCTTGAAGTTTTACAAACGGACATTCAAGAAGTATTTGTTCGAGCTCCAGATGAGTTCCCTTCTACTACACTGCATAAAAAAGTTATTGCAAACAAAGACATTAACAATAAAGAAAAGTTAGAATCATACGAATACGAAGTTTACAATAAGGTTCAACTTGACATAAATAATATTGGGGACAAATTTACGGATCGCGACATTGTTAAAAGATTAGATGTTGTAATGAATTATCTTGATTCTATGGATGGCGGTAAAAGTTATCTGCCCGTTATCCTTAGTGAGTCAGTATCCGATTTTTATTTCAAGAACAATCCAACAAAGAAAAAAGAAGTTGTTAAAGCAACACGCGTGTCGGGAGTTGAAAACATCCAATTTAATCAGTTTCTTGGAGACATGTATCTTGATGTAAATGTATACGACAACTACATAGTGTTATTTAACAAGGGATTCGTTTCTCCTGTTGCAAACTTTGCTCGTAATTTTTACCGATTTTATCTAGAAGATTCAACTTTTATTGACAATCAGTGGTGCTACAAATTAACATTCACCCCAAAAAGAACGGGTGACATGACATTTGAAGGCGAAATGTGGATACATGATACTACATATGCTGTGAAACAATTTAAAGCAAATATATCCCCATGGGCAAATATTAATTATGTTCAAGGACTTTACATCGAACATGAATTTGATTTAGTTGCACCAGAAGTTTGGCTCTTAACGAGTGAAAAAATGATAGCGGACCTTAAAGTGACTAAAAAAACAGATGTTTATGGGTTATATGGTCGTCGCTACTCTACAAGAAAAAATATAACAATAAATGCCCCGAAAGAAGAAGCTTTCTATAAATCAACTAGTACAGTAGAGATTATGGATGGAGCGGAACATCGGTCGGAAGAATATTGGGCCAAAGTACGCCATGAACCTCTCAGTGAGCAGGAACAAGGAATTGATGCAATGGTTGACTCCCTTAATAATACACGTTTCTTTAAAATGTTAAAGAACATGTTGTACCTAGCAACAACAGGATATTATCCATTAGGGAAAATAGAAATTGGAAGTGCTTTTTCTTTAGTCAGTTTAAATCCAGTTGAAAAATTCAGAACAGCCTTAGCTTTAAGAACCTCAAATAATTTTAGTAGACGACTCGAACTTGGTGGTCGTGTCGCTTATGGATTTGGTGACGAACGTTTTAAATATGGAGGAACAATTAGATATAATGTAAGCCCTAAAAAACGAGGGATGTTAAGTACTTATTATAATTACGACATCGAACAAATCGGGCAATCCCCAACTGCCTCTGCTGTTGGATCAACTTTTGGAACATTATTAAGAACTGGACCCTTAGACAAACTTACTTTTGTAGAAAAGGCTGGAATTAATCTAGAAAAAGACTTTGGAAAAGATATCATTTTATTTGGCGGAGTAGAATGGAAGGAATACACCGCTCTTGGTAATGCAAATTACGTAAGGTATAACATGGCAACGTCTACCCATGATACTATAAGTAGAATACAGACAACTGAGATTACTGCTAGATTTCGATGGGCAAAAAATGAAGAATTTATCTCTGGGGCCTTTGATAGAAGTTCTGTCCGTTCTAAATACCCAGTATTATCAATCCAAGGAATTTTTGGTTTAAAAGACGTTTTCGGCGCTGATTATAACTACCAAAAATTTGATTTTGTTATTGAGCATACGAAAAACATTGGGGTATTTGGTAGAATCAAATACAATGTAAACCTAGGTTATATTAATGGTACTGCAGCATATCCATTTTTAAAGGTTCATGAAGGAAATCAATCTTACTGGTTAATGACCAATGCTTTTAACAAAATGAGCTTTTTCGAATTTATTTCAGATAGATATGTAACTGCTTTGTTAGAGAATCATTGGGACGGTTTGTTTTTTGATAGAATCCCTTTAATTAAGAAACTTCAATGGCGCCTAGTGTCAACGGGTAGAATTGCATATGGCCAAATAAGTTCTAGACACACAGAAGAGATGTTATTGCCAACATTTACAAAAAGTTTTGGCAACACTCCTTATGTCGAAGTTGGATTAGGTATTGAAAATATTTTCAAAGTTGGTAGAATTGATGCATTTTGGCGTTTAACACATAACTTACCTGGGGTAAAGATCAATGACTTAACCCATTTTGGAATAAGAGCTAGGTATGCAATTAATTTTTAACGAATGAAGCTTCATACAAACGAAATTAGAAAATCTTACAAGGGACGTGATGTTGTAAAGGGCGTAACAGTTGAAGTGAAACAAGGTGAAATTGTTGGACTACTTGGTCCAAATGGAGCAGGTAAAACAACTTCCTTTTATATGATAGTTGGACTAGTTAAGCCAGATAAAGGAAGTGTTTTTATTGATGATATTGATATTACAAATTACCCGATGTACAAGCGATCACAAATGGGCGTTGGATATCTACCTCAAGAAGTCTCTGTTTTTAGAAAACTTAGCGTCGAAGACAATATTATGGCAATTTTAGAAATGACCAAACTAAGTAAAGAAGAGCGTAATAATCGTTTGGAAGAATTACTCACAGATTTCAGCCTTCACCATGTAAGAAAAAATTTAGGGAATAGACTTTCTGGTGGAGAAAAAAGAAGAACTGAAATTGCTAGAGCACTTGCAACAAACCCTAAGTTCGTTTTACTTGACGAGCCTTTTGCTGGGGTTGATCCAATTGCAGTTGAAGACATTCAAAGCATCGTTTCAGAATTAAAGAAACGTAATATTGGAATTTTAATTACTGATCACAATGTGCAAGAAACACTTTCGATAACAGATAGAGCTTATCTGCTTTTTGAAGGAAGTATATTAAAATCTGGAACTGCTGAAGAGCTTGCTGCTGACGAGCAAGTTAGACGCGTATATTTAGGTCAAAATTTTGAGCTAAGAAAAAAATAATTTTATTTGACAAATATTTAAATTAAATTAGCGAATTATTATAAACACTTCTATTACAGTATATCATGAATAAAAACTTACTATTTACATTTCTTACAATTATCGTTTCAATATCTTTTCTTAGTAGTTGTAAGAAAAAATGTGTTATTGAAAAAGAAGATACTCAAGGAGGTGCAATCATTGCAGAAAGCCTAGTTTATCCTGCAGGAGGATACCAAACAGTAGATATGAGTGGAGACTATCATATTCATGCTAACTCACTTTATGCTGACACTTATGAATACAGTATAGATGGTGGATATACAAAACAAAATCTTGATTATAACCAATACCACATATTGGCATATCCAATGACATTAAAATGCAATGCATCTTTTGAAAGAACTGTAACTATTGATGCTACAAATCAAATAGTTACTTATAATATTAAAGCAACGGAATGTAAAGACAATTGTGATGAATTGCGTACAGTTGAAAATTACGTTTTAGTTCCTGCTTTCCCTGAGAGCTGGCTAGTTGTTTATAACCCAACGATTGAAGAAAAATAAATCACAAAAGATTACCACATAGAAAAGCCGTAAACAAAATCTGTTTACGGCTTTTTAATTTTATTATAAAAAAAAATGGCCATTCTTAAAGAATGACCACCAATTTCTTTTACGAAGGTAAATCAGATTTTTCTACTGAATTAACGCATCCACTTTTGTTTCCGTATGCATCACAATGTCCTCCTTGAGATGATCCACAAGATGCTAGTACAACTGTGAACATCAATCCTAAAAGTGTTAAAGCCAATACTTTTCTCATCTTGTTCTGTTTTAATTATTAAGGTTCTATTGATTGTTGTTGTTACAATATAACGACAAATTTACAATAAATTACAGCTCATTAAAAATAATCTTATTCACAAAGCCGTTTTATTAACTGAATTAATGTAATTTTCTGACTTAATGAAAAGCAATATTCTTAGGTTCTATTTATGTTACATGGTATTTATACCTCTAATTGTAAACGGACAAAAGAATTTTAAAATCCATTATAAAAACCCAAGTTTTGAACAATTTATAAAGCACCCTACTTCACAGTTTAAAGATAGTGTTTCTGCTATCCGCTATTTAGAATCCTTAAGACTGAGTGCAATTAATAAAGGATTTGTTTTAGCTTCGGTTGATAGCCTAAATTACAAATTAAACGAAATGGAGGTTTTCTTATACTTAGGGCCGAAATTTAATAATGTGATTTTAACAACGAACTCATCAAACTTGAGGTTCTTGCGAAAAAATGGTGCTATCAATGAAAAACTATTATCTAAAATCCCATTTAAACCACGTGATTTTGCAGATTATTTAAAGAAAATACAAAATACGTATCTCAATAATGGATATCCATTTGTATCGATAGAACTAGTTGAAAACACATTTATAGATGATAATCTTTATGCAAATCTTGAAATTAGCCCCGGATCTGTCTACCAATGGAACAAAATTCACGTAAAGGGAGATTCATCAATTTCATCAAAATATATTTCAAATTTAATTGGTATTAGAAAACATGATGTCTATAATGAGAAACAGCTAAATCAAGTTTCACTTAGAATAGCACAATTAAACTTTCTTCAAGAAATTAAGCCACACGAAACACTTTTCACTGAAACAGGCTCTGAATTATTTTTATATCTCAAATCAATCCCACTAAGTAGTGTTAACGGGGTTATTGGTTTACAACCAAATCCGAATGATTTGGAAAAATTAACAGTGACAGGAGATATCAACTTAAGGTTACTAAATGCATTTAAACGGGGTGAATTAGTTGATGTTAGATGGAAGAGTATAAGGCCAGAAACCCAATCTATAAAAGGGAACTTAAACTACCCTTTTTTATTTAACACAGCATTTGGTATAGATGGGAACTTTTTCTTATATAAAAGAGACACCACTTTTCTAGAGCTAAAATCATCAATTGGCGTAAATTACTCCCTCAGAAATGGCAGTCAGCTAAAAGCATTCTACCAAAACAATACATCAAACGTTCTTTCAGGCGGCCTCAACAATCCAACATTTACAAATCTCGGAAATAGCAAAACAAACTACTACGGTATCGGTTTAAAAACGAATAGACTTGATTATTTACCAAATCCAAGCAAAGGTTTTTCTGTTAATATTGAATCATCTATGGGAAATCGAAAACATAGTCCAAATGACACTACTAGTATTACTAATTCCTTAAGCTACAAAAATTTAATCGATGTAAAATGGTATTTTCCGATACGTAAAAGACACGTTCTATTATTAGCCAATAAAACCGAAATAATATACTCACCCTCTATTTACGAAAACGAGCTATTTCGCTTTGGCGGATTGACAGAACAAAGAGGATTCAATGAAGACGAACTATTTGCCTCTACTCGCACAACATCAACAGTAGAATATCGATTTTTACTCGATAAAAATTCACACGTCTTTTTGTTTTATGACCAATCATGGTATGAAAAGAATACAAAAAATTATCTAAATGATTCACCCGTAGCATTTGGTACAGGGTTTTCATTTAAAACAAACATTGGAATATTTAGTATCTCTTATGCGTTAGGCAAGCAATTAGACAATCCTATATTAATAAAGGATAGTAAAATTCACTTTGGATATATCGCCTACTTCTAGACTAAACTCGTTTGGACTGCATAACTCCACGAATTTCTTGCATAAAATCAGAAGCATAAACAAATTCAAGAATTTCTTTATTTTCTGTGGTAATTATCGATTTACTATTTCCTTCCCACCAGTTTTGACCTTGATGGATAAAAACTATATTGTCACCAATTTCGATAACAGAATTCATATCATGTGTAATAACAACAGTTGTCATATCAAATTCATAAGTAATTTCACGAATCAAATTATCAATAACAATTGATGTTTTTGGATCTAATCCAGAATTAGGCTCATCACAAAATAAATAGCTAGGATTCATAGATATAGCTCGTGCAATCGCAATTCTTTTCTGCATACCACCAGAACATTCTGCTGGATAAAGTTTGTTGTTTCCTTCCAGATGAACACGATCCAGGCAGAAATTAACGCGATTAAGCTTTTCTTTTTTGGTTAGATTCGTAAACATTGTTAACGGAAACATCACATTTTCTTCTACCGTCATTGAATCGAATAACGCAGACCCTTGGAAAAGCATTCCGATTTCTTTGCGAATTTCCACCTTTTCTTTACGATCCATAGCAGTAAAATTATTACCATCGTAAATAATACTACCAGTATCTGGTTGATGCAAACCAACAATACATTTTGTAAGTACTGATTTCCCAGAACCTGACTGACCAATAATCAAATTAACCTTTCCCTTTTCAAAAGTTGTATTGATATCATGAAGAATATGATTATCCCCAAAAGATTTATTTAATCCTTTAACTTCTATCATAACAAAATCATTTGAGTTAAGAAGAAATTTGCAATCAGAATGGCGATACTACTGCTGACAACCGCTTTCGTTGCAGCCTTACCAACATCTATCGCTCCTCCTTTGCTATAATAGCCATAAAAGGATGCGATTGAAACGATCAAAAATGCAAAGACAATTGTTTTAACTAAAGCATAAATGATATCTCCGATTTCAAAAAAGGATCGGATACCATAAACATACGTCTCAGTTGAAGCTAATCCTGACAAAACCAATGACAACCATCCTCCAACAAGACTTAATCCCATAGAAAAAATGATTAAAACAGGAAAGAAAAGTATGGCGCCTAAAATTTTTGGAAGAACCAAAAATGTAAGACTATTCACCCCCATAATTTCCAAAGCATCAATTTGTTCGGTAGTCTTCATAGTACCAATTTCGGAAGCAACATTTGACCCAACCTTTCCGGCTAGGATTAGCGACAAAATAGTTGGAGAAAACTCCAATATCGTACTAGATCGAGTAATGTACCCAATCGTATATTCTGGCAAAAAAGGTGAATCCATATTAGATGCTGTTTGCAATGCTATAACACCACCCATAAAAACAGACATTAAACCAACGATTGGTAGCGAATTAATTCCAATTAATTGGATTTCCTCAAACAACCTTCTTCTGAAAACACTCCATTTCTCAGGTCTTGAGAAAACAATCCATAACATTTGGATATACTTGCCAATATTTTTCAACACTCGAAACATACATTGCTAAATTAACTGTAATTTTCTTCATGACAACTTATTCTATCTAATTTCCTTAATTCTTATCCTTTTTTTGAATAATTTTGATTCAAATGGTTACAAAAAAAGAGCAATTCAAAAACATTCTTGCAAAATATATTCCTGAAGAATTTTTGGAGTATACCATTCAATTATTCATAAAACACCCTGTCAAGTTTAAAATATCTAAGCCTCGAAGAACAAAACTTGGAGATTTTCGCGCCAATAAGGAAGGACTTCACCAAATAACAGTAAATGGTGATTTAAATCGTTATTCATTTTTGATTACGACAATCCATGAGTTCGCCCACTTAATTACCTTTGATAGCTTTGGATGGAAGGTTAAGCCTCATGGCAATGAATGGCAAATGACTTATCGAAAATTAATGACTCCTATAGTTGATTCAACCCACCTGCCTTCAGACGTTTCGATTGCACTAAGAAATTCATTAATTAATGTTAAAGCATCTTCTTGTACAGACAAAAACTTGCAAAGAGTTTTAATGAATTATAACAAAACATCGCATTTAATCGCGCTCGAAAACCTTGATAAAAATGCTATTTTTACATTAAGTAATAAGGTTTTTAAAAAGGGAGTACTTAGAAGATCACGATTTGAATGCTCCGAAGTGAAAACAAATAAAAAATACCTTATCAACTGCCTTGCAATGGTAAATGAAATTAATTATGAAAAATAACTATAGTTTAATTATGGCTGGCGGAATCGGAAGTAGATTCTGGCCAATGTCAATTCCAGAAAGACCAAAACAATTTTTAGATGTGTTGGGAATTGGGAAGTCTTTACTTCAAATGACTTTTGAACGTCTGCTTGCTTTTTCTCCTGCTGAGAATATATACATTTTGACAAATGAGGATTACAAAGATCTCGTTTTGGAGCAATTGCCTCTCCTCAAAGAAAACCAAGTGCTAACTGAGCCTGAACGAAAAAACACAGCACCTTGCCTAGCATATGCTGCTGCTAAAATTCAGTCTTTAAACCCTGAAAGCAACATTATTGTTTCACCAGCTGACCATTTAATTTTAAATGAAGTGAATTTTGGAGAGACCATAAATGCTGCTTTATTAGCTGCTCAAAAAGATAAAATTGCTACCATTGGTATTCAGCCAACAAGACCTGATACTGGTTACGGCTATATTGAAGTAGAATCGAAGGATACATTTTCTAAAAATGAAGTTCTACCGGTTGTTCAATTCAGAGAAAAACCAAATCTTGATATTGCGAAAACATTTGTAGCTTCTGGTAATTTCTATTGGAATTCGGGAATATTTATTTGTAAATCAACTGTTATGCTAGATGCGCTTGCTGAATTCAAGCCCGATTTACATCATTTATTCACTTGCGAAAAGCAAAAATACAATACGTCAGAAGAACAAGAATTTGTAAATAATGCTTTCCGAAATTGTGAAGATATCTCCATTGATTTTGCTGTAATGGAACACGCTAAAAACATTGAAGTGGTGCTTGCAAGCTTCGATTGGTCAGATCTTGGTACATGGGGTTCATTAAATGATCACTTAAAAAAGGATGACAACGGAAATGCCATCATTGGTGATAATGTAAATGTATTTAATAGTTCTGATTCAATAATCAATATACCAGATGGAAATGTTGCAGTTATTGATGGTCTTGAAGGCTACATAGTAGTCCAATCAGACAATCGATTAATGATAATTAAAAAAGAAAATGAGCAAGAGCTCAAGAATTTCGTAAAATCAACTGAATGATAAAAAAAAATCCGAGCAATATGCTCGGATTTTTTTTTAATTCCCTCCCTTTAGTTGCTCTGCTTCCCAGCTTCGATAAAGATCAAAATAACTTTTTGACTCCATCACCACTACTCCACCTAAGGTATCGCCATATTTCGCGGGTAAACCACCAGTATAAACCATCATTCTACCAATAGACACACCTGGCACGCTTCCAGCATCTCTGGTTTTAACGCCATCGATTAAATAAATCATGTCCCCCTTTCTAGCCCCTCTAAAAACCAACTCACCATCTTCTGTCATACGAACATCACTAGACATACTAGACACTAAACTTTTAATGTCAAATTTTGCAGGAGATTTATCTATCTCTTTGGCGGTCATTGTTACTACAGGTAAATTTCCATCAATTAATCGTACTGTATTCCGAGCAGTAACTCCACCTCCTTCAAGCATTAAAACTGTACTTGTAAATGCTATTTTTCCTGTATTATAAAAACCATCCATTGGTACTTCAACGAATACATTCTTCATAGTGTCCTCGTATTGGCGAATATATAAGCTATATGTCCCTGCAGGAATTGCACTTATTCTAAATCGACCATCTAAATCCGTCTTTGTCTGATATCGTTTACCATTGTCATCGATAAACACATGAGCATCAACAATGGCCAAATTTGATTTTTTATCGACTACTTCTCCCACAACTTCTCCTAAAGAAACTTGACTGTAAATGTGGCTTGCGAAACAAACCACCACTAATGTTATTAAATTTTTCATAATCTTATTTTTAAATGTTCTTATTTCTAAGATGTATGAAGAATTCAATTTCCATAAAATAAAAAAGCCTTTTTGAAAAAAAATTCAAAAAGGCTTTAAAATCATTTTTCATCAGACTACGCTATTTCTGCGCTTGAGCACGGAAACTGACGGTCCACTTTTTTAAATAATCCTTGTAATACTTTTCCTGGTCCCACTTCAATTACTTCAGAAGCGCCATCCTTAATCATTTGCTCCATTGTTTGTGTCCAACGAACAGGAGCTGTTAATTGCTCTATTAAATTCTTTTTAATTTCTTCTGGATTAGAAACAGCAGATGCCACAACATTTTGATAAACAGGGCAAATTGGAGTTTTAAATTCTGTAGCCTCAATCGCTGCAGCTAGTTTCTCCCTAGCAGGCTCCATAAGTGGCGAATGAAATGCTCCTCCAACAGGAAGTATTAATGCTCTTCTTGCGCCAGCCTCAGTCAACTTTGCACACGCTTCCTCTACTGCCGGAATTGCACCCGAAATAACTAGTTGACCTGGACAATTATAATTTGCAGCGACAACAACACCATCTATTGTTTCACAAATATCTTCAACGATTTTATCATCTAACCCTAAAATAGCAGCCATTGTTGATGGAACAGAATCACATGCATCTTGCATCGCTAATGCTCGTTTAGAAACTAATTTCAACCCGTCTTCAAAACTCAATGCCTTATTAGCCACCAAAGAGGAAATTTCACCCAAAGAATGACCTGCTACCATATCCGGTTTAAAAGTATCTGCTATACATGCAGCTAATATTGTAGAATGTAAAAAAATAGCTGGTTGTGTAACTCTTGTTTCTTTTAATTCATCATCCGTTCCTTCAAACATGATTTTAGTAATATCAAAACCTAAAATTTCATTCGCTTGATTAAACAAATCTTTTGCAATTGAAGAACTTTCATATAGATCCTTACCCATTCCTGAGAACTGAGCTCCTTGACCTGGAAATACGTATGCTTTCATATTTTATAATTTATTACAAAAATAATAAAGTTGTTGATAGCACATAAAAAAAGGGTCGGCAAAACCGACCCTTTAAATGTATTTGCAATTTTTATTTAATTACAACTCTTTCAACAAGAGATCCATTTTCATTTGCAACTTTCACGATATAGATACCAGAAGCATTTGCTCCTAAGTCTATTTTCGTAATTGTATTAACTGTTGAGTTATAAACTACTTTACCAGTAAGATCAGTAACAACAATTGTGTTTTGTGTATTCTCACCATTCGTAACTGTAATAACACCTTCAGAAGGGTTTGGATAAACAGATACACCAGCTAAAGTATTAACACCTACAGATAAACTTGCATTGAAATTAGCTCTGATATAAGGAGCAAATCCAAATCCATTGTAATAATTAACAGCATTACCAGTACCAAAAGGTCCCCATCCAACTGTAGAATAATCATCATCTTCAGAAGAAACATCTGAACCACCTACTCTAAATTCTTCAGTTGTTGTACCATCAATTTTAATTAATTCAACGATGTAAGAAGTACCTGCTACTAAATTAGCTGGTGTAGGAAGTACTAATGTTGTAATTGCAGAAGTCCCTATATCAGAAGCGGTAACTGTGAAATCAGTTTGAGCAACTAAGTTTAAAGGATCTTGAATTGAAGCACCTGTCATTTCCTTAATAGAAGCTAAGAAGTAAAGACCAGTAGTTGTACCTGTACCAAAATTCACATCAATACCATAAACAGTTTGATTAACTTCTGGAATGTAGATGTTTCCAAAACCGTAAGGTTCTGTAGCAATATCAGGGCTATTTGCAACTGTGTAACCATAAGTACTAACAGCTCCATAATCATGTGCCATTAAATCATTATTAACAGTTAAAGTAGACGTTGTATAAACATCATCTGTAACATCCATGTCAGCTGGTAAAGTAAAACGAGCAGAATACACACCGTTTGCAGAAGGAGTATAAGCTGTATTAAACCATAATGTGTCATAAGCACCTACTGCACTTGTGTGTGAAACTGTTTGAGTTCCAACTACAGCGGCTCCACTCATTACATCACATGTAACATTAACAGTTTGAGCTTGACCACCTTGATTTTGAACGATAACACCAGCAACCATTGGTCTTACTTGAGTAAGTGGAGTCATTGAGTATTCGAAATCATTTATAATATCACCATGCCATCCGTTAACAACAGCGATATCATTATCTGGTAAAGTTAC
>ENA-UOYN01000607-UOYN01000607.1-marine-metagenome-genome-assembly--contig:-NODE-607-length-14428-cov-3.891185_pt1 | contig 14428 bp, 10 predicted proteins | sample MGYA00238176_ERZ767358 | MGnify/ENA primary metagenome ERZ767358 (study PRJEB28950, sample SAMN06266238) | marine metagenome | isolation source: Columbia River Estuary | place: USA:Columbia River Estuary...
CATGAAGATTTGAAATACTCCCCGACCATTTTTTTGTTTGGTAATTCTGCAAATATTAATCCAACGTTTTTTGAACTAGAAAAGGACTGATTTGGCTCTAAAAAGGTGCGAATGTTCTTATCGAATTTCTTCTTGTTTTTTAGATTAACCAAAAAACCCATTAGTTTATGGTCATTGAGATAAGTGACAAAGATAATGAGGTCACTTTTGTAATCAATTCCAACATTTTGATCAGCATCAGCTTTGCCACTTCTTCTTTTGTAAAGATTATCAATTAACGTTAGGATTTTAGTGTCTTCATGAAGAATAACAGAGCTAATTCCTTTGTCTATAATGGATTTTCCATCAATTCGAATTGCCATCACAGCCTTTTCAGGAATGTATTGATGATTGTAGTTTCCATTTGTTTTAAGCGAAAAACTAGAAAACCAGTAAATTCCCCATAAAAAGGCAATTAAAATAACCGAGGCACTTAAATTTAATATTGTTTTCATTTTTTGCACATGTCAAATGTAAAGCTCATTGTTTAATGCTAACTTTGTTTTATGAGAAAATTAGCCATTTTTATTTTAAAACTATTTGGTTGGAAGATAGATAAGAGAACACCAGAGGGTGTTGATAAGTGTGTTGTAGTTATGGGGCCTCATACCTCTAATTGGGATTTTATTATTGGTAAAATGGCATTTATAACTTATGGTGTAAATGGCCGATTTTTAATAAAAAAGGAATTGTTTTTTCCTCCATTAGGTTGGATTTTAAAGGCAATGGGAGGTATTCCCGTTGATCGAAAAGGAAAAAATAATCTTACAGATGTTGCCGTTAAATATTTAAACGATGCTGATAAGATGTTCATGGTATTTACACCAGAAGGAACAAGAAGCTATAATCCTAAATGGAAAAAAGGATTTTATTACATTGCTTTAAAAGCAAAAGTTCCTATCTATATTGGATATATGGATTATGAAAAGAAAATCGGTGGATTTCATAGCGCGTTTGAACCAACCGGAGATGTTGATAAAGACATCGCTTACATTAAATCTATTCTTTCTCAATACAAAGGGAAATATCCTGAAAAAGGGATTAAAAACGAATAATTTATTTAGCTGGGTTTGATTTGGCCCGTTTTTTTGTCAAAGTTATACGGACAATGTTTACATCCGCTTTTACAACAGTAGCCTCTTTTTAGATGGTATTTTTCCGTGAAAACAACATACCCTTCCGGACTTAAATAATATTCATCCTCATTAAGTTTGTCTTTTTTTGAAAAACCTGACATGTCATCATTCATTGGTTATTGTTTTGAAGTAAATAATAACTTTACAATTCAAAATTAATCTATTTTTAGCAACTATTATTTTTGTAATGAGTAATCCGCTTTTCGATACTTCTAAATCCCTTCTTCAATCCATTGAGCATCCTTTGTTAATTGATCACGGAATAAAACTTTTTATTAAAAGGGATGATTTAATTCATGAGCATGTTTCTGGGAATAAATGGCGCAAATTAAAGTTTAATTTATTGGATGCAAAACACAATAAACGCGATGGGATTGTAACTTTTGGTGGGGCTTTTTCAAATCATTTAGTTGCATCTGCCTTTGCTGCAAAATCTTCAGGGTTAAAATCAGTCGGAATAGTTAGGGGTGAGGAACTAAGTAAAGATTCAAATGAAACCTTGATGAAGTGCTCGGAATTAGGGATGGAGCTAGTGTTTGTTCCAAGGACAGAGTATTCATTGAAAAATGAAAAGTTCTATAAAGAGCAATTGTCACTTGATTATCCGAACCATTCAATAATTCCAGAAGGGGGGGCAAATTATTTCGGAATGATTGGCTGTCAAGAGATTTTAGCTGAAATTAAAATAGATTTTGATGAGATTTATGTTGCCCAAGGGACTACTACAACAAGTGCTGGATTGACGATAGGATTGAATGAGAATCAAAAAATAAACGTAGTTCCAGTTTTAAAAGGATTTCATTCAATTGATGAAATGACGGGCCTTTTTAAACAGTCGATTTTAGAAGAGTCATTTTATTTGGAACAGTTGGAGAATGTTGTTGTTCATTCTGAAGGGCACTTTGGGGGGTATGGTAAGTATACCAGCGAATTACTGGAGTTTATTCAGTTTTTTTACCGAGAATTCGCCATTAAATTAGATCCAATTTACACAGGTAAAGTGATGTGTTACTTTTGGAGTCTTTTAAAGTCCGGAAAAGTGAAAAATAAGACAATCGTTTTTATTCACACTGGCGGTTTACAAGGGTCAAAAGGGATCGCAGAAAAATCTGGTATTAAACTTTATTGAAGGAGTCTGATTAAATCTACTGCCTCTTTCACGTCATGAACTCGCAGAATTGATGCTCCTTTGGATAATGCAATCGCGTTTAATGCAATTGTTCCGTTTAATGCTTCTTCAGGTGAACAATTTAATTTTTTATAAATCATTGATTTTCTAGATAATCCAGCCAGAATTGGTAATCCAAAGAACTTGAAACTTTCAAGATGGGACAATAAATGATGGTTTTGATCAATTGTTTTACTGAATCCGAATCCAGGATCTAAAATGATGTCGTGCACTCCTTGTTTTTTTAATTCTTCAATTTTTTGCGAAAAATAAGTGCATATTTCTGAATAAATCGATGTGTATTCTGTGTTTTCATGCATTGTTTCAAATGATCCGTTTACATGCATTAGAATATAAGGGACCTTATTTTTAGCTGCTACAATAGCAATTTCCGGATCGAAATTAAAACCGCTAATGTCGTTAATCATACATGCTCCATGGTCAATGGCAATCTGGGCGACTGTACTTCTGAATGTATCAATTGAAATAAAAACCTCAGGAAACTCCTTCGAAGCTTGATTAATAACTTCTCTAATACGTTCAATTTCAATCTCTTCACTAACTTCTTTTGCTCCAGGTCTGCTGCTGTATCCACCAATGTCAATAAACGTTGCGCCTTCATTTATGAACTGTTCAATTTTTTTTAGTGCAAATTTTGTATCCGTTTCTCTGCTGTTGCTGTAGAAAGAATCAGGGGTGGTATTAACAATGCCCATCACCCTCGGTGTGGATAAGTCTAGTAATTTATCCCTCATAAGTAAGGTTGATTTACTAGGAAAATATGTATCTTCAACGTTTGAATTTTGCATAAAGAATTAATGACGAAAACAAATAACGAATATACAAATGTAATCAATGTTTGTAGAGATATCTTCTCAAAAAAGACAAAGGATTACGGAACAGCATGGAGAATACTTCGTCCTAGTTCCCTAACAGATCAGTTGTTTATTAAAGCCCAAAGAATTAGAACAATTCAAGAAACTGGTGAAAATAAGGTGGGAGAATCTGTAGATGATGAATTTATAGCTATCGTAAATTACTGCATCATGGCAATTATTCAACTAAGAGAAGAAAGCTTGAAAGAGCTAGAATTACCTGCAGATCAAGCGGTAGAACTCTACGATAAGTATGCTTTGGAGGCTTTTAACCTCATGGAAATGAAAAATCATGATTATGGGGAGGCTTGGCGAGATATGCGGGTAAGCTCATTAACAGATTTGATTTTACAAAAAATATTTAGAGTTAAACAGATTGAAGATAATAAAGGGGCAACTTTAATTAGCGAAGGAATTGATGCTAATTATTTTGACATGCTTAATTATGCTGTTTTTGCAATGATTCATTTAGGAAAAGGAAAAAACAATTAATATGAAAGAAAAAATTTCAATACAAGGAAGGTCATTGGTGTTTAATATCGTATTTATTGCGATTAATTTACTTGGTTTTACCTTTATTATTCTTGGTTACCACAAAAACTTTGAAGAGTCTTCTTCACTTTTTTTATTGCTAGGTCTAATTATGCTAATTGCTAGTACCGCTGGGATTATTCTGTTTAAGGGTAGATTAATGATGTCAAGTGTTGCAAGGGTTCTAGTCGGTGGGTTATTTATCGTTTCAGGACTTATTAAAGCGAATGATCCAATTGGTTTTTCATACAAGTTAGAGGAGTATTTCGAAGATGGAGCATTGGCTTTTAGAATAAAAGAATGGTTTTCATCCCCTGGTTTTACAATGGAATTCTTTATGGATTATGCACTGTTTTTAAGTGTACTTATTTGTATCGCAGAAATCGTTTTGGGAGTCTTAACTATTATTGGAGGTAAAATAAAAATCGTCTCCTATGCTATGCTTTTGTTAATGATTTTCTTTACGTTCCTGACATGGCACACAGCAAATTGTGATGGAACAGTTAAGTTTAAAGATAGAGACACATATGCGATGTCTGATCCTGTTGCAGCAATGAAAATTGAAGAGGCTAAAACAAATAAGGCATTAAAAATCGTATCCAAAACGAATAACACCTTAGTGGTCGATGAAATGAAATTGCCTCAATGTGTGGATGATTGTGGGTGTTTTGGTGATGCGATGAAAGCGTCGATGGGTAGATCATTAACTCCAAAAGAATCTTTATGGAAAGACATTACACTAGTTTACCTCGTAATATGGATTTTCTTGGCTCAATGGTCAATCAGACCAAATACACGAAAAGAAAATAGGGTCTTTATTCTTTCAAGTGTGGCTGTTGTCATATTTTTCTCCTGGGTCTTTAGTTGGTACTTCCCCGTTCTATTCGCATTGGTTTCACTTCTAGCTGCATTGTGGATTTTAAAGAATGGAGGTAAATATCTTGGCAATTATTGGGGCAGTGCATTGTTGGTTACAATTTTATGTTTGATATTCGAATTCTTTATTTTAAGATACAGTCCAATGAAGGATTACCGTCCGTATGCTGTTGGATCCAATTTGGTCGAAAAAACAAAAGATGGCGTTGAAGGGGTGTACGAAAGTATGCTAGTCTATAAAAATAAGAAAACAGGAAAAACGAAGGAGTACTCTTCAACTTCCAAAGAATATACAGATTCTAAAATTTGGGAAGATTCTGATTGGGTTTATGAAAGCATGGTTCAAAAAGAAATAATTGCAACTAAAATCCCGTCGATTACAGAACAATTTAATCCTTTTATTGGTTTGCCTGAAATAACAGAACATGAACTTACACTTGATTTTGTTAAAGATGCTTTAGCCAATACCAAAATAAAAGCGATTAGAGTTAAGGAGGTCGAAGGTGGTTACATTTCAGATGTTCCGATGGAAGAGTTTAACTTAACAGATTATGAAACAGAATATTATACAATAATCGATACGGTCGAAGTTCAAGATCCAAACATAACCGATATCAGCATTAGAGAATTAATTCTAAGTGCACCAAAAATTGTTGTGATTTCTTCTAAAACATTACTTGAAGGAGATTGGAGTGAAATTGAATCCATTAAACAAATTTTCAAGGATTGTAAAAAGAAAAATGTACCGTTTGTAGTAATGTGTGGAGCAAGTAGAGAGGATATTGAAAAGTTTAGAAAAAAACACGCTTTTTACGCTCCATTCTTTGTCAATGACGAAACAGAGATGAAAGCTATTTCTAGATCTAATCCTGCAATGTTGGTAATCGAGAAAGGAATTGTAGTTGGTAAATATAGCCAAAGAACAATTCCATCATCAAAAGCATTTAAGACGAAATATTTAGGTAAATGAGAAAAAGAATTGTAGCAGGAAACTGGAAAATGAACCTTGATTATGAAGGTGCGATTGAATTAATTAAATCGTTGAAGAAGAGTGAACTAAATGATACTGCGCGTGTGATTGTTTTTCCTTCTAGCTTATTTTTAAAACCAGTGATTGATTTGGCAGAAGTAGAGGTGGGAGCTCAAAACTTTTGTGCAAATGATAATGGAGCGTATACTGGAGAGCTGTCTATCGAGCAATTGAAAAGCATTGGTTGTAATATTGGTTTGGTTGGGCATAGTGAAAGACGAATGATTTTTGGTGAATCAAATGAAGTTGTCAAAAGAAAAGTTAATGCAGCAATTCAAAAGAATTTTTCAATAATATTTTGTTGTGGAGAACCACTAGACGTGAGAGAGAATGGCTCTGAATTTGAATTCGTTAAAAATCAATTGGATGAAAGTTTATTTCATTTAAATCAAGACGAAATAAAAAAGGTAATCATAGCTTATGAACCTGTTTGGGCTATTGGTACAGGTAAGACCGCATCTGCAGAGCAAGCGGAAGCAATGCATTCTGAGATTCGAAAGTGGATTAAAGAAAAGTATTCAACTGAAACAGGAGACCAATTCATAATTCTTTACGGCGGTAGTTGTAACGCTTCTAATGCAATTGAGTTATTCCATAAGTCTAATGTTGATGGTGGTTTAATTGGTGGAGCAGCATTAAAATCAGAATCATTTATACAAATTGTCAATGCTTAATTTAGATACACTAGAAGTTATTATAGAGTTAAATCCAAAGGATCCATGGAGTGAAATTCTCATAGCAGAGCTTTCTGAAAGTGGGTTTGATAGTTTTGTTCAAACAGATAATGGAATTATCGCCTATGCAAATGCATCATTAAATGCCGATGAAGTTCTTCAAAATTCATCATTGAAACTAGATGAAGTGCAATCCAATGTTTCTAAAAATATCATTCCTCATCAAAATTGGAATGCGCAATGGGAGGAAAATTTTCACCCTGTGTTTGTGGAAGAATATGCTTCAATTCTAGCACCTTTTCATAATGTTTCTGAAGCAAAGGGAATGTCGGTGATAATTCAACCTCAAATGTCTTTTGGTACCGGACATCATCAAACTACTTGGATGATGACAAAGTTTCTATTCGAGATGCCTCAAATTGCTAAAAATGTATTAGACATGGGCACGGGTACTGGTGTTCTTGCCATTTTTGCTGAAAAATTAGGAGCAGAGAGAGTTTTAGCTATTGACATAGAAGATTGGTCTGCTGAAAATGCCATTCTTAATGCTGAATTAAATAACACGAATAAAATTGAAGTTCTTTGTGGTGATGTTGATTTACTTGGCGATGAAACCTTTGGATTAATTATTGCTAACATCAATAAGAATGTTTTAAAGATGCATATGGAAACTTATGCTAATTGTCTGGATAAAAGCGGAACACTGTTGTTAAGCGGTTTTTTTATGTCTGATATTCAAGAATTAAAAGAGTTTGCAGCTCAATTTGGTCTTTCTTTGGTTGAAGAAATTAATAAAGATGAATGGGCGGCAATGAAATTGACTAAATAGAATTATGAGAAATTTTACAAAAATTATCTTTTTTGCGAGTGTGTTTTTCTTCGTGAATCAAGCTGTAGCGCAATCATACTCTAGTAATAGAGAGAAATTTGTTAAAGAATTCCAAAAGAATTTAAGTGATTATGGAAAAGGAGATTTTCATGATTTCGTGAAAAATGATTTACCTGTATTATTGCTCGAATCAAATGATTTTAGTGATGTGGTTTTTACCCAAATGGTCGCTACTTGTAATCTGCTGGAAGAAAAAAAATTCAAACCTTACCCTGAGATTTACAATTATGTCTTTTCTCTTTCATCGCTCGTTAAGAGTAAACAACCTACTGCAAGTTACAATGCTTGGCATAGTTCAGTCGATAAACTTTTGGATAGCAGATATGTTAAAAAGTTTGAGGATTTTATTGAAATGTCTGCAAGTTTCTTTTCTGAAAGAAAAATAGCTGCTTCTTCTAATTTTGAATGGTTCTATTTGAATGGAACATATCAATTTGAATTTGATAACAAGGCATATATTAAGTTTCAAAATGGAAACCTTGTTTGCCGTGCAATTTCAAACCGAACAGATCATGAAATTTTGGATAGCCTTGTTGTATACAATGCAAGTGGGAGTTATGATCCAAACCTTAAAAAATGGGAAGGTGAAAACGGGAAAATTACTTGGGACAAGGTTGGATTAGATGGAACAAAAACCTTCGCAGTGCTTAAGTCTTTCGATTTGTCTTTAAAAACTTCAACAATGAGGGTTGATTCGGTGACGTTAACGACACCTTATTTTAGCAAGCCAATTGAAGGAATGCTGACCGATCGTGCATTTAAAATCAATAGAGAAGAGGATAAGATTTATCCACAATTCTTGTCTTTTGAAAGCAAATTATTAATTAAAGAAATTGTTCCTGATGTTGATTACTTAGGAGGTTTTTCACTGCAAGGTTCAAATTTTATGGGGACAGGTTCCAATGATGTTCCTGCAAAAATATCTCTTAAAAGAAATGGAACAGTTTTTATTACTGCAAAAGCACCATTAATTATTGTTACCCCTCAAAAAATAACGATTCAAAAATCCGAAACTGCATTGTTCCTGAAGTCAGGAGATTCTCTGTATCATCCTGGATTAGATTTTAATTACGATCTAGAGAAGAAAAGTGTTCAAATGGTAAGAACAAAAAATGGAATAGGAGAATCACCTTTCCAAGATTCATACCATCAGTTGGATATTTATGCCCCTAAATTAAATTGGATTGTAGGTACAGATTTACTTGATTTCACCTATGAATTTGGAACAAGTCAGGAACAAAAAATGGCAACTTTTGAATCAAAGGCTTATTTCGACGCGAGGGTATACGATGGTTTAGCTGGTTTAGGTACCGTTCATCCACTTGTTGCTTTGTCAAGGTATTCTTATAAATACGATGAGCCTTTGTTAACCGAAGGCGCTGCTTCATCTGCATTGGGTTTAACTGTTGAACAAGCCAAATCAATTTTATTGAAATTGTCAACCATGGGATTCATCACTTATGATACGGAAGGAAAAACGGTTCGATTGAATGATAAATTGGAAACTTTTGTTAGATCAAAATCTGGCACAAAAGATTATGATAACATTGTTTTTAGTTCCGATTTAAGGCCAAAGGAATTAAAAGGATATTCTCCTGAAGAAATTGCTAAAGATGAATATTTGAGCTCCATCCAAAAGCACTATGATGCGCAAAACGAAAAACGCCGATTAATGAAGAATTTCGGTACTATCGACTTGTCTACTTTAGATTTATCACTAAATGCTATTGACAATGTGGTTGTTTCTGCAAGTAAAAATGTGGTTGTTTTTCCGGAAGGAAGTGAGGTTTTAGTTCGAAAAAATAGAGATTTTAATTTCTCAGGATGGGTCAATGCAGGTAAAATTGAGACGAATACCGTTGCAGCCTCATTTGAGTATGATACCTATAAAATTAAATTACTTGAAACGGAAAATTCAGTATTTAGAGTTAGACCTTTAAGACAAGAGGATGGACTTAAATCAATCCCAATGGTAAGCAGCTTAACGGGTGTTGCGGGTGAATTGTTTATTGATGACCCTTCAAATAGATCAGGTAATAATGTCAAATTTGAGCATTATCCAATTTTGAAAGCCACTTCAAAGGCTAAGATATTTTACAATTCAAAAGACATTTTTAGAGGAGTGTATGATAGTACTCGATTCTATTATACGTTAGAACCATTCGAATTGGATAGTTTAAATGGATTTAAAGAAAGTGCACTTCGATTAAAAGGTTCTTTGACGTCCGCAGGAATATTTCCGGTTTTTAAAGAAGAAATTCAAATAATGCCAGATTATTCGTTTGGGTTTTCTACAAAAGCACCAACGGGTGGATTCCAGTTTTATGGTACAGATGCTAAATATGAAAATAAAGTAATTCTCTCACATAATGGACTTCAAGGGGCCGGTACAATTAATTTTATTAATTCAACTTCGGTTTCCAAAGGACTTAGTTTTTTACCAGACTCTACAGTTGGTATTGCTAAGTTTGTGAATAGACCTTCTGAAACAGGAATTCAATTTCCGCCGGTCTTAGCAGAAGAGGCTTACATTACCTATGTACCAAAGAAAAATATTTTGAAAGCAGCTTCTATGCCAAAGCAAAATCTAGATTTTTTTGGAGGGGAAGCTAAAATGAAAGGGACAGCAATTATTTCTCCTAAAGGAATGACAGGAATTGGATTAATGACGTTTGAAACTGCAACTTTAATTTCGGATAATTTCAAATACAAACGCTATGACATTGATGCTGATACTTCTAGTTTTAATTTGAAAAATGATAATGAGGATGTTTCTGAAGATCCACTTTCATTTAAAACGGATAATGTTACTTCACATGTGTCATTTAAAGAAAGAAAAGGGGAGTTTACTTCAAATCAAGGTGAGTCAACAGTCGAATTCCCATTAAATCAGTACATGTGTAAAATGGATAAGTTTACATGGTTTATGGATGATTATGCAATTGAAATGGAGCGTCAGCAAGATAGAGATGTTGCTATAAACTCTGGGGTGGATTTAAAAGGACCTAATTTCTATTCGACGCATCCGAAACAAGATTCATTGCAATTTATGGCTCCTAAAGCTAAGTTTAGTATAAAAGATAAAACAATTTATTGTGATAAGGTAGAATATATTGATATAGCAGATGCAAGAATTTTCCCAGATAGCATGAAGCTAAATATTAGAAAGAAAGCTAAAATTGATAAGTTAGTGAATTCTGAAATTGTAGCGAACTACATTACTAAATATCATAAATTTGTTAAATCGGAAGTCGAAATTTTGGCTAGAAGAGATTATAAAGCATCAGGTGAATATGCGTATTACGATTTAGATAGTAATATTACTTATATCGTAATGAAAGATATAGGTCTAGATACCGCGTACCAAACAAAAGCACATGGTGTTATTGATCAGTCGGTGAATTTTAAATTAAGCCCTAAGTTTGATTATTATGGAGACATGCATATTCGTGCTTCAAACCCTACAGTATTATTTAAAGGAGCTACAAGAATTAATCACGAATGTGATAAGTTCGATCGAAACTGGATGTCATTTACCGCGGAATTAGATCCTAAGAACATTCAAATTCCGGTTCAATCAGATATGAAAGATTTAGATGGTGGCCCTATTTCAGCTGGTATTGTTTGGAGAGATTCTCCTGTGGTTGATAGTATTGCTTTGTATCCAACATTCTTGTCTAAAATGGTTTCTGCAGATGACCCAAAATTAATGTCTGCATCAGGTTTCCTTCAATACAATGATGATGCGAAGGAGTTTCAAATTGGATCTAAAAACAAATTATTAAACAGGTCTGAAGCTGGTACATTCATAGCGTTACATACTGAGAGTTGTTCAATGAATGGTGAAGGTGAGATTTCACTTGGAATGGATTTTGGCGATGCTGAAGTTTCTGCTGTTGGAGTTGTAAATTACAACCAAGCTACTGGTGAAACGTCGATGAACTTAACAACGAAGTTTACAATGCCGCTTGATAAAGGGATTTTCCAAGATGTGGCTAAAAGAATTAATGAGATTGAGGGTCTGAAACCAATGGATTTTGCTTCAACAACCTTGGAGCAAGCAATTGTTGAATGGGACGGAGTAGCAGTTGCAGATGAATTTAAATCTAAATTTACGATTGATGGTGTTGTGAAAAAAGTTCCAGATTCGTTCTCTAAATCTATTACTTTCTCGGGGGTTCGTCTTAGTTCTTTTGAAGATAAACAACAAAATCGAGGTTTGATTACAAATGTTGAATCAGCTGTTCTTGTAAACGTTTATGGTGAACCTGTAATGAAATATGTTCCATTCAAAGCTTTCTTCCAACAGATCTACAGTGGTGGAGGTGGCGATAGGTTTACCTATTTCTTGAATATTCCTGGCGGTCGTGATTATTTCATGTATTATTCAATGAATAAGAAAGATGGTACACTTAGAATCAAGTCGGGTGATCAAGAGTTTAACACTGCTTTGTCTGAAATGAAAGAAGATAAAAGAAAAACAAAGAATTTTTTATATGAGTCCACTACCAATAGTGTTTATGTAAATAAATTCTTGGAACTTTTTGCTGAATAATGATTGAAACTATATTTTTTGGAATAATTGCATATTTATTAGGATCCATCCCAACTGCAGTGTGGTTGGGTAGGTTAAAATACAATACAGATATCCGTGAACATGGGAGTAAAAATGCTGGTGCTACAAATACGTTCAGAGTCCTAGGTAAAAAACCAGGTATTTTTGTTCTTACTTTTGATGTGTTAAAAGGTGTTTTGGCTGTCCTCTTGCCTTATTTCGTTTTAGATTTACCTTGGGGTACTGAAGAGTTAATTCACATTCAATTGATTTGTGCAATTCTTGCAGTTATAGGACATGTTTTACCAGTTTTTGCCAGCTTTAAAGGAGGTAAGGGGGTCGCGACATCTTTAGGGGTGATTATTGGAGTTCATCCACCTGCTGCTGGTATTTGTGTACTCATTTTTTTGATTGTTTTTATTGCAAGTCAATACGTTTCACTTGGTGCTATAATCGCTTCTATTTCTTTTCCAATGTTGCTGTTTTTTGCTTTTAAAGTTTCTTCTTTTTGGTTGTTAGTTTTTAGTTGTGTGCTTTCTACTGCAGTTATTTTTGCGCACAGAAAAAACATTGGTCGACTAATTCGCCTGGAAGAGAATAAAATGAACCTTTTTAAGAAATAAACGTACATGTATTCAATGCAAATTATGTAGATGATTATAAATTAGTGTTTTGCTTTAAACATATTTTTAATGTCTTTCTGTTTTTGTTGAGCTCATTCATAGTGGGTGCTCAATCAAATGAAGAACTGAAAGAAGAAGCCAACAAAATGTTCGAAAATGAGCAATATGTTGAAGCTACTAAATCATTCTTGCATTTATTATCCTTAAATCCAACAGATGTTGATTTGAATTTTAAGTATGGAGCATGCTTGCTCTACAATTCAAATCAAAAGAATAAAGCACTGCGATACCTTAATTTTGCTGTGACTGTTGAAAATGTTGATCCGAGAGCTTTTTATTTTAGGGCCAAGGGGTTGCATTTTAATTATCAATTTGATGATGCTCGAAAATCATACGTTGAATATCAAAAGTTGACTCAAGGGAAAACAGATAAAAGATATGAGGTTCAACGCCAAATTGAGATGTGTGATAATGGAAAAAAGTTGTTGTCTACCTTTACCGATATCATTGTTGCGGATAAAAAAGAAATTGACCAATCTAAGTTCTTCAGAATTTATTCGGATTCAAAAACGATAGGAGGGGCTATCCTTGTCACGGAGGAGTTTCAGTCGAAATTGGATAAAAAAATGAATCATATTCCAATCGTTCATTTCCCTCCAAACGCGAAAGCAATTTACTATTCTAGTTATGGTGAAAGTTTAGACTCTGGAAAGGACATTTACGTTCGAAGAAGACTTCCGAATAATAAATGGGGTGAACCTCAAAAAGTACCTGGATCTGTCAATACGAATAGTGACGAAGATTTTCCATATCTACACCCTTCTGGTAAGATTCTTTATTTTAGCTCAAAGGGCCATAATTCCATGGGAGGGTATGATGTCTTTATGTCTGAATTAAGTCCAGATGTTTTTTCATTTGGAACGCCTGAAAACGTTGATTTCGCAATAAGTTCACCCGACGATGATTTATTTTATGTTGTAGACTCATTGTTCGAAAATGCCTATTTCGCTTCAGCGCGTCAAAGTCAAGATGGTAAATTGCATGTTTATAAAGTTAAAGTTGCACGAGTTCCAATTCAAGACGTCATTGTGATGGGGGATTATCTCTCAGAAATTTCTCCAAATGATAAATCAATTCAAATTGACTTTAAAGCAGTATCCAATGGAGCGAAAGCAGGTGCAGTAGCAACAAATAAGGCAGGGAAATATTCGTTTGTCTTTCCGAAGGGAGGTAAATATGAATACATCATTAAACTGGATGGTGATGAAACCGAATATAAATTTGAAGTCGAACTTCCTTTTTTAGATGAATTCAGGCCACTTAAACAGCGAATTGTTCATCGTATGGAAAACGGTGAAGAAGTGGTTCGGATCTATAATTTGTTTGATGAAAAAGTTGAAGGTGGCGATGAGTTGATTGCTGAAGTAATTCGTAAAAAGTCAGCCTTAGAAATCAATATTGATAAGTTTGATTTGAAAGAGTTGAACACAGGTTCTGAAACAAAGGAAATTCTTGCGAATCTAGGCTTTAATAATATGTCTATTGTTGAAGTCAATGATAAGGTCAATGAGTTAATTTCAGGTGCGAAAGACAATTCAAATATAGCTGCAAAAATTGATGCAAATTTAGCGACAGAATTAAGTGTTAAGGCAGATCGAATAGTGACTTTAAATACTGTTCAAAATGAATTGGTTAATAAAGCCGCAAAAACGAACGACCCTGTTCTAAAACATAAGTTACTGACTGAAGCTCATCAAAAAGAGGTTCAAAAGTTATCTTTGATTGATGAGGTCGAAATGCTAACTGAAACTAGGTCAGAGGTAACAACAAAGTTGAATATCCCAACCGATAAAATTGATGAATTGATTGAAATTCAAGAAGCATTTAATGCTTTGGTTGAAAATAAAGAGGATTTAGCAGCTTTAAAATTATTAAATGAAAACAAGTCGGTTCTTGATAATGTAAAGAGTGGAACACAAGAGGAAATGATTCAAAATATTGTTCGTCAAAATGTTGAATTGTCGAATGAAAT
>ENA-UOYN01000626-UOYN01000626.1-marine-metagenome-genome-assembly--contig:-NODE-626-length-14056-cov-3.750304_pt1 | contig 14056 bp, 13 predicted proteins | sample MGYA00238176_ERZ767358 | MGnify/ENA primary metagenome ERZ767358 (study PRJEB28950, sample SAMN06266238) | marine metagenome | isolation source: Columbia River Estuary | place: USA:Columbia River Estuary...
GCCTTTCCGTACTGAAATGACATAACTTTCAGCTTTATTTCTTGAGAATTTAAAACTATACTCACCAAGTTCGTTTGCGTTTGTCGTTCCAATTAATGATGTATTTCCTCCTCCAGCTTCAATTTCATATAAAAAAACAGTTGCTCCAGAATGGCCTTGACTCATAGTTAAGTCACTAATAGTTCCTTTGATTGTAAATTCTGAAACTCCCTTTTTACAGGAAAACAAAAGCACTACAATAAAGGAAAGGTATATTAATCTCATAGAATTTATTTTTTTTCAAAACTAATAAATAAACGTTTAAGCTTGATTATTCACAGATGAATGTTGAAATTATGTCCATTAAAAATAAAAAATACTTTGCAGTTAATAAATTGTTTTACATATATTAGCACCTTAACTTAAAACTAATATTTATGTCAGAAGAAAACAATGCAATGCAACCACAAGGAAAAGGGTTAGCAATTGGAGGATTTATTTTATCCTTAGTAGGATTAATTTTTACAAGTGTAGTTATGGCCATCGTTATGGCAAACATGATGACTGGTGGAGGTAAAGGATTAGCTTATTTTTGGGTAGTACTTTGTTTAGCGTCAGTAGCATTATCTGTTATGGGAATGATGAAACTTGGTAAAACAGGTGGTAAAAAAGGTTTAGCAATTGCTGGTATGATTATCGGAATTGTTGCTACAATCTGGGCTGTTCTTGCACTTTTAGGCTTAAGCGCAATGGAAGGTATGGCTAATGAAGTTGGTGCTGATGCATTGAACGAATTAAACAATAGCTTGAATCAATTAAACGAATTGAACTAAGATATTCTTAATCAAGAAAAAAGTCCTTTACTTTTAGTAAGGGACTTTTTTTATTACATCTTGTATGATTATTTAGAAGTCCCAAGATTAAAGGGGCTTTTTCTATCTTTTCAAACCCAATATTTCCGTTTGTCTTTTATGAGAAGTTCTAAAATAAACTTAATTTTAACGTGATTATTTACTAAACTTTATCTTTAAGTGAATAACAAAACAAGTAAACAACCTAATAGAAATGAGCGAACTAGATGATTTATTGGATCCAGGAGTTAAAGACACAACGAATAGTAGTCAAAATGTAGTTGGTTCTGCACTTCCAAATGCAACTGCAACGTTAGCTTTAGGAATAATATCAATTGTAGGATGTTTCCTGTATGCTATCCCAGGTTTAATTTGTGGAATTATCGCTGTTGCGATCCATTCCAAGGATAAAAAATTATATCAGTCTGACCCAGCTAGATTTGAAGTTTCATATAAAAATGCCAAAGCAGGTTTTATATGTGCGATCATCGGACTTTCACTGTCAGCTCTATACTTAATTTTACTCATATTCGTTTTTGGAGTTTTCTTTACAGCAGTGTCTAGATTTTGATTCAATGTAGTATAAAATCAACTACGGGTTTGGATTGCTTAACTTGTGGTTTTCAAAGATCAATACATTATTTGTTAGAAGGTGAGTTTTTATCTAGTCTAATAATCTTTCCAGCTGCAATCCCATTTATAATAACAATTCTTTTTACAATAACTCACTTGTTTTTTAAGTTCAAAAAAGGTGCAGCAATTATTGTTGTCTTGTTTTCTATTACTTCTGGAATTATGCTAACCCACTTAATAATAAAAATGATAAACGGGAGTGCATTTCATTAATTCAAACCCTAGAATTTGATGGCTTTTATTAACTTTGTAAAAAATAAATACAAATATGTCAGACGATAAAAAAATAATATTTTCTATGGTTGGTGTATCCAAAGATACGCCAGCTGGTAAGCAGATTATAAAAAACATATACCTATCCTTTTATTATGGTGCAAAAATTGGAATCATTGGACTTAATGGTTCTGGTAAGTCAACAGTAATGAAGATTATCGCTGGTCTAGATCAGTCATATAGAGGTGAAGTTGTCTTTTCAGATGGTTATTCCGTAGGATACCTTTCTCAAGAGCCAGAACTTGATGAGTCTAAAACGGTTAAAGAAATCGTGATGGAAGGAGCTCAAGAAACTGTTGATATTTTGGCTGAATTTGAAACAATCAATAACTCATTTATGGATGAAGACATCTTGAATGATCCTGATAAAATGGATAAATTGATTGCTCGTCAAGGAGAAGTCCAAGATAAAATTGACGCGCTAGACGCGTGGGGACTCGATCAAAAACTCGAAAGAGCAATGGATGCTTTAAGATGTCCGCCAGACGATCAAAAGATTGGAACTTTATCTGGAGGTGAGCGCAGACGTGTCGCTTTATGTCGGTTATTATTGCAGAACCCTGACATTTTATTACTAGATGAGCCAACCAACCACCTTGACGCTGAATCTATTGAATGGCTTGAGCAACACTTACAACAATACCAAGGAACTGTAATTGCAGTAACTCACGATAGATATTTCTTAGACAATGTTGCTGGATGGATTCTTGAATTGGATAGAGGTGAAGGAATTCCATGGAAAGGGAATTATTCATCTTGGTTAGAGCAAAAAGGTGATAAGCTGAAGCAAGAAGAGAAAACTGAATCAAAACGCCAAAAAATGCTTGCCCGAGAGTTGGAGTGGGTTAGAATGAATCCGAAAGGAAGACATGCTAAAAATAAGGCGAGAATAGCAAATTACGATAAAATGCTTTCAGAGGACTTAAATTCGAAAGATGCAGTTCTTGAAATGCCAATTCCTAACGGGCCTCGTTTAGGGAACAACGTAATCGATGCCGTTAACGTTTCTAAAGGATTTGAAGATAAGTTATTGTATGGTGATTTGAATTTTAAATTGCCTCCAGCAGGAATTGTTGGTATTATTGGACCAAATGGTGCTGGGAAGACAACTATTTTTAAAATGATCATGGGCGAATTAATGCCTGATTCAGGTCAGTTTGAGGTTGGAGATACAGTTAAACTAGGTTACGTAGATCAATCTCATAGTGAAATACATCCTGATAAAACCGTTTTTGAAGTTGTTTCAAATGGAATGGAGTATGTTGAGATTGGTAATCAGAAAATAAATGCACGTGCTTATTTGTCTAAGTTTAATTTCAATGGTTCTGATCAGAATAAAAAAGTTGGAGTTCTTTCAGGTGGTGAGCGTAACCGTTTGCACTTATCAATGACTTTAAAAACAGAAGCAAATGTTCTTTTACTAGATGAGCCGACAAATGATATTGACGTTAATACATTAAGAGCATTAGAAGAAGGTATTCAAAACTTTGCGGGATGTGCCGTTGTTATTTCTCACGACAGATGGTTTTTAGATAGAATTTGCACACACATCTTAGCATTTGAAGGTGATTCTGAAGTCTACTGGTTTGAAGGAGGCTACACTGAATACGAAGAAAATCGTAAGAAAAGATTAGGTGACAATGCACCGAGTAGAATTCGATATAAAAAATTAATAAAATAATGGAAGAGCAGGTAAATAACCCTTTACATGGTAAGTCACTCGAGTTTATTGTTAAGCAATTAGTAGATAGATTAGGATGGGAACATATGGGCTATTTGGTGCCGATTAATTGTTTTTTAAAAGACCCAAGCATAAAAAGTAGCCTTAAATTTTTAAGGAAAACTCCGTGGGCAAGAGAAAAAGTTGAGAAATTGTATCTAGAAAGAGTACATCAATACGATAAATAGAATTATGAGTTTAACAGGAATAGAACCAAAAGTACTTTGGAATAACTTTTCAAAATTAAATGCAATACCAAGACCGTCAAAAAAGGAGGAGCGAGTTATTGCTTTTATGATTGAGTTCGGAAAGTCATTAGGATTAGAAACAATTCAAGACAGGATAGGAAATGTTATAATTAAAAAGCCTGCTACTTCTGGGATGGAACAGAGAAAAACTGTAATTCTTCAATCTCATTTAGATATGGTTCATCAAAAAAATGCTTCAACAGTTTTTGATTTTGATAATCAAGGAATTGAAATGATAATTGATGGGGACTGGGTGAAGGCAAACGGAACAACTTTAGGTGCTGATAACGGAATCGGTGTTGCAGCTATTATGGCTGTTCTTGAGAGTAGTGCCATTGTTCATCCAGCCATCGAAGCAATGTTTACCATTGACGAGGAAACTGGGATGACAGGTGCTATGCAGTTAGATCCATCTAATTTTGAAGGAGAAATACTATTGAACCTTGATACTGAAGACGATGATGAGCTTTCAATTGGCTGCGCAGGTGGTATTGATACAAATACTGAGTACAGTTGTAGTTTAGAGGATATCAATTCTGATTCAAATTTCATCACGATAAATGTTTCTGGATTGATTGGCGGTCATTCAGGAATGGATATCGACAAGGGAAGAGGTAATGCAAATAAAATCATCACTCGAATCCTGTTATTTTTAAATAAATCTATCAAATTTCAGCTAATTAGCATTGATGGAGGAAGCCTTCGAAATGCTATCCCACGAGAGGCGAATGCAGTAATTGCTTATGACAAAAATTCTGAGACTGAATTAAATCAGATGTTTCAAGAGATCTCGGACAAAATAATTACAGAATTTCAAGAAATTGAAGGCGAACTTGTTTTAAAAATGACATCATGCCAAAGTTCTGAGCGAGCAGTTTCAGAAGAGGATAAGATGAAAATCTTAAACACATTGACAACGGTACATAATGGAGTATTTCGAATGAGTCCCGAAATAGATGGGCTTGTAGAGACTTCATCTAGTTTAGCGAGAGTTATTTTAAAAGAAGGTCTTTTTTCAACTCAATCTTTACAGCGTTCAAGTGTTGAGAGTACAAAGGATGATGTTGCAAACACAATAAGAGCATGTTTTGAATTAATGGGATGTGATGTGGTTCAAAATGGAGATTATCCAGGTTGGAAACCAAATCCAAATTCTGAAATTTTACAATTAATGGCGGATATGTATCGTCAAAGATTTAATGAAGAACCTCAAATTAAAGCTTGTCATGCAGGTTTAGAGTGCGGAATCTTATTGAAACATCTACCTAATGTTGATATGATTTCTTTTGGACCAAATATCCGTGCAGCACATTCACCTGATGAGAAGGTGCAAATCAGTTCGGTATCTAAGTTCTGGGACTTCTTCTTGGAGGTTTTAAATCAAACTCCTGCTAAATAATGAATAAAGAGCATGAGCTTGTTCGGTTAGCGAATGCAAAAATGCCTTTTGGAAAGTATCAAGGACGTTATTTAATCCATCTGCCAGAACACTATTTAGTGTGGTACAAGAACAAAGGCTTTCCAAATGGCACACTTGGTAAGCAGTTAGCGTTAGTTATGGAACTTAAAGTTAATGGTCTAGAAGGATTAATTATACCATTAATCCAAAAATAATTTACAAATTTAAATTAACACCTAAATACTTCATTTACAGTATTTATACTGTGTATAGTTCACGTATTAGTTAAATTATAATTTACATTTAGATTATTTTTTTTTACATTTTCTGAAACTTTAATAAAAGTCCCACGTAAATCTGGTGGTATTTAAAAATTAAAGAGATGCAATTATCAAACTTCAACATGATTAATAACAAAGTGAAATCGGCAAAATTCAAATTGTCTCAGCACAGAAGTCAAGGTTCTAAGAGTCAACTTAACATTTTTCAAGTTGCAAAACTTATGGATACGATTAAAAGAGGAGAGGATTCAACAGAAAATTCTTCAGCAAATATATTTTTCTCATTAAACTAAGGTTACACTTAGGTTAAGGAATGCAACTCCACTTGGGGCTGCATTTTTTTTATGCCAAATTGTAAAATATAATTACATTTGTAATTAAGTAATTAAGTTACAAATGTTAATTCAAGAGAGAATCCAAATTATAATAAAAGCGAATCGCCTTACACCATCAGAATTTGCTGATCAAATCGGAATTAAGAGGTCAAATTTAAGCCATGTGCTAAGTGGCAGAAATAAACCAAGTTTAGACTTTCTTGCGAAGATTATTAATGCTTTCCCTAAAGTAAATGCATCCTGGTTGGTAACTGGAGAAGCTAGAGAAGAGGTTCAACAAGAACCAGCGGTAAAAGAATCACCCTTAAGTAATATTAAAGAGATGTCGCCTGTTGTGAAAAGCGACAAGTCAATTGAAAAGATTATCGTTTTTTATAAGGATGGGTTGTTTGACGAGTATAAGCCTAATGCTTAATAACTCCAGAAGCTATTAATTCATCACCTAGGTAAAGCGCAGCGAATTGACCAGGGGTAATGCCACGTTGACGTTCTTTAAATAAAATATAGATACCTGAATCTTCAACAATTAACTTTCCTTCTTGCAACGTTTGTCGGTAGCGAATTCTGAAATTTAATTCTAATTGACTTAATGCTTCTAAGTTGTAGCGTTTATTCACAAAGTGAAAGTCCTCATTATCAATCTTTAGAGCCCATCTGTTTAAACCATTATGTGAATCATTTTGACCAGAATACACTGTATTGGTATTTACATCCGTCCCTATTACAAATGAAGGATTTGGTCTCCCCCCAATATGTAAGCCTTTACGCTGACCAATCGTATAGAAATGTGCTCCTTGGTGAGTAGCGACTTTAATTCCTTGCTCGGCCGTGTAGGTAAAAGGTGCTGAAAGTTCAACGACATTGGATTCTATGGGCGTTAACTCATTATACAACTCATATTGAGGCAGATTGTCTGGAATTTCAATCACATCCCCATTAATTGCTGTAAGTTTTTGTTGTAGAAATGTTGGGAGACTAATTTTGCCTACAAAACAAAGTCCTTGAGAGTCTTTTTTATCTGCAGTATGTAGTCCATTTAATTCAGCAATTTTTCTTACTTCTGGTTTTAATAACTCACCAACAGGGAAGAGTGCCATGGCAAGCTGCTCCTGACTCAGTTGACATAAGAAATAAGATTGATCTTTATTCGGATCTTTCCCTGCTAATAAACCGAATGAACCGTCAGGATGTTGTATTTTTCTGCAATAATGTCCAGTTGCCACAAAATCAGCTCCGAGCTCTTTAGCGGCGTTTAAAAACACATCAAACTTAATTTCTCTATTACATAAAACATCTGGATTCGGTGTTCTTCCAGATTGGTATTCATTAAACATGTAGTCGACAATCCGTTCTTTGTATTCAACACTTAAATCTATAACTTGAAAAGGGATGCCAAGTGTTTGTGCTATCAAAAGAGCATCGTTAGAATCGTCAATCCATGGGCAGTCATCTGAAATTGTAACACTTTCGTCGTGCCAATTCTTCATAAACATTCCAATCACTTCATAGCCCTGGTCTATTAGTATTTGAGCAGCGACACTTGAGTCTACACCGCCGGAAAGTCCTACAACAACTCTTTTCATACTGCAAAATTAAACATTTTTATATGCTAAAATGCTATTTACAAAAGTAAACATCAAATTTACAATGTAATTTACATTTGTACATTTAACTAATTAACATTTGTTGGATAGATAGATGATTAAAGCATAAATAATTTAATTAATTTAGGACCATTAGAAAAATAGTAAACATATCAATCGCCTTATTAATTAGCTCGCCTTTGTTTTCTCAGGCTTGCGATAAAGTAATGTTTACTGGAAATGTCCGTGACACTTTAAGACCACAATCTTTCTATAACTTAATGATAGTTAATCGCAGTACTGGTCAGGGTGTTTTCGGTCAGCCAAATGGTAGCTTTAACGTATATGTCCGCGAAGGTGATACCGTTGCTGTTTCAGTAAAGGGGTATCCTGTGATAACAACAATTGTCAAATCGGATGAGAATTGTCAAAGCAGGCATTTGTTTTACGTTGAAAATAAGATTCAGGAAGTTGAACAGGTTGTTGTTCGTCCTTTGAAAAGTTTAGAACAAATCAAAGAGGAAAGAAGTGCTTTAGCGATGCGTGAAACACGTATGGTAACAGGCATAGAGGTTATGCGAAGTCCAATCACAGCATTATATCAAGCGTTTTCTAAAACAGAGAAAGCGAAAAGATGGGTTGCAGAACAAGAACATTTAGACAATCAAAAATCAATTGTAAAAGAATTGCTTCGAACCTATGTCGCTTATGAGATTATAGATCTGAATGACCAGGAGTTTGATGAGTTCATTTCATTCTTAAATACTGATGAAGATTTCTTGAAAACAGCTACTGAAATGGAGCTTATCACTTTCATTCAAGATAAATTTGAGCACTTTCAATCAATGAGGTAGTATCAGTTTTAATGCGTTTTAGATTATTTCTCGCTGGTTTGATTATTTACTTTCACGAAATAACTTCTCATTTAATAGGAATTAGGCCGTTTCTCTTTTTAAATTTCCTTAATTAACTTATCTTGCAGGCGTTTTAAATAAATGATTTATGAAAGAAGTTAACATGCTAAACTTTATCAAAGAAGTATTGAATAATATGCCAGCTGAATGGTTAAATTTAACAACACATCGACTGGATATTTACGAAGAGAAACTAGCAAAAACTCAATTTTTAAATCAATTTGAATCTCTGTTTGAAAAAAATGATGCTTCCACAGACTCATTGAATAGTTTACCTACTTCTTTTGATTATATCCGACTTGGTCATCCGCTTTCTTGCGTTCTTGAATGGTTTATCGCAAAAACAAATAATCTCCAATCAGATGAAGTAATTGCTTTTTCATCTAGAATAGCGCCAGCCTTGGCTATTCTAAGGAAGAATTTATTAGAAAACAAGAATACGCTTATTGCTTATTCCGGAGTTATGCCAGAATTCTTTAATGAAGAAATCATTAAAACTATTTATGGTTATCAATTCGAATTAGTCAAAGTTGACAATGTAAATGAAATATGTGATTTTGCAGGTACAACAGTTTTCATTTCATTTCAGGACGACCTTGCTACAATTAGTCATAATTCTAATGTTGATTTTTACATTTCAGCGAATGAATTTTATGGCAGTATTATCAGTGTTAACGGGGTAGATAATAGATCTTACATATCAGAAATACAACATGTAAGAAGAAGAGAGACTATAGCAATGACGCCAATCAATTGTTTCGAAGTATTAAAAGGAATGATTGATTCTTCTTTGTTACAGCCTAAATTAAAGGATTTTTCTGCGGATAAATCATCTGTTTTGAATTCAATCAAAAAAATAACAGAATCACATTCGCACGCTGTAGTTGGATCAAGTGGACTTTCAATTCAATATGCTATCATGATGGGATTGATTCATGATGCTATGGAAAACCATAAAGGGAAAGCCATAAAAATAATTGTACCTCCAAATTGTTATGGAGGAACAAATGATCAAGCTAGGAGAGTGGCAGCTTGTATAGAAAATGTTGAAGTAATGGACCTTCCTGTTGATGGAGGCAATGATATGGTTCAAAGCATCAATCAGGTTCTTGAGTTGATTGCTAAAGAAGATGCTGTTCCTTATATCATTGCTGAAATCCCAACGAATCCGAGAGTTGAAGTGCCTAATCTTGGTAATTTAAGAGATGTTTTAAGTAAAAAACGATTAACTAAAGATGGCAAAGTATCTGTGGAGCCTGTTTTTATTTTAGATCAAACTTTTTGTCCGAACATTCACTTTTTAGGAGAAAATGAGATTCTTTCTAGCGTGAAAACAATTTCTTATGCGAGTGGGTCAAAATTTCCAAGCGGCGGTCTTTGTACAGCTGGGTACTGTGTAGGAAATAAAAGGGCTTCTAATTTGATAGATAAAATTGAATTGCATTTAAATTTATGTGATAATGAAGCTACTACTTTACAATATGAATTATTAGCAAAACAATTGCCATCAATGAATGATAGGATTCATGCTGCATATTTGAACACAAGAGAGTTTGTCAATTTTATTAAAGAGACATTGCCTGAAGCTAAAATTAATTTTGTTTCTGAAGAATTGGCTGAACAGGGCTTTACTCCTTCTGTATTCTCATTAGATCTACCTACAAAAGGAGATACAGACGAAGAGAGAGAGCTTTATAAAAGAGATTTGAATTTAAAGTTGATTCATCTGATGATTACAGAAATCCCTAATGAAAGTAAATATTGTGTGAGCTACGGTCAATTAAAAGGGTGTTATTGGACAATTCCAGCAACATCAACGCAAGGAACAACCAAAGAAGGAGATAAGGACTATATTGCAAGAGTGGCGCTTTCTGGAAACATGGACCTTGGATTGCATAAGGAGGTTTTCAAAAGATTTGTTGAAAGCATTTAAAAGAAAAAAAACTAAACAAAAAAAAATCCTCGATTTGTATCGAGGATTTTTTTTTGTTTAAATCTAAAATTATTATTCTACAGTAATGCAACCGTCTTTGATTGTTACCTTTGAGCCATCTTTTACTTTCACCCAGCCACAAGATGTTTTTATTTCAACAACGGATGCACTTGTTTGAATTGAAGCAGAACCTGAAGTAGAACTTCTAAATTCAACTTTTTGTGTTGAACCGTTCGATTTTACCTCCATTGTGTGATTCTTAGAATCTTTATTGTAGTACTTTATCGTAAAAGCACTTGCAACATTAGCTATCAAAAGGAAAGCCAAGGATAAAAACATCATTTTTAATTTCATAGTAATAGTTTTGTAATTATATAATTACTTGAATATAAGCTTTTTTGAAGACTAATCTTCTAATTCTTTCAATCGTTTATCTCTTTGCATAGGATTCTCTCCATTGTTTTTCTCTTTAAACAAATCAAAACGCGTAGGAACTCTCCTTGCTGGCCATGAATTATTATTTAAATCTGTGTCTGCTGTTTCAAGAAAAGGATCTAATAAAATTTGAACAACTTCTTTGTCGAAAATAAAGACTTTAGAAACTTTTTCTTCTTGTCTTCTCCATATTTCAGCAGGAATACGGATAACTTCAGTTGAATTATCCTTAAAAGTAAATTCTAAAATTAAAGGCATTGGTATTCCACCAATATTCGTGAAATTTAATTCATAGAACTGTTTACCTGACTTAAGAAGATCTAATTCTTCTTGCGAAAGTTTTGACTTAAACTTCTCGTAATCTTTCAAATGCAATTTATCTGTTTTGTAGATATCTTGCTTTGCATAAAAATCATCAATATATGAATCGCGTTCATTAACAGTCTCAGAAATATCTTTTAAATTTCTTTCAACTCCAATATGAACATCTTTTTTGGCATCTTGATCTTTTTGCCATTGATGTTCTACTTCAGGGTTCATGGTGTTAAGTTCGAACCACTTAACTTCATCGAGACTAATATCAACATTATCTGTCGTGTAGAACCAAGCTCTCCAGAACCAATCTAAATCAACTGCAGAAGCATCTTCCATAGTTCTAAAGAAATCAGCAGGAGTAGGGTGCTTAAATTTCCATCGTTCACAATAAATTTTAAAAGAGTAATCAAATAATTCTCTACCCATTACAGTCTCACGTAAGATGTTTAATGCGGTAGCAGGCTTTCCATAAGCGTTGTTACCAAATTGCCAAATTGACTCAGAGTTAGTCATAATAGGAGAGATGTAATTTTTGTCGCCTCTCATGTAATCTGTTATCATATGTGCTGGACCTCTACGTGAAGGATATCCTCTTTCCCATTCTTGCTCTGTTAAATACTGAACAAATGTATTTAAACCCTCATCCATCCAAGTCCATTGACGCTCATCTGAATTAATAATCATCGGGAAAAAATTGTGACCAACCTCATGAATAATAACTCCCCACATCCCGTATTTTGTTCCTTCAGAGTAGGTTCCATCTTCGTCTGGTCTTCCTCCGTTAAAGCAAATCATTGGGTATTCCATACCAATCCATTTTGAATGAACAGATATTGCTACAGGGTAAGGATAATCAACAGTGTATTTTGAATATGTTTTAATTGTGTGAGCAACTAGTTTTGTTGAATATCTTTCCCACAGTGGATTTCCTTCTTTTGGATAGTAAGACATTGCAAGGATATTTTTATCACCAACTTTAACACCTTGGGCATCCCACATAAATTTACGTGATGAAGCAAAAGCAAAATCTCTTACATTCATTGCTTTGAACACCCATGTTTTCTTAGAATTCGCCTTACTTTTTTCTGCTTTCTCTGCTTCATCTTGAGTAACAATCAAGACTGGTTCATCAGAGTTTAGTGCTTTTTTCATTCTATTTCTTTGTTCAACAGAAAGAACAGAGCTTCCATTTTGTAATTCACCTGTAGAACCAACAATATGATCAGATGGAACAGTAATCGAAACTTCATAATCTCCAAATGGCAAAGCGAACTCTCCACGACCTAGGAATTGCTTATTTTGCCATCCTTCCACATCATTATAAACACACATTCTTGGGAACCACTGCGCAATTGTATATAAATAATTGTCTTCGTCTTCAAAATGTTCGTATCCTGATCTACCTCCAACTTTCATTCTGTCGTTGATGTTGTACCACCATTTGATTTTAAAAGAAATACTTGTTTTCGGAGCTAATGGTTTATCTAAATCAATCCGCAACATGGTTTTATTGATAGCATAATTCATGTCTCTACCAGATGTCGACTTGACTTCTTCAATTTTAAATCCACCATCATAATAGAAGAACGTTTTATTGACATCTGCAATCGATCTAAAATCTTCCATTCTTTCAACTTCAATCAATTTAGAATCAGAATCAATTGCACGTACATTTTGATCCAATTGAATCCACAAGTATTCTAAATAGTCTGGAGAATTGTTGGTATAGGTAATTGTTTCATCACCTGTCAGTTTTTGGGTTGCATCATCAATCTCGACATTTATTTTGTAATCTGCTTTTTGCTGATAATAATTATGCCCAGGCGCTCCCGCAGCATTTCTGTATTCATTTGGTGTTGGAAGTGTCTGACCCAATTGTGCAAACTTATTTTCCTGACTATACGATATGACAGGTAAAGATAGTGCGAGTAAAATTATTTTCTTCATTTTAATTAATTAGCGATGTTTAATGTTTTAAATCGTTCGTTTGATTGAAATTCAGCAGTTATTGTTGAGTCTCTATGGTAATAGGTAATCTTATTCATTTGAGCTGACTGAAAATTCATAATGGCATCAAAGCGACAAGAAATTTCATTTTCAAAAGGAATTTCTTGTGACTGCATATAAATCAATATTCTACCATCTAAATGTTTTTCTAGTCCGAGAATCTTGAAGTCAGTTTTATTACTTCCAAGAATAAGAATAAAATGTTGGTTGATATAATTCGTTAGAATTTGTATCTCAGGATTGTCAACATTAAGGGTTTCTAGGTCTGTTAATAAAAACCCATCTTTAGACATTGCATCTTCTAAATCGTGTAATGTGAAAATCAAGGTAGATTCAAATCTATGACTGAAATCGTTGTACTCTGTTTCTGCGAATCCAAAAAAATAATCATGACCATATGCATTTAACGTGCAAGTGAAAATGATTAAAGAAAAGAATACATTTTTCATTTTTTGATCTTTAGCTGACCAAAATAATAATATTTCATTGGAAGTTTGTTACCGTTCATCAAATGATGTGTTAATTTTGCATCCAAATATTTGTTATGATGAAAATTGGGATAATTGGTTGCGGAAACTTAGGGATGTCAATTCTGAAAGGAATTAAATTAAGACTTCCTGATAGTGAGGTTATTGCATCTAAGAGAGACATAAAGAGCCTAGCTAATGAAACCACTGATAAAATTAGCTTTACAACTGACAATTCAGATGTAATTAATCAATGTGATATTTTAATAATTGCATTGAAGCCATACACAATTATTCCTTTTTTAAATGAATATAAAACTCAAATTGATGCCAAGCGACACACTGTGATTTCTGCAGCAACGGGCATTCAAATATCTGAAATAGAGGCTATCATCAAAGGAGTAGGAGTCTACAGAGTTATGCCTAACACAGCTTCTTCAGAAAACTCATCAATTACTGCAATCTGCTCAAATAAAGACCCTTTAGAACGACAAGTAATAGTAAATGATTTATTCTCTGCCATTGGAGAAACTGTAGAGATTGATGAAACATTGATGGAATCAGCAACAATACTTGGTGCATGCGGAATTGCATATGTATTACGATTTATGAGAGCAATGATACAAGGTGGAATTGAGGTTGGATTTGATGCTAAAACTGCTACCAAAATCGTTGCTCAAACA
>ENA-UOYN01000634-UOYN01000634.1-marine-metagenome-genome-assembly--contig:-NODE-634-length-13857-cov-10.023837_pt1 | contig 13857 bp, 9 predicted proteins | sample MGYA00238176_ERZ767358 | MGnify/ENA primary metagenome ERZ767358 (study PRJEB28950, sample SAMN06266238) | marine metagenome | isolation source: Columbia River Estuary | place: USA:Columbia River Estuary...
TATCTTGTTAATTCCATACAAGAAGAAGGTAGAATTATTAAATCAATTTCTCCTAAAGTATACAATGCACAATTATGCAAGCCAACTACTATTAGAGACTTACGCATTGCTTTAGAAGGTGTTTGTATTAACGGAACGGGAAAGACTTTATTTAAAAATAGCCTATATAAAGTTGCAGGTAAAACGGGTACAGCCTTAGTGGCGAATGGCAATAAGGGTTATGGTGAGGGAATATATCAATCTTCTTTTGCGGGTTATTTCCCGGCAGACAACCCACAGTATACAGTTGTTGTCATTATAAAAAATAAGCCACATGCCGCTAGTTTTTATGGAGCTTCTGTAGCAGGTCCTGTATTTAAAGAAATAGCTGACAGATTGTATTCAACTTATATTCAAAACAAATTAGACATCGCACCTGTTTTTTCAGTAAAAGATAGTTCCTTATTTAATTATAGTATTTCAAAAATATCATTGCAAACCATAGCAAAACAATTATCTATTCCTTATCAAGACTCTTCATTGGCTTCTACTAATTGGATACAATTAGAAGGAAAAGGAAAAAATTTGAAAGCAGCTACACAAGTAATTTCAGATACTACCATGCCCAATATGACAGGAATGAAATTGCAAGACGCTTTATGGCTTTGTGAGAAGAAAGGATTACTTGTGAAATGTGTGGGTAAAGGAAAAGTAGTGAAGCAAAGTATTGCGCAAGGAGAAGTTATTATTAAAGGACAACAAATTCAAATTGATTTAAATTAATGAAATCTTTACAATCTATATTATTTGGTGTGGCTTTAAGAGAGGTAGTAGGTACTACCCAACAAGAAGTCACCACTATAGAAATAGATTCAAGAAAAATCATTAAAGGTGCAGTCTTTGTGGCAATTAAAGGTTTACAAGCAGACGGCCATTCATTTATACCTGCTGCCATTGAGAAAGGAGCTACTGTAATTGTTTGTGAAAATAAGCCTGTAAGTTTAGTAGACGGCCTTACTTATATAATGGTAGAAAATGCACAAGAGGCAGTGGCTATTATGGCGCATCAATTTTATGATGAGCCTTCTACACGTGTAAAATTAGTGGGTGTAACAGGTACTAATGGTAAAACAACAGTAGCTACCTTATTATATAAATTATTTTCTGAATTAGGGTATACCTGTGGCTTAATAAGTACAGTGCAAAACCATATTGGTACTGAAATAATTGCTGCTACACATACTACACCCGACGCTATTCAATTAAATGCATTATTGCATAAAATGGTGGAGGCAGGCTGCACCCATGTATTTATGGAAGTAAGTAGCCATGCTATTCATCAGCACCGTATTACTGGATTACAATTTGTAGGAGGGGCTTTTACTAATATCACACATGATCATTTAGATTATCATAAAACTTTTGAAGCTTATATAGAAGCTAAAAAAACTTTCTTTGATAAATTACCTACTACTGCTTTTGCTTTAACGAATGTAGATGATAAAAACGGGGCTATAATGCTTGCGGATACCAAGGCCACTAAATTAACCTATGCTATTCACGCACCTGCTACTTATAAAGGGAAAATTTTAGAAAATCAATTAAGCGGACTTGTAATGCTTGTGAATGATATTGAAGTGCATTGCCGTTTGATTGGCACATTTAACGCCTATAATTTATTAGCCGTATATGGAATCGCTATTCAACTAGGTGAAAAAAATACAGAAGTCTTAACTGTGTTAAGTGCTTTAACAGGCGCAGAGGGAAGATTTGATTATATCGTAAGTACAGAAAAAATTATTGGCATCATTGATTACGCGCATACACCAGATGCCTTAGAAAATGTCTTAACTACCATTGCTAAATTAAGAAAGGGGAATGAAACAGTGATTACAGTGGTGGGCTGTGGAGGAGATAGAGACAAAACAAAGAGACCTATTATGGCGCAGGTAGCTTGTGATTTAAGTAATAAAGTATTTTTTACTAGCGATAATCCAAGATCGGAAGATCCGAATGAAATTATTAAGGATATGGAAGAGGGCTTGACAAGTGCAGCCAAAAGAAAGTATATCAATATTGTGGATAGAAAAGAAGCCATTAAAGCAGCTGTAAGTTTTGCAAAATCGGGCGATATTATTTTAATAGCAGGTAAGGGACATGAGAAGTACCAAGATATTAAAGGTGTGAAGCACGATTTTGATGACAAGCAAGTATTAGCCAACCAATTTAAAGAATTAGAAAAATAATCAATATGCTGTATCAATTATTTTCTTGGCTTGACAAAACATTTAATATCCCAGGTTTGGGGGCTTTTCAATTCTTAACTTTTAGAATTGCCATGGCTATTTTAATGTCATTATTTATTGCCACGGTGTATGGTAAAAAAATGATTCTTTTTTTACAAAGAAAACAAATTGGCGAAACCGTGAGAGAGCTCGGTTTAGCGGGTGAGCAACAGAAAAAGGGAACACCTACCATGGGGGGTATTATTATCTTATTGAGTATTTTAATTCCTACTTTATTATTTGCCAACTTAGATAAAGTCTATATCCGATTAATGATACTATGTACAGTGTGGTTAGGCCTTATTGGTTTTTTAGACGATTACTTTAAAATTAGAGCAAGAAAGCAAGCGCAAGCTCAAGGCGGTGCGTACAAAAAGCAAAATAGCGATGGCTTGGCGGGTATTTCAAAAATTATTGGTCAAGTAGGATTGGGCATTATCATTGGTGTTACACTTTATTTTAGCAATGCTGTCACGGTAGAAAGAGAAATTATTTCAACCACTATTTCTGAAAGCTTACAAAAAGGAGAGAAGGTAGCAAAGGGTGCAGATGTAGTTGTAAGAAAAATTAATGGAGTAGAAAGACGATTCGTAAAAGTGAAAACACCTATTACCACAATTCCTTTTGTAAAAAATCATGAATTTAATTATAGTAAAATAATTAGTTGGATAGGACCAGGTGCAGAAAAGTATACTTGGATTATTTATATTCTTATTGTCACTTTTATTATCACAGCCGTATCTAATGGAGCTAATTTAACCGATGGTTTAGATGGCCTAGCTGCTGGTGTATCCGCCATTATTGGCGCCGCGCTGGGTGTATTTGTATATGTAAGTGGTAACTATGTATTTGCCGATTATTTAAATGTGATGTACATACCTAATTTAGGAGAGCTATCCATTTTTGTAGGCGCCTTTGTAGGAGCTTGTATTGGTTTTTTATGGTACAATGCATATCCAGCGCAGGTTTTTATGGGAGATACAGGAAGCCTTGCCTTAGGAGGTATTATTGCATCACTAGCCATTATTGTTAGAAAAGAATTGCTAATTCCTATTTTCTGTGGTGTGTTTTTAATTGAAAACTTATCTGTTATTATTCAAGTAAGTTATTTCAAATACACGAAGAAAAAATATGGAGAGGGAAGAAGAGTGTTTTTAATGAGCCCACTTCACCATCATTATCAAAAGAAAGGATTTCACGAAAGTAAGATAGCCGTACGTTTTTGGATCATTACTATTTTATTAGTCGTGGCTTCTATATTAACCTTGAAAACAAGATAAACCCTTGGCAAAAAAATTAGTCATATTAGGTGCAGGTGAAAGCGGAGTAGGTACTGCTTTATTAGCCAAACAAAAAGGCTATGCAGTATTTGTATCTGATGGCGGCGCTATCAAGGCTAATTTTCAAAAAGAATTAGAAGATGGGGGTATTGAGTTTGAATCGGGTTCACATAATGTCGAAAGAATATTAGCAGCAGACGAAGTGATGAAAAGCCCAGGCATTCCAGAAAAAAATGAAATGGTGAAAGCCATTAGAGCAAAAGGCATACCCGTAATTAGTGAAATTGAATTTGGCTATAGATATAAGGGCAATAGTAAAATAGCTGCTATCACTGGAAGCAATGGAAAAACTACTACAACGTCCTTATTGTATCATATCTGCAAACTAGTGAATGAAGATGTAGCCATGGTCGGTAATATTGGGTATTCATTTGCAAGACAAATAGCTCAAGCACCTAAAGCCTTATACATTATTGAAGTGAGCTCTTTTCAATTAGACGACATACAATATTTCAAGCCTGAGATTGCTATTTTATTAAATATCACAGAAGATCATTTAGACAGGTATGATCACCAATTCGAAAATTATATTAAAAGCAAGTTTAGAATTATAGAGAATCAAACTGCAGAAGACTATTTCATCTATTGCATAGATGATGAAACCATCGTAAAACATCTAGAACTACTAACCATCAATACTAACCCACTACCATTTTCTATGAAACAAGAAGTAAAAAAAGGAGGCTACATCAAGAACGATCAAATGATGTTAAAAATCCAAGAAGAACGCGTTACGATGAGCATTTATGATTTTGCCTTAAAAGGAAAGCATAATGCTTATAATACCATGGCTGCAAGCATTGCGGCTACTACCTTAGGTATCAGAAAAGAAAAAATTCGCGAAGCAGTAAGTAATTTCCATAGCCTAGAGCATAGGATGGAATTTGTTGCTACTGTAAGAGGCGTTGATTTCATTAATGATAGCAAGGCCACCAATGTAAACAGTACCTGGTATGCTTTAGAGAGCATGCAAAAAAACACTGTTTTAATTTTAGGTGGTGTTGACAAAGGAAACGATTACGAATTAATTGCCGATCTAGTAAAAGAAAAAGTAAAGGCTATTGTTTGTATGGGTACCGACAATAAAAAAATAATTGAATTTTTTAAAGATAAAGTAAGCACTATTGTGGAAGTGGACAGCGCTAAAAAAGCAGTCAATGCTTCTTTCAAATTAGCAGAAAAAGGGGACTTAGTTTTAATGAGCCCAGCTTGTGCAAGTTTTGATTTATTTAAAAACTACGAGGACAGAGGTCGTCAATTTAAAGAGTCTGTAAAAGAACTATAATTTCTGTAAAAGAACTTTAATTTATGTTTAACGATACTACAGACAAATTATTTTCACAAATGCCCACTATTGGCGGCATGAAAGAACATTTAGACCAAAGAACGAGGGGTGATAAATACATATGGGGGTTAGTCATTGTATTATCGCTTATTTCTATATTGGTAGTATATAGTGCTACTGGTTCATTGGCTTATAAAATGTATCGTGGAAATACAAGTGTGTATTTATTTAAACAAGTCATATTTACTTTAGTAGGTTTACTGGCTATTTTTGGTTTGCACCGCGTAAACTATACTGTCTTTTCAAAAATAGCCACCATTTTATTTATGTTGTCTATTCCTTTATTAATATATACTTTATTTTTTGGTGCGAGAATTAATGAAGGTAGTAGGTGGATCAAATTACCCATTATTAATTTAACTATTCAGACAAGTGATTTAGCCAAGCTGGCTTTATTTATGTATTTGTCTAAGATGTTAAGTAAGAAACAGGAAGTCATCAAAGACTTCAAAAACGGATTTTTACCTGTTATCACTCCTGTCATTATTATTTGTGCATTAATTATGCCTGCGAATTTATCGAATGCATTATTAACTGGGGCCACTTCATTATTATTAATGTTCATTGGAAGAGTAAGTATTAAGCATATTTTATTAACCATTCTAGTGGCGATGATACCACTAGCTATTATAGTTGGTGTGGCCATGGCCACGCATTCCAGTAAATCGGTGGAAGGAGGCCCTGTGGTAGCTGAGCAAATGAAAAGCTATGGTCGTGTTGGTACCTGGGTAAGTAGAGTGCAAGACTTTATGTATGCCAAGGATAATGATGTGCCCTATCAAGTGCAGCAAGCAAAGATTGCCATTGCGAACGGTGGTATTTTTATGGGATTAGGTCCCGGCAATAGCAGACAAAGAAATTTTCTACCACAAGCCTATAACGATTTTATTTACGCTGTCATTATTGAAGAGTACGGATTACTAGGCGGGGTCTTTATTATTTTCATTTACCTCGTTTTCTTATTTAGATGTATAAGAATATTTAGAAGATGCCCCTATGCATTTGGTGCCTTTCTTGCATTGGGATTAAGTTTTACATTAATCATTCAGGCTATTGCAAATATGGCAGTGAATGTAAACATAGTGCCTGTAACGGGTGTGACATTGCCATTAGTAAGTATGGGAGGAAGCTCATTCATCTTTACTTGTTGTTCTATTGGACTTATATTAAGTGTGGCTAGAAACGTAGAGCAAATGGAAGGCAGGGCACCTATAGAAACAGAAATTGAAATACCTGAAGAAAATAACGAAATAGATACTGAAAATAATGTCATTGAAGCAAAAGCATAATACATTACGCATCATCATTGCAGGTGGTGGCACAGGAGGTCATATCTTTCCAGCCATTGCGGTAGCCCAAGCTATCAAAGCTTTAGCGCCTGATGCTGCTATATTATTTGTGGGTGCTTTAGGCAAAATGGAAATGGAAAAAGTACCCCAGGCAGGATTTGAGATTAAAGGCATTACCATTGCAGGCTTTAATAGGTCTCAATTATTAAAAAATATCTCACTGCCTTGGAAACTTTTGAAAAGCTTTTTTCAAGTAAGTGCTATTTTTAAATCGTTTCAGCCCAATGCAGTATTTGGAGTGGGAGGCTATTCTAGTTTTCCAGTTTTAAAATATGCGCAAACAAAAAATATTCCCACTTTTATACATGAGTCCAATGCCTTTGCAGGCAAGGCGAATACTTGGCTGGCTAAAAATGCTATAAAAATATTTACGGGTACATTGGGTATGGAATCTTTTTTTCCTGCTTCTAAAATTGTAGTAACTGGAAACCCTATTAGAAAAAATATAATCAATCATTCTTATACTAAGCAAACTGCTTTACAGGTATTTAATTTAGAGGCTACTAAGCAAACCATTTTAATTATGGGCGGAAGTTTAGGGGCTAGTTCTATTAATAAAGTCATTCAAGCCAATTTAGTTTCTTTCTTTGACAAAAATATTCAACTAATTTGGCAAACGGGCAAACCTAACGCCGAAGTATACGCAAACTCGGCCCATAATTATAAAAACGTATTTGTGCATTCCTTCATTGATAATATGAGCGCCGCTTATGTTGCTGCTGATATTGTCATTAGCAGGTCTGGGGCCATGGCCGTTTCAGAAATTTGCATCACGGGTAAGCCTGCTGTATTTGTGCCTTATCCATTAGCAGCAGAAGATCATCAAACTTTTAATGCCATGACCCTAGTCAATAATAATGCAGCTGCTATAGTGAAAGATAAAGAAGTAGGGAATGATTTAATACCAAGCGTTTTGCAATTACTAGGAAATGAGCAGCAGATGCAAACCATGCAAAATAATATAAAGGCCTTTGCATTTAGGAATGCAGATGAAATAATAGCGAAAGAAATTTTGAAACAAATAAATGAATAGTTGAAAAATGAATCCGTTAACAAATTGTAAGAACATTTATTTTATTGGCATTGGCGGCATAGGCATGAGTGCTTTGGCAAGGTATTTTAATACTCAAGGTGTTGTAGTGAGCGGATACGATAAAACACCTACCTTATTAACTGACGCTTTAGTAGAAGAAGGTATTCAAATTCATTTTGAAGACGATTTAGCTAAAATTGATAAAGCAGCAACGGTAATTGTATACACACCTGCTATACCTAATGAGCATGGTGAATTAAATTATTATAGAGATAACAAATACTTGGTGGTTAAAAGAAGTGATGTACTTCAGTGGATTACGGAGAATGCTTTTACTATTGCTATTGCAGGTACCCATGGTAAAACCACCACCACTTCTATGACAGCGCATATACTTCGTCATACAGGGTATGGTTGTAACGCTTTTTTAGGAGGCATTGCTACTAATTATGGTACTAATTTTTGGAGCCATGAAAAAAATGTAGTGGTAGTAGAAGCCGATGAGTACGATCGTAGCTTTTTAAAATTAGCACCCAATATTGCTGTCATTACTGCAGTAGACCCAGACCATTTAGATATTTATGGTACAGCAGAAGAAGTAGTAAAAGCCTTTGGTGAATTTTCTGATAAAATAAAACCAGGTGGCGTGTTAATTCAAAAATGGGGTACTGCATTTAATACCAATACAAGTAATAAGACGGTACTCAGTTATGGCTATAATCATAATGAAGCATCTTACCATACTAGTAATTTAAAAGTAGTAGAAGGTTCTTATCATTTTGATTTAGTGCATCCTGCTGGCATTTGCAAGGACATTATATTAAATATGGGAGGCTTGCATAATGTTGAAAATGTAAGTGCTGCCATTGCCATTGCTTTAAGCTTAGGAATAGAGGAAGTAAAAATTAAAGAAGCAGTAGCCAGTTTCGCAGGAGTGAAAAGAAGATTTGAATACAAGGTGAAGACAGCGAATAAAGTTTTGATAGATGATTACGCACATCATCCAGAAGAATTAAATGCATTAATTAGCGGGGTCCGTAGTTTATATCCCCATGAGAAAATGGTGTTGGTTTTTCAACCGCATTTATATAGTAGAACCAAGGACCAGTGCGATGGATTTGTAGAAACCCTTGATAAAGCAGATGAAGTCATTTTGTTGCCTATATATCCTGCGCGTGAGCTTCCTATGGAAGGAGTGAGTAGTGAAATGTTATTAGCTAAAATGAAATTGAGTCATAAAAAAATAATGTCTAAAGATGAGTTATTTGATTGGGCAGCTAATTCACAAGACAAGCTTATTGTAATGGCAGGAGCAGGTGATATTGATACCTGTATTTTAAAAGTTCAAGAAATTCTTACAAATAAATAAATGAAGCACTGGCAAACCATATTAGTTAGAGTTCTTTGGAGTATAGCAGGCGCTGCGCTTATTGTATTATTTGTAATAGCCTGGAAAGCCAAGGAAGAAAAAAAATACAACTCCATACAAATTGAATTAGTGGGGGAGAATACGGCCGCCTTATTCATGGATGAAAAAGAAATTTTACAAATAATTCATGAGCAAGGTGTGAAAGAAGGCCAGTCTATTGGAGAGCTGAATTTAAATACATTAGAAAAATATTTAGAAACGATACGTTGGGTAAAAAAGGTTGAATTATTTTTAGATAATGCACAAGTTTTGCAAGTTAAAATTGAACAGCGTATTCCAATTGCACGCATATTTACAGCTTCAGGCAATTCCTTTTATATTGATAAAGAGGGTTTGCAGTTACCCTTGAAACAGCTTACTGTACTGCGTTTGCCGGTATTTACCAATTTCCCTACTGATCAGGAAAAATTATCCAAACCAGATAGTTTACTCTTAAATGATATCTTGCATTTCACCAAGGCAGTGCAAAACGATTCTTTCTTTATGGCACAAACCGCACAGGTAAATATTGCTGTCAATGGCGATTTTGAATTAGTGCCATCCGTTGGAGATCATTTGGTTTTAATTGGTTCGGTAGAAAATATAGAAGATAAATTAAATAGGCTGTATACATTTTATAAAAAAGTTTGGGTACAAAGTGGCTTGAACGCGTATCAGGTAATTGATTGTCGTTTTGATAATCAAATTGTAGCGCTTAAAAAAGGCATGCAGCCTATTCAGTTTTCGGCAAACGATTTACCTACCGTAGATTCTGCAATGGCTGTAGAAGTGAAACTAGATACAATTGCTCCTAAAACTGCTCCTAAAATAGCACCCAAACTATCATCAAAACAAGCTCCCAAACTATCGCCTAAAACAACCCCAAAAACAGCGGTTAAAGCCCCCTCTAAAACAGCTGTAAAACAGGCTTCTAAAAAAGGGTCTAAAAATCTGGCTAAAACAAGTAGTAAAATAAACAATAAATCGAAAGCAAAATCGTTAATAAAAGTGAAGCCGTCTGCTAAGGCGTTAATGCCTCAAAAGAAGGCTTCCACAACAAACAACTAAAAAACAACAAAATGAGTCAGCACGAATCACCCATTATCGTAGGCCTTGATATTGGAACTACAAAAATCGCTGCCATCGCAGGAAGAAAGAATGAGTTCGGTAAGTTAGAAATCCTAGGATTTGGGCGTGCCAACAGTAATGGTGTTCAACATGGTCAGGTTTTGAATATCGACCAAACCATTAAAGCCATTCAACAAGCACTTCAAAACTGCCAATTAAGCAATCCCGATTTAGAAGTGAATGAAGTATATGTGGGTATTGCTGGTCATCATATCAAAAGTTTACAAACAAGAGGGGATCAAGTGCGTCAAGACGCCGAGAATGAAATTCAAGCTTGGGAAATCGAGCAACTCATCAATAATCAAAGAAAAACATTTATTCCTGCAGGAGATCAAATCATTGATGTGATTCCGCAAGAATTCCATGTTGACAATAACCAAAACATCAAAGACCCAGTGGGGGTGAATGGTGTGAAAGTGGGTGCTAACTTTTTAATCTTAACTGGAGATAGAAACGCCATTAGAAATATTAATCGTTCTGTTGAAAGAAGTGGTTTAATTACAAAAGATTTAGTCTTACAACCTTTAGCTTCTGCAAGTGCAGTAATGAGCGATGTAGATATGGAAGCAGGTGTGGCTATTTTAGATATTGGTGGTGGAACAAGTGACCTTGCAGTATTTTACGAAGGTGTATTAAAGCATACAGCAGTCATTCCTTTCGGTGGTGAAAATATTACCAATGATATAAGAATGGGATTGGGCGTATTGAAAAGTCAAGCTGAAGCCATGAAGGTTCAGTTTGGAAGTGCTTTAACGGATGAAGCAAAAGCCAATGCCTATGTAACTATCCCAGGTTTGAAAGGAATGCCCGCTAAAGAAATAAGTGTTAAAAGTTTAGCAGGTATTATTCAAGCAAGAATGAGTGAGATACTTGATTTTGTTACTTATCATTTAAAGCAAGTGGGCATGGATAGCCGCATGTTAAATGGGGGTGTGATTTTAACAGGGGGTGGTTCTCAATTGAAACATTTAATTCAATTAACTGAATATATTACTGGTTTGAATGCAAGAATTGGTTTACCAAACGAGCATTTAGCGCCTAATCATATTGAAGAATTAAAAAAACCAATGTATTCAACATGTATTGGTTTAATCTTAAAAGGATATAACGATTACGAGCAAAATCATAAAGTGTTTACAGAGACATTTAAGAAAGTAGAAGTGCCTAAGTCTTTAACTGTAAATAATACAGGATCTGCTAATGGTTTAACAAGCCAAAGAGTAGAAGCGAAGCCAGTTGCTACTAGTTTAACAGCAGAACAAATTGAAAAAAGAAAGAGTAAATTCTGGGATCGATTCAAGAACAATCTCATTGAAATATTCAGTGAGGAAGATGACAAATTATTGCCATAATATTTACCCACATTATGGTTATAAAAAACCAATAGAATAAAATCTAAAAACGGTAATTTCGATATAACTAACTAAGAACGAACCAACTAACTAAGAACTAACCATCTAACTAACCCATCTAAAAACAAAAAAATGATTCAATTTGACTTGCCAAAGCAAAAATCATCCATCATTAAGGTCCTCGGCGTAGGCGGCGGTGGAAGCAATGCTGTCAACTTTATGTTTAATCAGAATATTGAAGGCGTTGATTTCATTATCTGCAACACCGATTCTAAAGCGATTGAGCAAAGTACAGTGCCGAATAAAATTCAATTAGGGCCACATTTGACACAAGGTTTAGGGGCAGGTGCCGATCCTTCAGTAGGAAAGTTAGCAACAGAAGAATCTTTAGACGAGATTAGAAAAATATTAGAAGTTAATACTCGTATGGCATTTATTACAGTGGGTATGGGCGGTGGAACTGGAACAGGTGGTGCTCCTATTATTGCAAAAATTTGTAAAGATTTAGGCATATTAACAGTGGGTATCGTAACTACTCCTTTCGGATTTGAAGGACCACGCAGACAAGCACAAGCAGAAGAGGGTATTAAGCAACTAAAACCTTTAGTAGATACTTTATTAGTAATCTCTAACGATAAATTACGTGTTCAATACGGTAATTTAAAAATGAAAGAAGCTTTTACTAAAGCTGATAACGTTTTAGCTACTGCAGCAAAATGTATTACAGATGTGATTAATAGCCGTGGACATATAATTGTAGATTTCGCGGATGTATGTACTGTTATGAAAAATGGAGGTGTCGCTATTTTAGGAAAAGCAGAAGTAGAAGGAGAGAATAGAGCACAACGAGCTATTGAAGAAGCTTTGAATTCACCATTATTGAATGACAATGATATTAGAGGTGCAAAATGGATCTTATTAAATATTAATAGTGCAGAAGGAGATTATGAGTGTTCTATGGATGAATTAGAAACCATTAATAATTTCTTACGCGAGCGTACAGGAGAAAATTCTGATGTAATTATGGGTATGGGATACGATGCAACACTGGGTCAAAAATTAGGTATTACCCTTATTGCAACTGGTTTTGAGCACAAGGATCCATTCCAAAAGCAAACACCAAAAAAAGCTGAGGCTCCTGTTGAAGAAAAAATTGTAATGACATTGCTTTCTGAAGAGACAGCTAATGATACAAATAATATAATGACTGCCCCTACCGAAGCGGTAGCCGAAACTCCAACAGAAGAGCCAAGAACAGAAGAGCCTATATTAGCTGACGGTAATTTTACATTAGGAGAAGAAGTGGTAGAAACCATTGAGGAAGTAGCTGCAATAGTAGAAGAAGAGGTAATGAGTATACATGAAGTAGATGAAATTTCAGAGAAAGAATATGAGGCTGAAATGGATGCACAAATAAGTATTGCTGCAAGTGAAGTGATGGAAGAAATGGTAAGTCAACCTATTGTTTTTGAAATCAATGATGTGTATGAGGGAGAAGATCTTGAAGAAGAGGTGGAACTAATTAAAGAAGAAGTAGTAGTAAATGAAGTTGAAGAAGAGGTTATAATGGCAAGTTTTCAAGAAGAAGACTTAGAAGAAGAGTTGGGAGCGATTGAAGAAGAACAAATCGAGGAGGAAGTGATTGTAAGTGAATTACAAGCGCCAGTAGCTGAAACGAATCATTTCATATTAACGAAGCCTACAAATATTTATGCAGAGCATACTGAAGAAGAGCCATTATTAGAAGAGATGGAGGAAATGCCTGTCATTGAAGAGATGGAGGAGTTTGAAGAAATGGAAGAAGAAGAAATGGTGGAGATGGAAGAAATGGTTATGCAAGATGATTTAGCGGTTACCATGCAAGAAATAGTAGAAGAAGAAATAGTAGAAGAAGAAATAGTAGAAGAAGAAATAGTAGAAGAAGACTTAGTAGAAGAAATAGTAGAAGTAGCTGAGATAACCATGCAAGCAGCTCCAGTTCAAGAGCCTGTTGTATACGAAAGTTCCTTTAGAATGGAAGAAGAGCCTACAATGCAATTGGTGATGAGAGAGGAGTCTTCTTTTAATGCTAATCAAAATAATGCAAAGCAACATTCTTCTTCATTTGATATGCCAATGGATGATGCAGAAGAACAAAGAAGAAAAGTAGCTGAGCGTATTCAGAAATTAAGAAACTTATCTTTCAATATCAACAATGCATCCGATCCAAATAATGAATTTGATGCAGTGCCTGCTTATGTAAGAAGAAATTTAGATTTGTTTGGCAATACCATGGCCTCTGTAGAAAACTATTACAGTAAGTATACAGTAGAAAAAGATGAAAATAACCAAACACAAATCTCTACCATTAATACTTTTTTAGACGGTAAAAAACCAGATTAAACTTGTTTTTTGTGTACAGTTGATTTTAGTTGTAACCCCACCCCTTAAAAAGGTGGGGTTTTTTGTTGTCAATTTTCATGTACTTTTATAGCATGCAAACAGTATTAATTACAGGCGGAACGGGCATGATTGGCCAGGCATTGGCAAAGCAGTTTATTGCGAATGGCTATGAGGTTATTATATTATCTAGAAGCCCTAAAAGGTCTAGCAGACTTCATTTGTCTTATGCAAAATGGGATATTGAGAAAGGGGAAAT
>ENA-UOYN01000638-UOYN01000638.1-marine-metagenome-genome-assembly--contig:-NODE-638-length-13795-cov-4.797307_pt1 | contig 13795 bp, 13 predicted proteins | sample MGYA00238176_ERZ767358 | MGnify/ENA primary metagenome ERZ767358 (study PRJEB28950, sample SAMN06266238) | marine metagenome | isolation source: Columbia River Estuary | place: USA:Columbia River Estuary...
TGGTTCAATTGGGTTTAAGCATTTCTTTATACTAATGTTCATAGATACTCATACTCATTTATATTCAGATTCATTTAGCGAGGATCGAACAGAAACAATCAATAGAGCAATAAATGCAGGTATTGAAAGATTGTTGTTGCCAAACATTGATATTCATTCAATAAATGGAATGCATGCCTTGACGGATGAATTTCCAAATAACTGTTTTGCAATGATGGGCCTACATCCAGGTAATGTAAAGGAAGATTGGAAAGATCAATTGAAGGTGATGAAGAATCATTTGGATACAAGAAAATACATTGCTATCGGAGAAATAGGGATGGATCTTTATTGGGATAAAACATTCATCGAGGAGCAAAAGGAAGCTTTTAGAATTCAAGTTGGATGGGCAAAAGAATACGATTTGCCAATTGTTATTCATGCAAGAGATGCTTTTGATGAGATTTTTGAAATTCTAGATGAATTGAACGATGAAAAGTTGACAGGTGTATTCCATTGTTTTACTGGAGACGCTAGTCAAGCCGAAAAAGTTATTTCGTACAACGGTTTTAAAATGGGGATTGGGGGCGTGTTGACTTATAAAAAGGCAGGACTTGATGAAACACTAAAAGGGGTGCCATTAGAATATTTGATTTTGGAAACAGACGCACCTTATTTACCACCAACGCCGCATCGTGGTAAGAGAAATGAAAGTTCTTATTTATTGCACATTGCAGAAAAATTGACTGATGTTTATGGAGTTTCAATGACTGAAATTGAAAATGTCACAACAAAGAACGCTGTTCAATTATTCGGAAGTAAAATCAGCTAGAAATGAGTAGAAGAAAAATTCTAATTATATATACTGGAGGTACTATTGGTATGATAAAAAATCCGATTACGGATGATTTGTCAAATGTCGATTTTAAGCTAATCATGGAGCATGTTCCGGAAATTAATCGTTTAAATGTAGACGTAGATAGCATCAGTTTTGATGATCCAATTGATTCTTCAGAAATTAAAATTTCTGATTGGATTGATTTGGCTAAAATCATTGAAGATAATTATTCAAGCTATGATGGATTTGTTGTTCTTCACGGCACAGATACGATGGCATATAGTGCTTCTGCTTTGAGTTTCATGTTTTCTGGACTTAAAAAGCCAGTAATATTTACAGGGTCTCAATTACCTATTGGTGTCGTTAGGACTGATGGGAAAGACAATCTCTTGTCTGCTATTGAAGTAGCTTCTTCCGTAAAGTCGGATGGCACACCAATGATTCAAGAAGTTGTTGTTTATTTTGATACGGCAATTTTCAGAGGAAATCGATCCACAAAAGTTTCAGCGTCTTTATTTGAAGCATTTAAATCACCAAACTATCCTCGATTAGGTCAAGCAACGGTAGAAATAGAATACCAACAAGATAGATTTTACAAGTCGGAGGATGTGTCGTTCTCCGTGAATTACGATTTGAATAACCGAATTGTATTGGTTAAGTTGTTCCCAGGAATTAAAATTGACTTGTACAGAGACATTTTCTCTAAGAAGAATGTCGATGGTATTGTTTTAGAATCTTTTGGATCTGGAAACACACCAAGTATTCCTTTATTGGAAGAATTAATAGCGAAATTTATAGCTGATGGAGGTGTTGTGGTAAACATTACTCAGTGCAGCACTGGAAAGGTGGTTCACGGTTTGTATGAAACCAGTTCCATATTTGCAAAATTAGGAGTTGTTTCGGGGCATGATTTAACAACTGAGTCGGCAATTACAAAATTGATGGTTAATCTCGTTGACGGCAATCCAGAAGAAACGAAGCGAAAAATGTCTGAAAATTTACGTGGAGAATTATCGATTTAATCTTTGCTTCAGAAATTAATTCTGTTTCATTATAAAATCACTATTTTTGTCGGCGTTAACACAAAACGGAGAGGTGGCAGAGTGGCTGAACGCGCACGCTTGGAAAGCGTGTTTACGGAAACGTAACGGGGGTTCGAATCCCCCTCTCTCCGCACAAAATGCTCAATCTTTCGATTGAGCATTTTTTCGTTAGAGAGAGTTGGATGAGAGCCCTCGGGTTCGTGCCGAAGGGAGTTCACGACCGAAGACCATGTAGCGCAGCGGAACTAATCCCCCTCTCTCCAAGCCGATCCGACATAGGAGGATCAAGACACTGGAGGGGAAGTCCAGCATTTAGAGAAATAGTTTCGATTGAGCATTTTTATTTAAGAGATGGCACAAAAAAAATTAAAATTCCATTGATTAAATTAACTCATGATATTTCTTCCTAGGGTATTGTCATTTTCACTCAACAACACCTACAGTTTAATCAATTAGATAAAAAAAACACCGCTGTTTGTTCATTAATTACTACTTTTTCAGTCATATTTTAATAAGATATTTGCAGAACATTTAAATCTATAGGTGTTGTGAAATAAATTTTATTATTTTTGGCTTTAATTAAAACTTAGAAATCGATTAAATTAATCTTTGAGAACATGAAAAAAATTATTAGTTCTTTGGCTATTGCAGCAGTAATGACGTTTGGTTTTTCAAACATTTCATTTGCACAAGACGCGGCTGGTGCTGAAGTTGAACAAGTAGAATCTGTAGAGGATGAGAGCCCAGCTTTAGAAGCAGCAACAGAAGGGAAGTCTGAAGAAGTTGTTAAGGAAGAGGCTCCTGAGTTAGACTTCGTACAAACTTTAAAACAAAAGTATATTGAAGGTGATCCATTTTGGATGACTCCAGTATTGATTTGTTTAATTATTGGTCTTGCTCTTGCAATTGAGCGTATCGTTTACTTAAACTTATCTACAATTAACTCTAAAAAATTCTTAGACGAAGTTGAAACAGCATTGAAAAATGGTGGTGTTGAAGCTGCTAAAGACGTTTGTAGAAATACAAGAGGTCCAATTGCATCTATCTTTTACCAAGGTTTAGATCGTTCTGAAGAAGGAATTGAAATGGTTGAAAAATCTGTAGTTTCTTACGGTGGTGTTCAAATGGGTCTATTAGAAAAAGGATTATCATGGTTGTCATTATTTATCGCTCTTGCACCAATGCTTGGTTTCTTGGGAACGGTAATCGGGATGATTTTCGCCTTCGATAAAATTGTAACTGATGGTCAAGTATCTCCAACTACGGTTGCAGGTGGTATTAAAGTATCGCTTTTAACAACAGTATTTGGTCTTATTGCAGCAATTATTCTTCAAATATTTTACAATTACATCGTTTCTAAAATCGATGGATTAGTAAATGAAATGGAAGATGCATCTATCTCTTTAGTTGATATGATGTTAAAGCACAAGGTTACAAAAGCGTAATCTTTAATAAGAAAATTTAAACCTCAATTACAATACAGGTATGGATACTAAAAAACTCAATATGTTCATGAACATTTTAAAGTTCGGACTTGTTGCTGTTGGTGTAATCGCATGTATGTTAGTTATTGGTGGTCCTAATATGGAAAGCACAGTAGAAGACCAGGAGTCTTTTAGAGAAGGTGCTAGTCTTGGAATGGCCATTAATTATACAATGCTGATTATCATCGCAAGTGTAGCAATAGTTCTACTTTTCTTCATGATACAGTTAATAACGAATACTAAAAAAACAGCACTTTCTATTATTGGAGTTATTGTTGCTTTAGTAGTGTATTTAATCTTTTGGGCAATGGGTACGTCAGATACAAATGACTCTCTTGCTTTATTAGAATCAGTACAAGTAGAACAAGGTACTATCGCAACAACTACAGCTGGAATTTATACAGCAATCGTTGGTGTTGCTGTTGGTGCATTAGTTTGGATTTTAAGCCCTTTGATGGGTCGATTAAGAAAATAAAAAGAATATGGCAAAGCGAGAAATACCCGAAATTAATGCTGGATCGATGGCTGATATCGCTTTCCTTCTGTTGATTTTCTTCCTCGTTACAACAACAATGGATAAGGATACTGCTTACGTAAGAAGTATTCCTAAAAAAGTCGAGTTAAATGGACCGCCGCCTCCACCAATTGAAAAAAGAAATATTTGCGCTATTCAAGCAAATAGTAAAAATCAATTGATGGTTAGAGGTGAGTTAATGACTAATCCTGATGACATTTCTGAGCGTGTGATAGAATTCTATCAAACGAATGAAAAGTCTAATGATGTAACGAACAATTTCCCGATGTACTCCAGAATTTCAATGAAAGAAATTGAAAAATTTATTTTGGAGGCTGAAAAAGCTGCTGAGGCAGTAGAAAATACAGAGGGTGCTTCACAGGAGATAATTGACTTCAAATGGAAGCAATACGAAGAATGGGGTAATAAAAAGAAAGCGTTAGAACTTCTAGGTAAAAATGAATTACCTGAAATTCACCCGCAAGCTCACGTTCGTATTGAGGTTCAGAAAGAAACTGCTTATGAATTGTTCGCAAAGATTCAATCCGAAATTGAAGAAGCTATCTATTTCTTAAGAGATGGTGCTTCTAAAGAAGTGTTTGGTGAATCTTACGGTACTATTTTAAAGCGTTATGAGTCGAATGAAGGGGATAAAAGTAAACAAGCTCAGGCACGTGTGGATAAAGAAAAAATTGATTTGTTAAAAATCATGTATCCAGATAACTTCATCGAGGTTACGCCTAAGAGATAATTTTATACCTAGAGAAATAACAACAAATTGGTAAAGCGAAATGTCAAAATTTAAAAAGGAAAATAAAAAAGGAGCACCGGCGGTAAATACTTCATCTCTTCCAGATATTGTATTTATGTTATTGTTCTTTTTTATGGTCGCTACAACAAGTAAAGAAGCAGATCCTTCTGTAAAGATTACGCAACCTATTGGAACTCGTGCAAAGGACATGACTCCTTATAAACAACGTTCTGAAATTGATTTCGCTTATTTAGGTCAGCCCTTAAATAAAGCACGTTTGGCAGATTTCAATATGGGATTCGCTATCTTTTTAGACAACGTAGCTCAACCTGATCCAGGAGAATTGTACAATACAAATGCAATTGCAAATTGGAAAAAGGACAAATTCAATTCAAAGCCATCTTCAATGGTTAAACCAATTGAATCTGTTATTACTTGTATTAAAGCAGATAAAGATGCTCCAACTGGAATCATCTTTGATATTAGAAAAGAATTACAAGAAATTGATGCCTTAACAATCGCCTATGCGGTGACTGACAAAACAGGTATTTAATTTAATCAAAGTTTTATTAGTCCCGTTGATCGAAAGTCAACGGGATTTTTTTTACACATTATTATGGAAAATTTTGAAGTTATAAATCCCACTAGAATTGTTTTTGGTGCGAATCAACTAAGTCGTTTACCAGAATTATTGAAAGAGAACAATTGTAAAAAATTGTTGTTGGTTTATGGTGGTGGAAGTATTAAAACGAATGGTTTATACGACAACATAAAAAATGTTTTAACTGGTTTTAATGTTATTGAATTCGGAGGCGTGGAAGCCAATCCTGAATACCTTACTTTAATGAAGGCCGTAAACGTTGGTAGATCTGAAAATGTAGATTTTATTTTAGCAATTGGAGGTGGATCTGTAATCGATGGTGTAAAGTTTATTTCAGGTGCAATACCTTTCGAGGGTGATCCATGGAGAGTGCTTTTACGCGAACCAGGACATGTTTTCACGAAGGCGATTCCATTTGGAACAGTTCTAACAATTCCTGCAACAGGATCGGAAGCAAATTCTGGAGCTGTAATAAGTCGATCTGAATTAAAGGAAAAGAGAACCATGGGTGGACCGTTATTTTTTCCTGTATTTTCTTTTTGTGATCCAACAGTGATGAAATCTCTACCAAAACGACAATTAGTCAATGGTATTGTTGACGCTTTTATGCATACGCTTGAGCAATACATTACTTTTCCATCTGATAATCTTTTACAAGAGAGAGAGGCTGAAGGCATTTTGAGCACACTGATCGAAATAAAGGATGTTGTGAATAACCCAGACGATTATAAACTTGCTTCTAATTTAATGTGGTGTGCGAATCATGCACTTAACGGAAATTTACGTTGTGGAGTTGCAACAGACTGGACAACGCACATGATAGGGCATGAATTAACAGCTTTGTATGGTATTGATCACGCTAGAACTCTGGCAATCATTGCTCCTAGATTGTACGAACATTGTATAGAAGATAAAAAGGAAAAGTTAATTCAGTATGGAATTCGTGTGTGGAATTTAAGTGGAGATAACGAAAGCATTGCAAAGGAAGCGATTAAAAAAACGGAATTATTTTTTCAAGAATTAGGTATAAAAACTCGAATTTCTGAATATACAGATGATACTCAAGAACTCCCTTCATTAATCAAAGAGCGTTTTATCGAAAGATCATGGAATGGTTTAGGAGAACGTCAAAATATCACTCCAGTAGATGTTGAAATAATTGTAAAGTCTGCAATATAATGGGATTATCGTCTCTTTTTCGATTCAGAAAAGTTGCCAATGAAGCAATCTTGGAATTGTTAGAGTCTGTTACTTTGGGGACAAATGGTGCGCATTACAAACACCAAGACACTTCGAAAAGAATTGGATTAATTGACAATCCTCTTTTCTTAACCATCGAGCGGAATGAAAAAGTAATCGCCAATGTGACTTTTTGTGTTCGAAATCAAGATTGGTATGTTCGCTATTTCGCATTCAACACAGGATTACAATCTTCCGGAAAGAAAAAATCCAATGGATCTAGTTTAATTAAAAATGAATTAAACGGTTTTTTTCAATCTACTTTATTAGATGGCTTTGAAGGAGAAAAAGTGAATTCATTTTATGCTTATATCGACCCAAACAACGAAAAGAGTTTGTGGATGAGTGAAAATTTTGGATTTCAATATTATCGCACCATTGCTACTCAATCGTTTTCAAGAATTTCACCAAAAGTGAAGCGCGGAGTCCGGTTGATTGATTTCAATAATGACTTTAAATCGAAAATAAGATCAGAATTTGAGTCATTGCCGTATTATTTTGAAAATAGGAATGAAAAATTTTACGGGTTGTACGATAATAATGGGAACTTAAGGGCATATGCTAGAATCGATCAAGTAAACTGGAAAATTGAACGATTACCAGGGAGACTTGGAGGCTTTTTGACCAAAATGATTCCATTTATTCCCGGGGTTAATCGCATTATCCGACCTAAAAACCATCAATTTATCGTTGTCGATAATGTTTGGGTAGAAAAACATGATGTTGGAGTGTTTAGTGATTTATTAGAAGGGATTTTAGCAATTGAAAATAAAAACTTAATTCTTTGGTGGGTCGACAGTGAAAACAAACAATACAGGCAATTAAAGGGAAAGGTTAAGTGGGGTCTCTTGCACAATTTAATAGGTGTAACGAATGCAAATCTTATGAGGCTAACTCTAAGTGGGAGGAAAGATCTTGATGCTGCAGAAACATATGTCGCAGCTGAGGATTTTGTATAAATGATTTTAAACTTAAATTTGTACTGATAATTTATGTCATGAAATATTTAATTGTTGGATTAGGTAATCCGGGTAGCAAATACGAAAATACACGTCACAATATTGGTTTCAAGGTTGTTGACGAATTTGTTAAGGAACAAAATGAGTCTTTTGAAGTAGAGAAGCATGCTGAGGTTGCATACACAAAACTTAAAGGAAGAAGTATTGTTGTTATCAAGCCAACAACTTTCATGAATCTATCTGGTAAAGCAGTAAATTATTGGATGCAACAGGAAAAAATCGCAAAAGAAAATGTGCTTGTAATTACGGATGATATCGCACTGCCATTTGGGAAATTGAGACTGAAAGGGAAAGGTTCGGATGGCGGTCATAACGGATTAAAAGATATTCAGGCCGTGCTTAATACAAATCAATATGCACGATTAAGGTTTGGGGTAGGAAATGATTTTTATCCTGGACAACAAGCTGATTATGTTTTGGGTGAATGGGGAAAGAGCGATGCACTTGATTTACCTGAAAGAATTACTACATCCCTTGAGTTTATCAAAGGGTTTTGCACTGTCGGACTTCAATTAACCATGACTAATTGGAACAATAAATAGGCGATTATAGGAAGCTATATTAAATGAAAATCAGCGGATTAGTGTTTGTTTAAAAAAGCGAACTGACCTATTTTTTCTAAATCTTTCTCTTATTTCACATTTATTTAAATCCTTTCCGTTAAAAACAATGCCTTTCAGGCTAAATCTTATTATTTTTGAAAGTTCAATAAATACAAAAATGAAAAGAATTAAAATTGTTGATTTATTAAAAAACGGAGAAATTGGTTCTTCCGTTGTTGTCAAAGGTTGGGTAAGAGCATTTAGAAGTAATCGATTTATTCAAATCAATGACGGTTCAACGATCAAGAATATACAAGCTGTAGTTGATTTTGAAAACTTTGATGAGGCAATTTTAAAGCGTATCGGTACAAGTGTTGCAATTGGTGTTACCGGAACAATTGTAGAATCACAAGGTGCTGGTCAAGCGTTTGAAATTCAAGTGGAAAACATCGAAATTATTGGAGATGCAAATCCAGACGAAGTTCAAAAAACAGTCATGCAACCAAAAAAGCATAGTCTCGAATTTTTAAGAGAACAAGCTCACTTAAGATTTAGAACAAATACGTTTGGTGCTGTTTTTAGAATCAGACATGCAGTATCATATGCAATTCACCAATTTTTTAACGACAAGGGTTTCTTTTACCTTCATTCTCCAATAATTACGGGTTCAGATGCTGAAGGAGCAGGTGAAATGTTTCGTGTAACCAATTTAGATCCAATCAATCCTCCTTTGAATGACGATGGAACGGTTGATTATTCTGAAGACTTTTTTGGAAAAGCTGTTAACCTAACTGTTTCTGGTCAATTGGAGGCTGAATTGGGAGCAATGGCCTTAGGTCAAGTGTACACATTCGGACCAACGTTTAGAGCAGAAAACTCAAACACTTCGCGACATTTAGCAGAGTTTTGGATGATAGAGCCAGAGGTTGCTTTTAATGACTTGAAAGATAACATGGACTTAACAGAGGAGTTCCTGAAGTATATTTCTAAATACATCCTAACAAACTGTGCAGATGATTTAGCATTTTTAAATGATAGAGAAACTCAAGAACAACAATCAAAGCCAGTTGCTGAGCGCAATGAACTTTCTTTAATAGAACGATTGGAATTTGTTGTTAATAACAATTTTAAACGATTAACCTATACAGAGGCAATTGAGGTTTTACGCAACTCAAAACCATATAAAAAGAAAAAATTCCAATACGATGTTCAATGGGGTATTGATTTACAAAGTGAACACGAAAGATATTTAGTGGAAAAGGAATTTAAATGCCCTGTTATTTTAACGGATTACCCTGCTGAAATCAAAGCCTTCTACATGCGTCAAAATGACGACGGTAAAACAGTAGCAGCAATGGATGTTTTGTTCCCTGGGATTGGAGAAATTGTTGGAGGGTCGCAACGTGAAGAACGTTTGGATATTTTGAAAAAGAAAATGGCAGACTTTAACATCCATGAAGATGAACTTTCGTGGTATTTAGATACAAGACGATTTGGAACAGCTCCGCATGCAGGATTTGGTTTAGGATTTGAACGTATGGTTATGTTTGTGACTGGAATGACAAACATTCGTGATGTTATTCCTTTCCCTAGAACACCACAAAATGCTGAATTTTAAGTTTTCGGAATGATTTTCGATAATAATTCATTAAATTTCTATTCAAACCTTATCTAATGGCATTAAAACAACATCTTGCACACAAATTGGAGCAACGACTTTCTCCTCAACAAATTCAATTAATGAAATTGTTGCAAGTGCCTACAATGGAGTTAGATCAAAGAATTAAACAAGAGATTGAAGAAAATCCTGCGTTGGAAGAAGGCTTAGAAGAAGAGGAAGATGAATTTGACAATGAAGAAGATGAAAGCTCAGATGAGGAAGAATTTGACTTGTCGGATTACATGGATGATGATCCAGATTATAAAACGCAAGTAAATAATACTAGTAAGGACGACGAAGAAAAAGTTATTCCATTGTCTGGAGATCAAACTTTTCAAGAAAGAATTACAGATCAGCTTCACATGCTTTTTCTTGAAGACGATCAATTTACAATTGCAGATACAATTATTGGTAACCTAGATGAATCAGGTTATTTAAATAGAGAGGTCGATGCAATTGTAGACGATTTAGCTTTTTCAGCAAACGTTAGTGTAACTATCGAACAAGTTGAAGAGATTTTATCTTTAATTCAAAGCTTAGATCCTGCTGGAATTGGAGCAAGAAATTTAAGAGAGTGCTTATTGCTTCAAATAAATCGAAAGCAAGATGGCGACATTACAAAATATACTGCAAAGAAAATCTTAGAAGAACATTTCGAAGAGTTTACAAAGAAGCATTATACTAAAATTCAAAAGAAATTAGAAATAGAAGATGCAGATTTAAAAGAAGCAATTGATGAAATTGTTAAGTTGAATCCAAAACCTGGAGGTTCGATGAAGGAAGCTGCTCGTAATTTCGAGCAAATTATTCCTGATTTTGTTATTTATGACAATGATGGGGTTTTGCAATTAACAATCAATGGACGAAATGCTCCAGAGTTAAAAGTTAGTCGCGATTATCAAGAAATGTTGCAAAAATATTCGGAAGGAGCGAAAGGGACTAAGTCAGACAAAGAGGCATTTACTTTTGTAAAGCAAAAACTAGATGGTGCAAAGTGGTTTATTGATGCAATAAAACAACGTCAAAATACTTTACTGTTTACAATGAATGCAATCATGGAGTATCAAAAGGAGTATTTCTTATCAGGAGATGAAACGAAATTACGTCCAATGATTCTTAAAGACATTGCTGATAAAGTAAATCTAGACATTTCAACAATTTCAAGAGTCGCTAACAGTAAATATGTGCAAACAAGTCATGGTACTTATTCTTTAAAGTATTTCTTTTCTGAATCTTTGTCAACCGATTCAGGTGAAGAAGTTTCAACAAGAGAAGTTAAGAAGATTCTGAGTGAAGCTATCGAAAACGAAGCAAAGAAAAAACCGTTAACAGACGAAAAACTAGCTCTTTTACTAAAAGAGAAGGGATATAATATTGCAAGAAGAACTGTTGCGAAATATCGTGAACAATTGAATATCCCTGTAGCTAGATTACGAAAAGAACTTTAATGAAATTAATTTCACAAGTTATTTCTTGGGTATGTTTGCCATTGTTTATGCCAATGTACGCATTGTTATTTGTGATGTACGTCCCTTCAAATCAGGACTTTCTGTTTAATGAGGACAACATGTATTTACTCCCTCATGATGCAAAAATGGCATTGTTATACATGTTTGGAGTTTTCTGTGTAATTGCCCCTGGAGCATCGTTTATCATCCTGCGAAGACGAAATATTATTTCTGACATAGAAATGGACAACCGAAAGGAAAGGAATATTCCAATCATGATAATGCTTGTTTATTGTTTGGTTTTATTTTTTCTTTTTAAAGTGAAAGCTTCAAATACGATGATCCCTAAATTTGTGTTCTCTCTTCCACTTTCAGGTGTATTTGTTACGGCTGTTTTTTATATAGCAAATTATTGGAAGAAAATCAGTATTCATGCAGCAGGAGGAGGTATTTTAGTTGGGTTTATATTGGCATACATATTGATACAATCAGAATATCAATTATGGATTTTGGCATTTGCATTTTTAATTTCAGGTGTAATTATGACTGCAAGGCTATATCTTGAAAAACATACAATGCTTGAAGTAATAATCGGTTGGTTTACAGCAACAATTATTACATTTACAGTTAATTATTTATATTAAGCTAACAATTGAACTAATATGAAATTGAATTACATTAATTTATCTATTCTTTTAACACTAATAATGGTGTCTTGTGGTGTGTCGAATGAAAAGAACAAAGGGAAAGGGGTTAACCTCTTTACTGTTCAACAAGATATACAATTGGGAGCTGAAGTAGCTGCTGAAATTGATGGTAATCCTGCTGAATATCCATTGCTTGATTCTGTTCAATATGCTTCAGTATACAAGTACGTTTATGACGTGAGAGATAAAATATTAAATACAGGTCAGATTGATTTTAAAGATGATTTTAAATGGAGACTTCGAATAATCCATGATGACAGTACTTTAAATGCGTTCTGTACGCCAGGGGGGTATATTTATATTTATACTGGGATTTTGAAGTTTCTGGATTCTGAAGATCAATTTGCTGGGGTTTTAGGTCATGAAATTGCGCATGCGGATATGCGTCATTCAACACGATCAATGACTAAAATGTACGGAGTTCAAATACTTCTGGATGTTTTAGCAGGTGACCGAGCAGCTATTAAACAAGTTACTGGTGCATTAATTGGGTTGAAAAATTCGAGAAAACATGAAACTGAAGCGGATGAAAAATCTGTAATGTATTTATGTCCTACAGATTATCATGCAGATGGTGGAGCAGGATTTTTTATGAAAATTCAAGAAATGGGAGGAGGAAGAACACCTGAGTTTTTAAGTACACATCCCGATCCAGGAGATAGAATAGAAAATTTCCAAAACAATGCAATTACAAATGGTTGCACTGGAAATAAAGATTATAAAACGGAATATCAGCAAATGGTTTCACGCCTTCCAAAATAAAATCATATATTCCTCTATGAAAACTAAAAGAACTTCTTTAAATGATATCGCAAAGGCATTAAATGTGTCAAAAGCAACAGTTTCTTTCGTATTAAATGGGAAGGGGGATCAATTTAACATAAGTAAGGAAAAACAAAGACTGGTTAAGGAAAAAGCAAAGGAACTTTCATATGTGCCAAATTTTTTCGCCAAAAGCTTAAGACAAGGGGAAACAAAAACGATTGGGCTTGTTTTACCTGATATTTCAAATGCATTCTATGCTGAAATAAGCAAAACGGTGCAGGAAAAACTATATGATTCTGGGTACAATACTTTTATCGTTAATACAAATGATGATTTGGAATTGGAAAAGGTGTTAATGCGTGAATTAATACAACGCAGTATTGATGGAATGATAATCGCACCAAGTAATAACATAAAAGAGCTTATTCCAATTTTATTAGAAACTCACATTCCGGTTGTTTTTACAGATAGACCAGGGGATGAAAACGCCGACTTTGTAGGGGTTGATAATGTAAAGGAGTCAGAAAATTTAATTCAATCATTCACTAAAAAACCTAAGCGTTTAATAGCATTGGTCCCGAACCCAAGTGATGTGTCCACCATTCAAGATAGGATAGAAGGCACAAAAATGGCTTGTGAGAAAGAAGGGATTGAATTTGATTACATCGACTTGTCTTCTAAACAAGAAGAGGTGAACGAACAAATAAAAATTGAACTGGATAAAGGTGCAGATTCATTCGTTGCATTGAATAATAAGTGTACACTACCGACATTGACTGCTTTGAATAAAGCAAAAGCAGTAATACCAGTTAATGTCCGATTGATTTCTTTTGATGACAACGAAGCATTTGCCTACATGAATCCTCCGATTAGTGCTTTGCAGCAACCTATTACAAATATAGGGCTACAATCTGTAGAGAGACTTTATTCCAGAATAAAGGAAGGTAAAGCACCTGGTGAACATTTTATTTTGCCTTGTAAATTTATCGCTCGAGGGTCTCATTAAAGTATCTTTTTTAAGGAGCAAGCTCTGCTTGAATAGTATCGCATTGATTTTAATGGGTTTGTAATTTATCCAAATACTGTAGTCATTTTTTTTGGCTCAATTTTTTTTTTAAATTTGTAGTCTTATTAAATGGATGAATCTATTTAAAAAGGCCATATTATTTATGGTGATGAGCAGTTTTACTGCATTTTCACAAGAG
>ENA-UOYN01000656-UOYN01000656.1-marine-metagenome-genome-assembly--contig:-NODE-656-length-13624-cov-4.621416_pt1 | contig 13624 bp, 8 predicted proteins | sample MGYA00238176_ERZ767358 | MGnify/ENA primary metagenome ERZ767358 (study PRJEB28950, sample SAMN06266238) | marine metagenome | isolation source: Columbia River Estuary | place: USA:Columbia River Estuary...
AAAGCAGAACAAGAAGCTAAAACCCAGGAAGCAGCTAGATTGAAAGCGGAGCAGGAAGCCAAACTAAAAGCAGAACAAGAGGCTAAGGCCCAAGCAGCGGCTAAGTTAAAGGCAGAGCAGGAAGCCAAACTGAAAGCGGAACAAGAGGCAAAGGCCCAAGCAGCGGCTAAGTTAAAGGCAGAGCAGGAAGCCAAACTGAAAGCAGAACAAGAAGCTAAAACCCAGGAAGCAGCTAGATTGAAAGCGGAGCAGGCAGCCAAACTAAAAGCAGAACAAGAGGCAAAGGCCCAAGCAGCGGCTAAGTTAAAGGCAGAGCAGGCAGCCAAACTAAAAGCGGAACAAGAGGCAAAGGCCCAAGCAGCGGCTAAGTTGAAAGCGGAGCAAGAGGCTAAAGAAGCCAAATTAAAAAAAGGACCTGAAGAGGTTAAAGAAAATACAGAGACAATAAAAAACACTAAAAATGAACCCAAAACAGAAAATGAAAAGGGTGGAGGAAAATAAACACAAAGATTAACCAGAGAAAATCCATTTGTTTCGACAAATGGATTTTTGGTTTTAAGGCATTTTTTTTCAATCAAATATAAGTTTGTAAAAATCAATCCATCTAACTATATTCGCAGACTTATTTAGAATTTAGAAGTAATGGCATTAATTGGAAAAATACGTGAGAAGTCTTGGTTAATTTTAATCATTGTCGGTGGAGCTTTATTAGCCTTCATCATGGGAGATTGGCAGAAAATCAGTGGAGGCGGTGAACCAAAGTTTGGATTTGGAACTGTTTACGGTGAAAAAGTAAGCATCGAAGACTATAATGCAGCTTATGCAATAGCAGATTTAAATGCAGACAGAGCAGCTCAGCAGCAGCAACAACCTAAACAGCCAGTTGATCAGGCGGCGGTTTGGAATTCTTTCATTCAAGATTTGTTACTAAACAAAGAATACGAAGCGTTAGGAATAAATGTTGGTCCTGCAGAATTTGACGCTTATTTGTATGGAACAGATGGGTTTGAAGTTATGCCTGATTTAGCTCAAGGTTTTACAGATTCAACAACAGGCTTGTTTAATGCGAAGCTTTTACAAGCGAGAATTGAAGAGATGAAATCTTCAGAGGATGCTGAAATAAAAAAACAATGGGAAGAAAGCGAAAAGTATTACGTCGAAAAACGTAAAAGAGAAAAATACTTCGCGATCCTAGAACAAGGAGCTTATGTTACTAATTTGGAAGCAAAAGAAGATTACTTAGCCCAAAAAGAGGTAAAAAGTGTTTCATATGTTTTAAAAAGATATTCTGAAATTAAAAATGAAGAATTCAACACATCAGATGTTAAGTTGAAGGCTTATTTTGAAGCAAATAAGGACAAAAAGAAATACGAAAATAGATTTTCCACAAGAGAAGTAAGGTATATTGATATTGCTATAGAACCATCTAAGGCAGATTCAATGAAGTTTAATAAACTGACTTCTTCTTTAAAAACAGGTCTTACTGCTGCAAAAAACGATTCTATTTTTGTAATGAAAAACAGTGATTTAAAGTTCTATACAAGTAGCGCTTACAGTACTGCTGTTCCTGAGAACCATGCTAATGCAAAACAACATTTAACGTATCCAACTTACATGGACACGGTATTTAAAAAAGCAAATATTGGAGATATTTATGGTCCTTATGATCATCAAGGTGTTACAAATATTGTTAAGGTTATTGGGTTTACAAGAGACACAATTAACGCACGTCACATTTTATTACCTGTTGCAGAAGGTAAAGAAGCTGAGGTTGAAGCAAGAGCAGATAGTATATTGAAAGTGATTAATAACGGAAACTTTGTTGAATTTGTAAAAAAATACAGTACTGACGAAGGTTCTAAAGCGAAAGACGGTGAATTAGGGGACTTCTTTTTCTCTCAAATGGTTCAACCATTTGCAATTTATTGTGCCGATAAACCAATCGGTGAAATAGGAAAGGTAAGATCTCAATTCGGGTTCCATATCATTGAAGTTTTAGATAGAAAAGGACCAAATCATCCTCGTTTGGCAGTTGTTCAAAAAACATTAAAAGCAAGTGTTGAAACAACAGATATGATTGAAAAAGGGGTTTATGATCTTTTGTATAAATTAGATGCTAAATTGTCTGCTAAAACAGATGTTTATGCGAAAGTAGATTTATTTGACACGATAGTAAGTAAAGCTGGATACTTTGCACGACCTGTTAATATTCAGGATAATGCACCTAAACTTTACGGATTCACTTCTAAGTTAGCGGAAGATAAAATTTTAGCACTAGCATTTAATGAAGAAGCAAAAGTAGGAGACATTGTAAACTCGCCAATCAAAGACGACAACCGATATGTTTTAGCTGTTGTATCTGCAATTAAAGTAAAAGGTGAAGTTAAATTTGAAGACGTTAAACTAATTGTTAAAAACGATTATTTAAACGACATGAAGGCAAAAAGGTTAACAAGCCAGATGGCTGGTAAATCACTTAGTCAACTTGCAAAGGGATCAAACAATCAAATAGCTACCGCTGAAGTTACATTTGCTACACCTCAATTAACTGGTGCTGGTTTTGAACCTGAAATAATCGGTTCTTTATTTAGTGGGTTGAAAGATGGTCAGTTAACGAAACCAATTCAAGGTAAGCAAGGTGTTTATGTATTAAGAGTTGATAAAACATTAAAAGCTCCAGCAGCGTCTAATTATGACGTTGAAAAAGGGCAATTACTTGGTGCTGCGAAAGGAAAGATTTCTGGAGAAGCTTCAAAAGCATTAATTGAAAAAGCAGATGTTATTGATAACAGAAGATTTTTCGAAACAGGTATTAGAAGGTAATCACCTTCTGAACTAAAAAAAGGACTCACTCAGGTGGGTCTTTTTTAGTTTATACGAAATTGTTTGCCAGGTAAACCAACAATAATACCCATCATTTCTAATGAAAACAATTCGCTATTTAGCTTAGACATAGGAAGGTTTAGCATTTGTGAAATAACATCTATTTGTAATGACTTATTTTCACTTAATAATCGAGTAATTAATTCTTGATCTTGATTTAAATCATTAAATAATTTAGGTTGTATGCTAGCGTTCACCGGCCTTTCTTCCCAGCCCATAATTTTCATAAAATCTTCAGGAGATTGAATTAAATGAGCTTGGTCCGTCGATATTAAATTATTGCACCCTTGAGACCCTTCATTAAATACATCGCCAGGAAACGCAAACACATCCCTATTATAGTCATTTGCCAATCGCGCAGTTATTAATGACCCACCTTTTATTTTACTTTCAATAACAATTGTTGCATCACACATGCCAGCAACGATTCTATTTCTTTTCGGAAAATTTTCTCTATCGGGTGCGGTTCCTTGTTTAAATTCGGTTAAAATAGCGCTTTGTTCAATAATTTTAGTGCTTAGGGTTTTGTTTACAGATGGATAAATTCGATCTAATCCATGCCCTAAAACGGCAATTGTTGGCACGTTAAACTCTAATGCGTATTGGTGTGCATACGTATCAATGCCATGTGCTAAACCACTAACTACAACAATGTTTTTGTTTTGAAAAGAAGCAATTAATTCCTTACATATTTTTCGGCCATAATCACTTGCATCGCGTGTTCCAACGATTGCAACAAACCGTTGTGATTTAAAATCGAAATTCCCTTTTTGAAATAGGATTAAAGGCGCATCGACACATTGTGATAGTTTTGAGGGATATTTTTGGTCTAAATAATAATGCGTTTGAATTTTATTTTTAAAATTGAATTCAAGTGTTTTTTCAGCTTCTTCAAGTGCCTGCTTAGGTTTCATTTTAACGAACACATTTTTTGGTATATCGGTTAACTTAGAGAGTTGATGAGGTGTTAACTCAAAAAGTTGCGACACATCGTTGAGTTTTTCAATGATTTGTCGAGCTTTGATTGGTCCAATACCGCTGAGAAAACTCATGGCAGTTTGATAATGTAAATAGTCGTAATTCAAAATAATTGGTATTTTAGGCTACTTGAATTTAAGAAAAATATTCAAATGAAAAATTGGCTTTTAGCATTAATATTGGTTCCTACTGGGTTGTTTTCCCAAGTAACAGGAAATGTTTCAGATAAATCAACAAAAACACCTATTTATGGGGCAAAAATAATTACTTCTACGGGTGAAAAAGTTTTAAGCGATGTAGATGGTAATTTTGAATTAAAATCAACTAGTATTCCTTTTTCTATAGTTGTATTAGCAACAACATATTTCACAGACACAATCTTAGTGACGGATCTTTCACCGTTGAAAATAAAATTAGATTCAGAAATTCAAGAAATAAAAACAATGGTTGTTACTTCTGGTAGAAGGGATCAAAACATTGAAGAGGTTCCAATTTCTATGGAAATTATTAGGCCAGAATTAATTGCCAATAAGGGCGTTGCAAATTTAGAGGAAGCAGTTGACCAAAGTCCGGGAGTGTATACCATGGATGGGCAAGTTAGTATTCGAGGGGGTTCTGGATTTGCCTACGGCGCAGGAAGTAGAGTCTTGTTGCTTTGGAATGGAATACCAATTCTTTCTGGAGATGCCGGAGACGCGAAATGGAATGCGATTCCGATGGAATCAGCCTCGCAAGTGGAAATACTAAAAGGTGCGTCATCGGTACTTTATGGAAGTGGAGCTCTTAATGGGATAATTTCATTGACTGAAAGAGAGCCAGGAATAAAAGGTGAAACAAGGGTCAAAATTCAAGCGGGTGTATATGACAATCCTAAAAGAGAATCATTAAAATGGTGGACGTCAAGTCCAATGTTTTATCAAGGAGACGCATATTATGGTAAAATGTTCAAAAACATTGGTTTACCGTTTCAATGAATGGTTATTCTAACTCTGGATACAAAGAGGGTGAAACTGAAGATAGGGGGAGGCTTAGCGGGTCTGTTTTCTTTAGACCAGAAAAATTTGATAAGTTGAAAGCTGGATTAAGTTATAATGCACAATTTCAAAAAACAGGAAACTTTATTATTTGGGAAAGCGACTCGTTAGCATATACACCTAGCGGAACAGCTGACACAAGTCTTGCAACTTCTACTTTAACCTATAATACAGGAGCTAGAATTTCTGTAGATCCTTATGTGAAGTTTTATGATAAAAAGAATAATCTTCACACGTTAAAATCAAGGTATTACTTTGTAAACAATACTAATTTGACCAATACTGCTCAATCATCAAATGCTGGAGTACTATATGGTGATTATCAATTTCAACACAAATGGGATAAAAACAGTGTCTTAACTGCTGGAATTTCAGGAATACGTTCTGAAGTTAAAGCAACCTTATTTGGTAACCATTTTTCAAACAATTTGGCCCTTTATGGTCAATACGAGCAAAGTATCGGAAAGCTTGACTTAACAGGAGGAATGCGGCTGGAGCATTTTGAACAAGACAGAATGCAAGGAGACACATATTATTATCTAAACGCAGACTCAACAAGCAAGCTTCCAGTTTATCCAATCTTTAGATTGGGGGCACACTATGAAGTCGCAAAGTTTAGCCATTTAAGAGCTTCTTTTGGACAAGGAGTTAGGTTTCCGTCCGTCGCAGAACGATATACAAAAACGTCTGTAGGAGCGTTAAATGTTTTTCCAAATGCAGCTTTAACTCCAGAAACGGGTTGGGCAGCAGAAATAGGATTTAAACAAGGTGTTAAAATTGGAGAAAACTGGAAAGGTTTAATAGATGTTGCCGGATTTATAAATCAATATTCAAACATGATGGAGTTTACTTTTGGTTTTTTCGACCCAAGTACGAATCAGCGACTAAATCCAGATTCTCCGACGTTTAACAATCAAATTGTTGCACTTATTGGAAAGGGGTATGAAATTACTGATATGATTGGTTTTGGATCAGAGAATTCGGAAAAAGCAAGGATTTCTGGAATCGAATTTTCATTTAACAGCATCGGTGAAATAGGAGATGTTTCTATTACTTCGTTAATAGGATATACTTATATGAATCCAATTACTTTAAATAATGATACGACATACATCTCAACTTTCTCAACGTATGATGAAACGACAGGAGCGTATAATAATACATTAAAATACAGATTTAATCATTTAGTAAAAGGCGATGTTGAACTAAAATATAAAAATGCAAGCATAGGTTTTTCATCTAGATTTGCAAGTAACATGGCAAATATTGATAAGGTTTTTGAGGACGATATAGCAGGAACAACGATCCTACCCGGATTAAAAGAATATAGAAAAACAGACAATAAAGGAAGTCTTGTATTTGACGCTAGGTTTGGATACGAATTTTTAACAAATTATAGAGTTGGCTTCATTATAAATAATGTATTTAACAGAGAATACTCTTCTCGCCCAGGAGATATTCAAGCACCAAGAAACTTTATTCTACAAGTTCAAATGAAATTTTAATGAAAATTATAGGAGTAATACCGGCAAGATACGAATCGTCAAGATTTCCAGGCAAACCTTTGATTGATTTGAAAGGAAAATCAATGATTCAAAGGGTGTATGAAGGAGCAAAACAATGCAACCAATTTGAGCAAGTTATTGTTGCAACAGATGATATTCGGATTTTTGACGAAGTTCGTTCTTTTGGAGGAGAAGTTATGATGACTTCATTGAGTCATCAAACAGGTACAGATAGATGTGGAGAGGTTGCTGTTAACTACGACTGTGATGTTGTAATTAACATTCAAGGGGATGAGCCTTTGGTTGATTATAGGCAGCTAGACCAATTATGTCAGGCCTTTAAAGAGAAAAGTGTAGAAATTGCAACCTTGGGAATAAAAAACGTTTCAAAAGAGGACCTTTTTAATAAAAACCGAATAAAAATTGTTTTAAATGAGCAAGATGAAGCATTGTATTTCTCAAGAAGCGCCGTACCGAATTTTGATAATGCTAAACGAGAAGATGTCGAAGCCTACCCATTTTTAAGGCATATTGGACTTTATGGTTATAGAGCTGAAACACTGAAGAAACTAATTTCTTTGAAACCCACAACATTAGAAAAAATTGAATCTTTAGAACAGCTTCGTTGGCTCTATTATGGCTTCAAAATTAAAGTGATTGAAACCGAAATTGAGACCCCAAACATTGATGTCCCTGAAGATGTAAAATTAGTATTGTCTTTTTTGTAACTATCCTCAATAAAACACGTATTTTTAATTAGTATACTTTTTATCTACTTTTGTAGTTGTTATGACAATTGATCATTTAATAGGCAAGTTATTATTGAGACACAACTGTGTTATCGTTCCTTCTTTTGGTGGGTTCGTGGCTAAACCTATTTCAGCGAAAGTTGATTTCGATAAAGGAATCATGACTCCCCCATCTAAAGCATTGCTTTTTAATAAGCAATTAATCAATAATGACGGGCTTTTAGTGAATGAATTAGCGCAATCATCAAGTGTTGATTTTGAGACAGCTTCTATTCAAATCAAGGAAAAAGTTGCATCATGGAATAAAACACTTAAGTCTGGCGGAAGAATTGAATTGGATAAAGTAGGCCACCTTTATTTGGATGCAGAACAAAATATTTGCTTTGAACAAGATCGTTTCTTTAATTTATTATTGGAATCATTTGGGCTAGGTAATATTCATTTCTTAACCGAAGAAGACGTAAAAATTGTTGAGCAAAAACAAACGACTATTTCAATTAAGGAAAATGAAATTGCACCAATACAATCTGTAAACATTGAAGAAAAAAGGGTTGCGCCTATCATTTCAATTGATAAAAACAGTCAACCATCAGTAGTACCTGTTGCAATAAAAAGTAGAGCGATAATAAAATATTTAGCAGCGGCTTGTTTTGTGCCAATTGCATTTTACTCTATTTGGATACCAACGAAAACAGACGTTTTAGAATCAGGTGTTTTATCATTGAATGATTTTAATCCATTCCATACAATTGGTGAAAGTGAATATGAATTCCACACATTATCTTCTAAAGAAGAAATAAATGATGTAGATTCTAAATCATTAAATAGTAGCATTTCAGAATTGCCTGAAGAAGTAGAGGTATACCAATACAAACTGGATGACACGAATTACATTCCAGTTAAAATTAAATCAAACAATACTTCACCAGAAGTAGAAGTAGAAGATCAAGGTTTTCAACCAAACTCAATGAATTACATTGTTGGTTGTTTCGGAGATAAGTCGAACGCTATAAATTTGGTTTCTTCGCTAAAGGAGCAAGGTTTAGAAGCTAAAATTGTTGACCAAAAAGGGGGTCTTTATCGCGTTTCTGCCGGTTCTGCACTATCTGTCGAGTCCTTTAAATTGATTGAATCAAAAGCTAAAAGTCTTGGATTCTCAGGCTGGACATTAAAGTAACCGTTTATACTTTCTTTGTTGTTGTACGAAATTTGTATTGTTATATTTGAACAATCAAATTTTAAACAAATGAAAAAACACTTAATTATATTATCCTTTTTAGGACTGTCTACTTTAAGTCTTGCTCAATTCGGATATACCGAACCAGTTAAAAACGCAGAGGACAGTGAATACAAATTATCAAAGGTTGCTCATTTAGATGCAACTCCTGTTCAAAGTCAAGGGTACACAGGAACTTGTTGGAGCTTTTCAGCTTTGTCATTTTTCGAATCAGAGCTAATAAGAAAGGGAGCAAAATCACCAGATTTATTATCAGAAATGTACATCGTGCGTAAAGCTTACGAAAGTAAAGCTGAAAAATACATTCGAATGGATGGAAAAATAAATTTCTCAGAGGGTGGTGCTTTTCATGATATACCTTATGTAATTAGAAATTATGGTATCGTTCCTTTAGAAGTTTATGAAGGGTTAAATTATGGTTCAGAAAAACACAATCACAGTGAAATGTTTAGTGTTATTAACGGAGCAATGCAGGGACTTTTAGGTCACATGAACGAGAGAAACACAAAATCCATTACAATGGCATGGAAGGCTGCTTTAAACGGAATTCTTGATGCATATTTAGGTGATGATGTGAAAGAATTTGAACTTAAAGGAAAGAAGTATACACCAAAATCATATGCTGATGCAATTGGTCTAAACATGGACGATTATTTATCACTTACTTCTTTTACAAACCATGAACTAAACAAAGAATGTTTACTTGCAATTCCAGACAACTGGGCTTGGGGTAAAAGCTACAATGTTAGTTTAGATAATTTATTTGATGCATGTGAGCACGCTTTGAGAGAAGGATACACTGTTGCTTGGGGAGCAGATGTGTCTGAAAAAGGCTTTAGCTTTAGCAATGGTTTAGCAATTAATCCAGAAGATGAATCTACGATTAATGTTTCTGGAAATGACAATAAAAACTTTTCAGATGGTGGAGCGCAAAAAACGTCAAATGCATTCAAAACACCCGTAAAGGAAGTTAATGTTACGCCAGAAATCAGACAAGAAGGATATGATAATAAAACAACAACAGATGATCATGGGATGCATATCGTTGGGTTGTACAAAGATCAAAAGGGAACGAAATATTTCCTCGTAAAAAACTCTTGGGGAACAGGGAATTATCCTGAAGGTTATTTGTACGTTTCTGAAAGTTATTTCAAATGGAAAACGATCAATATTTACCTTCACAAAGATGGTTTATCTAAAGAACTGAAGAAGACATTAGGGTTGAAATAAAGTATGGATATTTTAGACAGAAGGGGGGCAATTGCCCCCTTTTTTTATTCTAAATAGATTGATTCAATTGATGAGTTACTCACCCCTATTTTGGTTAAGGAATTCCTCCATGCAGACTCATAATTCCTGTTTCCAATTACCCAAATGATTTGTTGATTTAAAATCGCTTTAATATTTTCTTCGCTTAAATAAGGGTTATTTAGATGATTAAAAAACAAGTCAGCAGTTAATAGTTCAGCATCTATTTTACCAGGGTTAATATCATCTATAACAACGCATGATGAAAGACGCCAAGTCCAACTTGGTGGATTGTTCTTAAATGATTGCTCGTTTGTTTCATAAAATTCGTCAAGAAGTTTGTTTGCGGTTAAATAGCAAACTTTATTATGTCGGATCGCTTTTTCCGTTCCTAGAGAAACAGAGAGACTCGTTTTTCCGCTTAAATTGTTTCCAAAAACAAACAGGTGTTGAGGTACATTTAATTGAACGAAATTCTCACAAATTTTCACGCTATTAGAACTCATTTTATGGGTGTATTGACTTAATCTCAATTGAAACGGAAACCCAGAAAACTGCATATATAACTTTGTTATAAACCAATATGCGGTAAAAAAAAGCACTAAAAAAAGCAGAATGCACAATGCTATAAAAACGGAATCTTGGAATTCTAGTATGCAATAGAAGCTTAAACCCCCAATGTAAAAGAAGCATAAATCTGTAAATGTGTCAAAACCAATATTTTTATAATTAGGCCTGAAGGAGCTTTTTTTCTTTAATTTAAAAAGCGGACCTAAAAAATTATAAGCTTCAAAAATGGTCCAAAAAAGCGCAACAGCTATAAATGCTTTTAATAATGGGTCCGAAAAATGACGGTCAAATATTTTTGCTAAAATTAAGGTCGGAATAAATCCTAATGCAAAATGACCAAATTGATTTGCCATCCATGCATATGTTAGGGTTATTCCTCTATGAGAATCTTTCCCTATAAGATCGTTTTTTAATTGATTGAAAATTATTTTCAATGGTATTTGCATAGCAGTAGTTTGGTGAATGAATATAACAATAAGAATTTAATCTTAACAAACATTCACATTGAATTACCATAAATACATTTACTTTTAACTTATGAGTAAAAACAGATTTCTAACATCATTTTTTTTGTTTTTAACATTTTGTGGATTAGCACAAAATCAGGAAGAACGACAGCAGTTTAAAAATAACTACCCGAACGTTGAAGAGGTGTTAAGTTATTTAAATGATAATATTTACCAAAAGCCGGAGGATTGTTTTTTCGATTTACAAAAGAAAAAGGAAGGTTATTTTTTAGTCCTAAATTGGACAAGTGAGGGTAAAACGATAGTTGAGCCGATACACATCTGGAGCTCAGAAACAGGGAACTTTTTAAATTTCGATAAGGATGCAATAGGAAAAAATGAAGAACAGATTCATTCTAAATCTATTTCAAATGGATTGGAGTCATTATGGCCTAATCGTGAGCGATATGATTTTATGTTGTTTTATGGTTATCCTGCTTGGTCTCAAGACATTCAAGATTATCTTTCAGGAAAATCTGATTTAACGACCGAAGAACATGAACTTTTAGCGAGAGCTTATTCAGAAGAAGCAACATCCTATATCCATCCAAAGTCTTTTGGCGTCATAACTGAAGCAACTAAGGATCTTGAAGAAAGTAATTTTGAGAAAATTTCAGCTGTTAGAGTTGAAAAATTTATAAGTCTAGCAAGTAAATCGTTACAACATTGGGACTCAATAAAAATTTTAGACCCATCTTATCACCCGTTTATAATAACAGACTTAAACTTGAAAATCGCACATGATAACATGCATTATTTTACCTTATTAAATTCCATTCAGGAAGATAAGTTAGCAAGAGATTTTCTAAATGAAGCTTTTTATAGTCAGAGCTTTGTTTCCTATGCTAAAAGTTTACTTGATGGTTGCTCTCAGAATGCAATATTATTTACATCAGGAGATACAGATACATACACATTAAATTATGTTCAAGAAAAAATGGGGTTTCGAAAGGATGTTATTGTACTAAACGCTTCATTAATGCAAACAGCCTGGTATAACACGATGTCGCAACAGAAAAGAAGGTATGCGACTCAATTGATGAAGAATGACATTGAAAACCTTCAAGGAGTTTATTTGATTCCGAATGGTGATGAAGAAATGCCTTTAGAAAACTGGTTGACTAAATTTTTGAATGATTCAACATACAGAACAAAAAACATTTGCGAAATCCCCAAAAAACTTTACATACTTGTTCAAAGCAAAACAATCGAAATAGAATTAAGAGAATCCTATATTTCTATCGCACAACTATTATTGCTCGACATTCTTACCCACAACCCAAAAAGAGCGGTGTTCATTTCTTCACCAAACAGTATTTTTGAACTTGGACTTTGGTCATTTTGTTCCCCTAGAACAAACAGTTTTGAAATAACCAATAAAGAACAATTTGATCTTTCTGATGAAGAATCAGTGGTACAATTAAAGAAATCTATTCAGGCAATAAACCTTGATTACTTAAAAGGTCTCGGCGATGTTAGTGAATACGAATTAAATTCAATTTTCTATAGAATATCGCGATTTAATGTTGGTGATGAATCTGAAAAAATGGAAGTTTTTAATGCGTTTAATGAGAGGTTGAACTATAAATCACTAATGCAGTTAGAAAATGTATTTGTTTTGGGTGGAGTATCAACCATTTACGATGAAATTGATCCAAGTCTTGGAGAGGAGTTTAAAAGGTACTATGAACCATTTGCTGAGGAAAAGGTAGAAAGTTTATCGGCAATTAGTAAAAACCTTTACAACGAAGTTCTAGAATTGAAAGAGATCTATAAAATATACGCCAGATCCGAACTTTATTATGAGGTAGATACCCTAGTGGTATTGAATGAGGTTGATAAAAAAATGATCGAGCTTATTTATAAAAAAGCACAACAGATAAAAAAATCTCCAATAATGTATTATCGTTCATGGACAAAAGAGAGCTTAGAGGAGTTAATTGCTCACTTGGAACAGCACGATTTTATTGTTGATTTAATTGAGCAATAAAATTTAAAGCAAATTGTCTCGCTTTTTTATCCGTTTCAATGTATGCTTCTAAATCCGGTTGTAAAATTACAGGTACGCCTTTCAAGGTTTCCTCATTAATGTCGAATATTTGCAAAAAGGAAATTTCTTCCTTAAGAAAAGCATCTACAGCAACTTCATTCCCAGCGTTTAAAGCACAAGCAGCTGTGCCACCCATTTCCATTGCTTGATAGGCAAGTGCTAAATTTTTAAATGTTTTTACGTCTGCTTTTTCAAAGGTTAAGTTCGGGTAATCCAAGAAATTAAAACGAGGAAAAGATGTTTTTATCCTTTTAGGATAGGTAAATGCATATTGAATTGGCAACTTCATGTCAGGTAGTCCCATTTGAGCCTTCATACTACCGTCTTCAAATTGCACGAGTGAATGTACAATCGATTGTGGGTGAACGATTACATCAATTTGATCAGGTGTTAGATTAAACAACCATTTAGCTTCAATCACTTCAAGTCCTTTGTTCATTAATGACGCTGAATCAATGGTGATTTTTGCTCCCATTTCCCAATTTGGATGTTTCAATGCTTGCGCTTTTGTAACTTTAGAAAGCTGTTCTTTTGAATAACCTCTAAAAGGTCCGCCAGATGCCGTTAAATAAATTTTTTCAATTTTATTTTCAAATTCTCCAACCAGACATTGAAAAATAGCAGAATGTTCTGAATCAACAGGGTATATGTTTACACCATATTTTTGTGCCTCTTTCGTTATTAATTCTCCAGCTACAACAAGTGTTTCTTTATTGGCTAAAGCAATTGTTTTTTTAGCGTATATGGCTGCTAATGTTGGTTTTAAACCTGCGTAACCAACCATTGCAGTTAAAACAGTATGAACATCATTGGAAGCAACAACTTGCTCAAGGGCCTGACTTCCCGTATAAACATGGATATCAT
>ENA-UOYN01000717-UOYN01000717.1-marine-metagenome-genome-assembly--contig:-NODE-717-length-12702-cov-7.504230_pt1 | contig 12702 bp, 10 predicted proteins | sample MGYA00238176_ERZ767358 | MGnify/ENA primary metagenome ERZ767358 (study PRJEB28950, sample SAMN06266238) | marine metagenome | isolation source: Columbia River Estuary | place: USA:Columbia River Estuary...
TCTTGTTTACACCCACAAACACTTCGTCAATATGATCGTATAGGGCTAGTTTCTCCCTCGCGCGCTCAAGGTCGAGGACGGCGCTACTCACTGCGAGATATAGCACTTTTGCGAAATGTCTCACGGATGGTTGGTGAAGGTATTAACTTAGCTGGCATTAAAAGAATAATTGAACTTGAGTCAGTGATGTCAAATATGGCAATTGAAGTGGCCAAACTTAGAATTGAAGTTGATGCACTTTTAGAGTCAAATCCAGAGAAGGCTCTAGTAGCTAGGCGACGAACTGATTTGATTATTTACAATTCACCTAAGAGCCTTTAGGTTTAACTCATGAGCGCTCGGGAAAAACTCAAAGAAGAGATACTAAAAAAAGCAGTTGTTCACGGAAAAGTTATTCTCTCCTCGGGTAAGGAGGCAGAGTATTATGTGGATTTGCGAAGAGTGACCCTTGATTCAATCGCTGCACCGCTAGTTGGTGAGGTCATGCTTGAGCTAACCAAAGACTTAGTTTTCGAAGCAGTTGGTGGATTAACTCTTGGGGCAGACCCTGTTGCTACTGCAATGATGCATGTCGCCGCTGAAAAGGGCCGAAAAATAGATGCTTTTGTGGTGAGAAAGGCCGAAAAAGCGCATGGTCTGCAAAGGCGAATTGAAGGCCCGGATGTAAAGGGGAAAAGGGTGCTAGCAGTTGAAGACACTTCAACCACCGGAGGATCAGTGCTTATGGCAGTTGATGCATTGAAAGAAGCAGGCGCGATTGTTGTTGGTGTAGCAGTAATTGTAGAGCGCGGAGCTAAAGAAAAAGTTGAATCAGAAGGCTTTAAATATTTAGCTGCTTATCAACTCAGCGATCTTGGTCTGTAGAATTTCTCCTCTTTTTATCTTTTAAAAATTCAATTGCAATCGGGGTAAGACTTAAAACGATAATTAAAGCAACAATTGGTAAGAGATACTTATCAACTGAGCCCTCTAGACGCTCTCCTAGCAAGTAGCCTGCAGAAATTAGGCTTACAGTCCAGATATAACTACCAATAATATTCCAGATAAAAAATTTCTTTGCTGGGATACCGATAATTCCGCAGAGAGGATTAATCAAAGTTCGCACAAATGGAATGAAGTGAGAAAGAATCAAAGCTTTACCTAAACCATATTTCATCAACCAATGCTCTGTTTGAGCAACTCTTTCTTGATTGAAAAATCTGGAATTAGGTCGGTCAAAGAATGGCCTTCCATACTTTGCTCCAAGCCAGTGGCCACATTGAGAACCAACGGTTGCAGCAATTGGAGCCCAAATAAGTAATTGCGTGTAACTAAGTTGATTGCCAAATATTTCTTTTGCTGTTCCTGATGCCGCTATTCCTGCCACAAAAAGTAGGGAGTCTCCAGGAAGAAGTAGGCCAACTAAGAGTCCAGTTTCAATAAATAAAGTTGCTAGAACCCCAAGGGTTCCAAGGGTGGCAACAATCTCCTTGGCATCTAAGGGATTCACAGCCTCACCCTAAGGGCTGATTTTGCGCCTTCTCCTTATTTATTAGTCCCCAACCACGCTCAAATTAGGTTTAGCAGGGGGTTTTGCGCCTAAACTGCGCTCCATTGTGCTCAGCGCCGACACAGGTGGCGCTGACCTGAGCAATCCAACGGAGTAAATATGAGAGCCCTTTCAGCGGCCAACTCACTCGTGCAAGTCACGGGTAGCAATCTCAATCTTGTCTATCTAGTTCTAGCGGTTTCTCTAGTAGCTCTAGCTATCGCCTGGGCGCTTCGCTCACAGGTTTTAGCAGCATCTGCTGGAACGCCAAAGATGCAAGAGATCGCAGCAGCGGTGCAAGAAGGAGCTGCGGCATATCTAGCCCGTCAATTTAAAACTCTCTCCTACTTTGTAGTTATCGTCTTTTTACTTCTCTTTGCATTGCCAGGAGATATGGATGTAAAGATCGGTAGATCAATATTCTTCCTAATTGGCGCAGCATTCTCTGCCACTGTGGGATATCAGGGAATGTGGCTTGCTGTTAGAGCAAATGTCAGAGTTGCAGAAGCGGCTCGACAAGGATCTGCTGCCAACGCAGTACAGATTGCATTTAGAACTGGTGGAGTTGTTGGAATGCTCACAGTTGGTCTTGGACTCTTTGGCGCATCACTTGTTGTTGTTCTCTATCAGGCAGATGCGCCATCAGTTCTAGAAGGATTTGGTTTTGGCGCTGCGATGCTTGCGATGTTTATGCGCGTTGGTGGCGGAATCTTTACTAAGGCTGCTGATGTTGGAGCAGACCTAGTTGGTAAAGTTGAAAAAGGTATTCCAGAAGATGATCCTAGAAATGCTGCAACTATTGCAGATAACGTTGGAGATAACGTTGGAGACTGTGCCGGTATGGCTGCAGATCTCTTTGAATCATATGCAGTGACGCTAGTTGCAGCTTTGATTCTTGGTAAAGCTGGCTTTGGAGATATGGGGCTTGTCTATCCTCTAATCGTTCCAGCAATTGGAATCTTGACTGCAATCCTTGGAATCTTCCTAACTCGCTTGCGTAGTTCAGATAAGAGCGCGATGAGCGCAATTAATCGCTCCTTCTATCTATCAGCAATAATTTCAGCAGCCCTTGTCGGCCTTGCTACATATACCTATCTACCAAGCTCTTTTGCAGCTCTCTCTGGCCTTGATGCAACATTCCAATCTGAGGTATCAATTAATCCTAGAACCTTTGCATTTGGCGCAGTTGTTATTGGAATTGTTCTAGCTGCTGCAATCCAGATGCTAACTGGCTTCTTTACTGAAGTTGGTAAGCGCCCAGTAAATGATGTAGCAGCATCCTCACAAACTGGAGCTGCAACAGTAATTCTTGCTGGCGTTTCTGTTGGTTTTGAGTCAGCAGTTTATTCAGCGCTATTGATTGCCGCCGGTGTCTTTGGCGCATATCTACTAGGCAGCGGAGTAATTGTTCTCTCGCTATTTGCTGTTGCACTAGCTGGTTGCGGACTTCTAACTACCGTGGGTGTAATTGTTGCGATGGATACCTTCGGACCAATTTCAGATAACGCTCAAGGTATTGCTGAGATGTCTGGAGATGTAAAGGGCGAAGGCGCAAAGATTCTTACCTCACTTGATGCTGTTGGTAATACCACCAAGGCAATTACTAAGGGAATTGCAATTGCAACTGCAGTTCTAGCAGCAACTGCTCTCTTTGGAGCATTTACTGATGCAATTAAAAATTCAGTTCTCGATGCTGGCAAAGTTGTAGCAGATCAAGCAGCTCAGTTCCAAGGTGTACTTGATGTTGCTGATCCTAGAAACTTAGTGGGATTAATTATTGGTGCATCTGTGGTATTTCTCTTCTCAGGCCTTGCTGTTAATGCAGTATCAAGAGCAGCAGGGGCTGTTGTGATGGAAGTTAGAAATCAATTCAAACTTCATCCAGGAATCATGAAGGGAACAGAGAAGCCAGATTATGCTCGAGTAGTTGATATCTGTACCCGTGATTCACTCCGCGAGCTTGCAACCCCAGGTCTTCTTGCAGTCTTTGCTCCAATTGCCGTTGGTTTTGGCCTAGGTGTAGGCGCTCTTGGAGCTTATTTAGCAGGCTCAATTGGCACCGGAACTCTTATGGCTGTCTTCCTAGCTAACTCTGGTGGAGCATGGGATAACGCTAAGAAGTTCGTTGAAGATGGTAACTATGGCGGTAAGGGCTCTGATGCTCACGCTGCAACAATTATTGGCGACACTGTTGGCGATCCTTTTAAGGACACTGCAGGTCCTGCCATTAATCCACTTATCAAAGTGATGAACTTAGTTGGCCTTCTTATCACTCCAGCAATTGTCAGCTTTGCACTTGATGGCAATGAGAGAACTAGCCAGATAATTGCAGCCATTGCTACAGCAATCATCATTGCAGCGCTAATTCGTAGCCGTCGCTCCTCTACCTTGATTGGCTAACGCTTGGCAAAAAACTTAAAGAAGCTGGTGATTGTTGAATCACCAGCAAAGGCAAGAAAAATTGGTGGATATCTCGGCGATGGCTACATCGTCGAGGCCTCCATCGGCCACATCAGAGATCTACCACAGCGCGCTGCTGATATCCCAAAGGAAGTAAAGAAGTTTGCCTGGTCGCGCGAGGGCGTTGATATTGAAAATGGCTTTGCTCCTCTTTATGTAATCAATCCAGATAAGAGAGCAAAGGTTGCCGAGCTAAAAGAGCTACTCAAGGAATCTGATGAGTTAATCCTTGCAACTGATGAAGACCGTGAGGGCGAAGCAATTGCTTGGCACTTAATGGAGATATTAAAACCAAAGGTTCCAGTAAAGCGAATGGTCTTTAATGAGATTACTAAGGAAGCAATTTTAAAGGCAGTAAATGAAACTAGAGATATCGATGAGCGTTTAGTTGATGCTCAAGAAACAAGAAGAGTATTAGATCGCCTCTTTGGATATCGCCTCTCCCCTGTTCTTTGGAAGAAAGTGATGCCAAGAATCTCAGCAGGGCGAGTCCAATCAGTTGCTACAAGGCTAATTGTTGAAAAAGAGCGCGAGAGAATCGCTTTTATCACCTCATCTTGGTGGGATTTAACTGCGCAAACCGATCAGAACTTCACAGCACGGTTAATTTCTGTTGATGATAAGCGCCTTGCAACAACTAATGATTTTGATTCAAATGGCTCCTTAAAAGAAAAGAACGCATCAAATATCCTTCTTCTTGATCAAGGCGCTGCTGAAAAGTTAACAACCTCACTTGAAGGCAAGAAGTTAAGAGTTAAATCAATTGAAGATTCACCAAGGACAGAGAGACCAAAGCCTCCCTTTACTACCTCCACAATGCAGCAAGATGCTGGATCTCGCCTTGGGTGGGGAGCGCAATTAACAATGCGAATTGCACAGAGCCTCTATGAAGGCGGCTTTATCACCTATATGAGAACTGACTCTGTCAATCTTTCACAGACTGCAATTAGCGCTGCGCGAAGCGCTGCGCAATCTCTCTATGGCAAAGACCATATTCCAGAGAGTCCAAGATTTTATGAAGGCAAAACCAAGAATGCTCAAGAGGCTCATGAAGCAATACGTCCTGCGGGAGATTCTTTTAAGACGCCAGGTGAGCTTGCACCTGAGCTAACTCGTGATCAATTAGCTCTATATGATCTAATTTGGAAGCGCACCGTCGCATCACAGATGGCTGATGCTAAAAAAATGCAAGCAAGGGTTGATTTTGATGTAACAACCTCTGATGGCAAAGATTGCATCTTTAGAGCTAATGGCAGCGTCATAACATTCCCAGGGTTTCTTGCAGCTTATGAAGATGTAAGTGATGAAAAGAGCGATGAAGAGAGTGATAGACGCCTTCCACCAATGAAAATTGGGCAAGATGTTCTTGCTACCAAGTTCTTATGTGAGGGCCATGAAACTAAGCCACCAGCTCGTTATACCGAACCAACTCTGGTTAAAAAGCTAGAAGAGCTCGGCATTGGACGGCCATCAACATTTGCCTCCATTATTCAAACCATCCAAGATCGTGGTTATGTAGTTAAAAGAGGAAGGGCTCTAGTACCCACATTTCTTGCATTTTCAGTAACTGGCCTGCTTGAGCAGCACTTTGCAAAGTTAGTTGATTACGAATTCACCGCATCAATGGAAGAAGACTTAGACCGAATCGCAAACGGTGAGGAAGACAGACTTAATTGGTTAACTAAATTCTTCTTTGGCCATGATGGCCAGCCTGGTCTGCAAGATTTAGCAGCAGATCTCGGCGCAATTGATGCGCAACAAATTAACACCATGAAGATGGGTGAAAATATTGAGATACGTGTTGGCAGGTATGGTGCATATCTTCAAGAAGGCATTGGCGATGATCGAAATTTTGCCAATATTCCAGAAGGACTTGCTCCAGATGAGTTAACTCTACAAAAGGCAATTGAGCTATTAGCTGCTCCATCAGGTGAGCGAGAGCTTGGAGTTGATCCAAGTAGCGGCCTTCAAGTAATTGCAAAATCTGGACGCTTCGGTCCCTATATAACAGAGGTCTTTCCTGAGGTAATACGAGAAGATGGAAAGAAACCAAGGAAGAAGAAAGATGCTCCTAAGCCAAAGACAGCTTCACTTCTTTCAACAATGAGCTTAGACACCATCACAATCGATGACGCGCTTAGACTTCTCTCACTTCCTAGAATTCTTGGAATTGATAGCCAGAGCGGTGAGGAAATCACTGTTCAAAATGGTCGATATGGCCCGTATTTAAAACGTGGAACAGATTCAAGAACTTTAACTAGTGAAGATGAGTTATTTTCAATCAATTTAGACCAAGCAGAAGATATCTATAAACAACCAAAGGTTAGACGCCGGGGTGTTGCTAAACCTCCACTTAAAGAGTTAGGCCTAGATCCTGAAACAAGTAAGGCAATTATTATTAAAGATGGCCGCTTTGGAATGTATGTGACAGATGGCGAAACTAATGCCACGCTGCGACGCGGCGACACAGTAGAGGCAATGACGATAGAGCGAGCGTTAGAACTTCTTGCGGGACGACGCGCCTGGGAGATTGAAAACGGTGGAGTAAGTAAGAAGCCTAAGAAGGCTAAGCGGGCTAGAAAGAGCGCTCCCACCCTGACTGAAAAAACTATTAAAGGAGCTGGTTCTAAGCGAAAAGCAAAGAAATCGGCTTCAGGTAAATCAAAAAAATCTTAATCATAGACATCTCTGCGGTGCCCAATGCGAACTATTAGAATCTTTAAAATGCCTTTATCAACGTTGTAAAGAATTCGGTAGGAGCTAGTTCTAATTCTGTAGCCCTCGCGCCCAATTAGTTTTTTTGAATTAGGTGGGAATGGATTAACTGCCAATAGTGCAATAACTCCAGAGATACGCAACTGCATTTTATGTGGCAGCTCTTCTAGTTCTTTGCGTGCTGCTCTTGAAAAAGTGACTTTGTATGTCACCGATTAAATACCAAGGTCTCTCTTTACCTGCTCCCAAGGAATTGAGGGCGATGGATCTGCCATCGCTTCATCGTATGCAGTTAGATCTTCAATCTCCTCCATTGCTTCAAGCATCTTTTCATAAAGCGAGGGATCGATAATTACAGCCTGTGCTTCCCCGCGGCTTGTAATACAGACCGGCCTCTTTCGCGCCTTCTTAATAGTCTCAGCAAGATCTGCTCGAGCCTGGGTAATGGATATATCGGTCATAGGGGCAATGTACAGTAAAGCAGTAGTTCTGTACAGAGAATATCACAGCGTTAAATAAGGCCCTTTTACCCTGACGCTAGACTTCAAACTCTATGGCTCAGTCAATACCTAACCTTTCTGCCCCCGGCCAGAATCCATCTCGGGGAGCACTTTCCATCCCAGCTTTTCGAAAACTCTGGAATGCGATGGCGTTTTCATCCTTTGGTGATTGGTTAGGCCTACTTGCCACAACTGCGCTGGCACAGCAATTAGCTGGTGGCGATTATGCAACTGCAAACTTTGCTATCGCAGGCGTTTTCATTGCCAGACTTCTACCTTCAGTAATCCTTGGCCCTCTTGCAGGAGTAATTGCTGACAAGTTTGATCGTAAGAAGGTAATGGTCTTTGGAGATATTTTCCGCGCTCTCTTATTTATCTCGATACCTATTGTTGGAAATTATTTCTGGCTCTATACCGCAACGGTATTAATTGAATGTATTACCCTCTTTTGGAGTCCTGCAAAAGATGCAACTATGCCAAATTTAGTTCCAAGAAATAAACTTGAGAGCGCCAACCAGATGACTCTTCTTGCATCTTATGGAAGCGCTCCTTTTGCAGCACTTACCTTCACGCTATTAACGGTTTTTATCACAGGAATTAGCGCTGCATTTAATCTTGGCTCTAATTCAGCCGTTGATTTAGCGCTCTTTATAAACGCTCTCTCCTTTCTTTTTAGCGCTTTTACGGTGAGTCAGATGGATATTCCTAAAGAGCATTTAAAGAAAGGCGAAGTCTCTGGCTCGCTACTTGCCTCCCTAATTGACGGGGGAAAGTTCTTATCTTCCTCTAAAGTAATTAGAGGTCTAATTTTTGGTCTTCTCGGCGCATTCATTGCAGCCGGGGCTGTAATTGGCCTTGCAAGAACATTTGTGGGGGATCTATCAGGTGGTGATGCTGCCTATGGAATTTTATTCAGCGCAGTCTTTACAGGTCTTGCTATCGGTATTGCATTTGGCCCTAAAGTCTTCTCTCAGTTTTCAAGAAGACGTCTATTTGGCGCAGCGCTAAGCGTTGCTGGTTTTCTCTTAGTTGTACTTTCTCTTCTACAAAACCTAGTTCTTGCAGTCTTTGTTGTAGTGCTACTTGGTCTATTTTCAGGAGTTTCCTGGGTCACTGGATTCACGATGCTTGGGATGGAAGTCTCAGATGAGCTACGAGGAAGAGTTTTTGCCTTTACCCAATCATTAGTTCGCATCTCACTAGTTGGAGTCCTTGCAATCTCACCTTTAATTGCAGCTGCTATTGGTGAACGTGAATTTATCTTCGGCGAGGTTCAACTTACCTACAATGGAGCGGCATTCACCATGCTTGGTGGGGGAATTGTTGCGATGATAGTTGGAGTACTTTCCTATCAACATATGAAAGATCGACCAGGGGTTTCTTTCTGGAGCGATATCGTTAATGCTTTCAAAGGTGAGCTTGGCTCAATTACCTCTCCAAAAACCGATGGACTCTTTATCTCATTTGAAGGCGGAGAGGGATCTGGCAAATCAACTCAATCAAAATTATTAAAAGAGTGGTTTGAAAATGAGGGCAAATCTGTAGTTTTAAGTAGAGAGCCAGGTGGCACAGATTTAGGTAAGAATTTAAGAAAGATACTTCTTGATAATGACACTGGAGATATCTCACCAAGATCTGAGGCGCTTTTATATGCAGCAGATAGGGCTCACCATGTTTATTCGCTAATACGCCCAGCCCTTGAGCGCGGGGATGTTGTCATTACCGACCGATACTTTGACTCCTCCATTGCCTATCAAGGAGCTGGTCGGATCTTGTCACCTAATGAAGTAGCTCGTATTAATCGTTGGGCAACCGAATCTCTATTTCCAACGCTAACAATTATCTTGGATCAACCAGCCGATATCGGACTATCACGAATAAAGAGCGCCGATAGATTAGAGAGTGAATCAATTGATTTTCACAACAGAGTACGCCAGGAATTTCTTCAGCTGGCAGCGGTAGATCCTGAGCGATATCTAGTTATAGATGCCAGAAAGCCAGTTATTGAAATTCATCAAGAGATTACATCTCGAATCATCGAAATATCAAAGAAGAGATAATGAGCGTTTTTGACTCTCTGGTAGGCCAGAGCGAAGTTGTTGAAAGACTTAAGTCCGCCACTAGCGCTGCAACAAGTGGAAGCACTACACAAGAGATGGTCCACTCCTGGCTCTTTGTTGGGCCTGCCGGCTCTGGCCGTTCCAATGCCGCCGTAGCTTTTGCTGCAGCTCTAGTTTGTAGTCAGAGCGGTTGTGGCACCTGCAGAGATTGTCAGACAGTTCTTACTGGCACACATATTGATGTTGAAAGGTTTAATCCCACCGGTTTATCAATAAAAGCAGAAGAGGTTCGTGAACTGATAGCAAGATCTGCTTGGTCGCCATCTGTTGGCCCTTGGCGAATTGTTATTATCGAAGACGCTGATAGGTTAACCGAAACTGCAGCGAATGCTCTTCTAAAAACTATTGAAGAGCCAGAGACACATACGCTCTGGTTTCTATGCGCTCCAACTCTTAGCGATGTCTCAATAACTATTCGATCTAGATGTAGGCATCTTCAACTACGAACACCATCAACAGATAGTGTTGAAGAATTTCTCCTTACAAATACAAGCGTTGATTCAAAGACGGCGGCCTTTGCCGCTCGAGTCTCTCAAGGTCATATTGGCCGGGCTAGATTTATTGCAACAAATCAAGAGGCTCAATCAAGAAGAAAAGAAGTACTTGCTCTAGCTTTTTCACTAAAGGATATTGATTCATGCTTTAAAGCAGCTTCGCATCTTTTAGATACTGCCCAAGAGCAAGCCGAGAGTGAAAACTCTGAGCGAGATAGTAAGCAGCTAAAGCAATTACAAGATGCCTATCAAGGAACAGGGCGCTCACTTATCTCTGGTGGCTCAAAGGCAATTAAAGATCTAGAGAAAGAACAGAAGTCAGCGACAACTAGGTCGATTCGTGACAACTTAGATAGCGCTCTTTTAGATATTGCCACTATCTATCGAGATGTTTTAGTGACTCAAAGTGGCAGCGATGAGATTCTAAATATTGATTTAAGGCTTGAGATCACTGATTTTGCTAAAACAACTACTCCAAAACGCAGCATTGAGCGGATTGAAGCGCTACTGGAGGCCCGAATAAACCTCGGGCGTAACTCAGCCCCTCCTTCTACCCTTGAGGCTCTGTTTTGCGCTTTGAAGTAGCTTTCGGCATTATCTACCCATGCGCTTAGACCATATCTCTTATGCAGCAACTCATGATCAACTAGTAGATGTAGTTCAAAGGATTGGTTCTCGAATTGGCTCAGCTTTTACTGATGGCGGAATTCACCCAAGATTTGGAACTCGTAATTTCACACTTGCTCTAAAGAATGGCCACTATCTTGAAGTTGTCTGTCCTTTAGATCATCCAGCTGCTGATGCCTCACCATTTGGTCGCGTAGTTTCACAGCGCGCAAATGAAGGTGGAGGTTGGTTAACCTGGGTAGTTTCAACTGAGGATTTATCACCAATTGAAAGCCGTCTTGGACGCTCAGCCGTTGATGGATCTAGAAAGCGTCCTGATGGAAGCGAGCTAAAGTGGAAGCAGCTAGGAGTTCTAGGAACTCTAGATGATTCACAACTACCTTTCTTTATCCAATGGATGTCAAGTGATCACCCATCAAATGATGGGAAGGCAGTTGCTGAGATTGTAAAGATTGAGATTTCAGGAGATGAGAAGACAATTGAAGAGTGGCTCGGCTCAGATCTCTCCAAAGCATTTGATGGTGTTGAGATCCAATGGGTTTTGCCAGAGGCTAACGATGGTCAGACTGGACTTGTGGCGGTTCATCTTGCAACGCCTAATGGCGTTGTACGCTTGGATTAATTACTAATTTAATAGCCTTAAACGCATCGCCGCCCTAGCTCAGTCGGTAGAGCGTCGCTCTCGTAAAGCGAAGGTCATGAGTTCGATTCTCATGGGCGGCTCGATAAATATTTGTAAAATAAATAAGTTCTTTGAATAACCCCTCAGGTATTGGCATAAGCGCTCTCATTTTCGGCTAACCTTGGCTTGATTGAGAAGGAGTTGAGAGCATGGGTTCAGTAGTCAAAAAGCGCCGCAAGCGCATGGCTAAGAAGAAGCATAAGAAGCTTCTAAAGAAGACTCGTATTCAGCGTAGAAATAAGAAGTAATTTAGATCTTTACTAGGACGAGCCTCTTATCAAATGAGGTAATCGCATAGCGGATCTTATTTATTGTCACTATGGCGCTATCTTTAACACCGTTAAGGATGGCGCCATTAGTTATTTTTGGAGTCGAGCTATAAGAGCCAAGAGAACAGAGTCTCTTTTGACATCCAAACAAAAGCCCCTTGGCATCAATTAGTAGAGGAGTACCAGGAGTTCCATGAGCCTGGGTTGCAACGCGGGTAGGAGATTCATCCTCATCAATGAGTGTAAAACTTACTTCATCAGGGTTTGGTAGACGAAGGCCGCTAGCACTTAACCAACTAGCAGCAACTCGATTGCCATAGCTAGCAATAGAGACGTCATAACCTGCAACTGCCACTCCATTTTCTGGACCATCTAAAGTGCTATATCGCCAATCTTCAGGAAATATTGAATTTCGTTTAGCCAATCTAACTTCACCTTGAGTAGCAAAATTAGAAGAGGAGAGAGTTAGAACTGAGTCATAGAGAAGATATACGCTCTTACCGCTAGATGTAGCGCTAAGAGAGAAACCAACATCTCCTGTGGTTCTATTATCACTTGTGCGATCTCCATCGACAATTTCATAGCTCCAGCCAGATTTACTTAAAGCAGCTCCCAGCAATATTCCTTGAGATTCATCGCGATAGAAGACTTGAAGACCAGCTGGTGTAACAGCGCAGGCATTAGAGATACTTACATCACTTGCAGTTTTGCGCCTTGAGCTCTCTTTATAATCTTGGACATCTTCACCATTGCCATCGACCACCTCATAACGCCACTTTTTGCCATCATAGGAGGCATGGCGAAGATCCTTATTCTCGGTATCGGTATAGAAAATATGGAGCTTCTCACTGCTCTTACTTCCTGAGACGCAGAGAGATACTGGTCCAGCTAGATTTCTATCTGATCTCCCGCCCGCAGTTGATATGCCATCAACGATTGATATCTTCCAAGAGTTATTAACTAGCGTTGCTAATTTTAAATTACCAGTGATGGCATCAGAGTAGGCAATGACAGATTTCTTTTTATATATTCCAGAGGCAAGTGATTTAACATCAGCTCTGCTATCAATAGTTTTAGCTTTAGAGCCAGCCTGCGGCTTGACCTCATTACTAGTCACCGCATCTGATTCGCCATTATCGTTTCTAGCTTTGATAGTAAATGAGTAACTCTGCCCATTTGATAGCCCAGTAATCCGAGCAGGGCTTGAGGCAAATTCTCGCTCTTGCCCGCTTGGATTTACCGTAATTTTGTATCCTGTGACTCGATCTAGCCTTCTACAGTTCGGTGAATCAAATGTCAGGATCACA
>ENA-UOYN01000721-UOYN01000721.1-marine-metagenome-genome-assembly--contig:-NODE-721-length-12692-cov-7.800823_pt1 | contig 12692 bp, 4 predicted proteins | sample MGYA00238176_ERZ767358 | MGnify/ENA primary metagenome ERZ767358 (study PRJEB28950, sample SAMN06266238) | marine metagenome | isolation source: Columbia River Estuary | place: USA:Columbia River Estuary...
TAATTATACCCTAAAGGTTAATCTAAATAGGCCCGAGCGACGCTCGGGCCTATTTTTTTTTATTTTAAAAAAGACACCCAAGTCTATAAAATCCTTTTTCAGTATTCAATAGTATAAATATGCAACCATTTTGGTTAATTGTGTCTAAAATATTACATTAGTACCGTAATTAAGTACAATAACCAATAAATTACCTATAAAATATGAAAAAAACACCTACACAAACATCCAAGGTCTTTCCTAATATCTTAGGAAAGATACCTTCATTTCTGGCATTATTATTAGCAATAATTCCCAATCTTAACGCTTTTGCACAAAGTCCTTATTGTGCTATTTCACACACCACCACATGCAGCACTTACGGTATGTGGATTGATGGCGTAACCATTACATCTAACGGAGCTAATGTTTACACTAAGGCCGGTGATGCATGTAACAATACGGATTTAGTAAACTACGCACTCATTACGTCTTCATCTGCCTTCACACTTAATGGAGGTGCCACGTATAATTTAAGTTTAAATACAAATGGAACTAATCCAACTAATGTTGGTATTTGGATTGACTTAAATGGTGACTACGATTTTGATGATGCAAATGAATTTATTGCAAATTTTGCAGTTGGTAGCACAGGAAACAAGACCTTCACCATGCCTTGTAACTTAACTTCAGGTACAACACGTATGCGTTTAAGAATGGGTTATAGCGGTTCTATTACTTGGAATACCTCAAACGCATGTACTTCAACTCCTTATGGTGAAACTGAAGATTATACTATTTCTGTGGCCACCTCATCTGGCCTAAGCAGTAACTTCTTTGCTCCTGCTACGGCTTACGTAGGAACTCCTGTAACTTTTACTAACTCTAACCAAAGCGGGTACATTTCTCAGAACTGGACCGTTACTGATGGTACTACTGTAACTACGTACACCTCTACAAATGTTACGCACGTATTTGCTACTTCAGGCACTAAAACTATCAAATTAGTTAGCGAAAACTGTCTTGGAAAAGACTCTACTACTAAAACGATGACCATTATCGCGCCTACTGCTCCGCCAGTAGCCAACTTCGTTGCTGATAAAAATGTCGTTGAAATCTTTGAACAACCTCGCTTAATTGACCTTAGCTCTAACGGTCCAACTTATTGGGATTGGATGCTTACCAATGGTATAGATACTATCGATGGAGATGATCAAGCAGATCTTAGAGGAGGTAATCCTTTTGTTAACTCTAGACCTCTTGTTCAAACTGGTAACTACTTTGGCGCTGTAGACGTAGGAGTATGGGCTGTATGCCTTAAATCCTCTAACGTTATCGGTTCTTCTTCTCAATACTGTAAAGTAGGTTACATCACCGTACAACGCACTAGCTTTAACATGGGACCTGCTACCTCTTTACCCGCCAATATTATCTCTGCTACTAGCGGTACTATTTATGATAAAGGTGGACCTACTGGTAACTATACCGCTCCAGAATCTAACCTTGAGGCGCTTATCGCTCCTTGTGGCGCTTCTAGTGTAAGTCTTGACTTTACCGTGTTTGCTCTTAATGCTAACGCTAACCTTAAAATATATGATGGCGTAAATGCTCTAGGTACTCCTCTGCACACAGGTAGTGGTTTTACAGCAGGAAACGCTCCTTCTGGAACCCTTACCGCTAACTCTGGTACTATGTACCTTCTTTGGAACTCTACAGCAGGTGCTGTTGCAGCTGGTTTTGAAGCTAACTGGTCTAGCGTAGCAGGTACTGGTTCAGCTCCTATCGCTGGCATTACCCTTCCTGGTTCTATCGTATACAACTCTGTATTCGTTGACTTTATGGACGCTTCTTTAAACGCAGAAGGTAACACCGATTTCAAATGGACGATAACTGGCCCTAGCGGATCTCAAACTTATAACACCAGAGATGTATTGCAAACTGTATTTACTACTAACGGTACTTACACTGCTTCGCTTCTAGTTACTAGCTGCGATGGAAGAACTAGCACCGCTACTAAAACATTTAATGTAGTTTCTCCTACTTCTCCTACTGCACTCGACTTTACCGCTGATAACAGAAGACCTTCTGTAGGTGATAACGTAACACTTACCGCAACTAGCGACAAAGCTAACCGTTGGGAATGGAGTATTTTTCCTCAAGTTGGATACTCTGTGGTAGGCGCTGCTAACGATGCAGTTAATAACCGTACTTTCCTATTTACTGCAGCTGGTGCTTATACCGTGCAGCTTAAAGGTTTTAACACTAAAGATACCGCAGCCTCTGAAGCTACCGTAGTTAAAACAGCTTACATTGTAGTAGTTCAACCTTGTATCCCAACCATTAGCGTTAGCCCTAGTACTGACGTAGCTATTAGCTATGTAAGTATCGAAGATGCTACCTCTGGAGATATCTACGAAAATGAAAGTACTACCGGTGTTGAATACACCGACTTCTCTTCTCTTGGTACCATACAAATGAACTTCGGAGGGGTATATAACTTCACTGTAAAACGTAATACCAACATCAATGATATGACCCGTAAAATATGGGCAGATTGGAACGTAGACGGTGACTTTGACGATACTGGAGAACTATTAGCTGAAGAAACCACTCCTGGTACTTCACTTTCTTGGTCTGGTTCTTTTACAGTACCTTCTTATGCTTTTGAAGCAAATACGCTACTAAGAGTTGGTGTTTCTTACGATACAGACCCTAACGAGCCTTGTGGTGCTTCTCAAAATGCAGCAGCCAATAGAGTAGGTGAATTCGAAGATTACGCTATACGTGTTGTTAACGATGGTGATCTCCCTGTAATTACATTGGTAGGTATGGATACTGTATACGTAGAACAAAATGCTAGCCCAGCTTACAGTACTAATGGCGCTACCGCTTTTGACGCTTCTCAAGGTGACCTTACCAGCAGCTTAACTATGGCTACAGATCTTGACCAAACTCTACCTGGTATTTACTACGAAGATTGGAATGTATCTGACGCTTCTGGAAATCCTGCAGCTCAAGTTACACGTGTGATTTATGTAGTAGCTGACCAAACTGCTCCTGTTATTACTGTAAATGGTTCTGCAGACTCTACTATTGAAGTAGGTTCTTCTTGGGTTGACCTTGGCGCTACCGCTATCGATAACAAAGAAGGTGACATCTCTAGTGCTATCGTTATTACCGATAATGTGAATGCAAACGTTTTAGGTGACTACACCGTTGTTTATAGCATACAAGATAACCAAGGTAACTCCTCTACTGCTACTAGAAATGTACATGTAGTAGATACTGAAAATCCAGTAATTACCAATGCAAATGCAGACAAATCCGGCGCTTGTTGGAAAGTTGAAGTACAACTTCAAAATATCTTCGCTGATTTAACTTCTGCTACAGATAACTACAATAGCATCGGTAACGGTCTTGCTTTTAAAGCTAATCCTGCTGCTGCTCAAGGTGGCGCTGCAGTAGATACCCGTTTCCAAGGTACTACTACAGTAACTTACACTGCTACTGATGAAAGCGGTAATGTTACTACACAATGCGTTGACTATGTAGTAAGAGACTACGTACCACCTGTTATTGACCTTCGTACACTAGATGTAGTTTATCATCCAGTAGGTAGCATATACACTCCAGTAGCTCCTACAGCTACAGATAACTTGTACAATAGCACTGAAATCAGTTTAACAGGAACTAGCAACGTAGATGGTTTTACATTAGGTACTTACCAAGATGAATATACCGCTACAGATGCTGCAGGTAACGTGTCAACTAAAATTAGAACTGTAATGGTTATAGATAACATCAACCCTGTAATCGCCGGTAAAAATGGAGGCGTGCTAAGAGTAGGTGTAGGTTCTAGCGTAAATGCAATCGACTATATTCTATTTAGCGATAACTACGACGCACCAGCTACACTTAAAGCAAATCACACACTTGTATATAACGATATCAACCTTGCTGTGGCAGGTATATACACCGCTGTATTTAGAACTGAAGATAACTCTGGCAACTTGTCAAAAGACTTTACTCTTTATGTAGATTGTGAATATACTTATGAGGTGATTACTGGTAGTGTAAATGATATAGCTATGGACGATTTACTATCTGTATATCCTAACCCAACTACAGGAGTAATTATCCTTAACACTAACCTTCCTGAAAATCAAGAAGTGAATATAGCTGTTTATAACACCATGGGACAAGAAGTTGCAGCCGTGCAAAACGGTAAAGTAAGCAACGGTCAATACACCATCGATCTTGCTAACCATGCTAACGGAATATACTACGTGAAAATGAACCTTAACGGTAACATCATCACTAAAAAAGTAGTACTTAATAAATAATTATACCCTAAAGGTTAATCTAAATAGGCCCGAGCGACGCTCGGGCCTATTTAGATTAATTTTTTGCAACCTTTGTACACAAACAATGAATAATCTACTATATTTGGCTCCAATATTTTTTTTAGTTTAATCACAAAACAGATTTATATGCAAAAAACACTTACTAAACTTATTCACAATTGGCCCCTAAACTTCAAGAAAACTCCTGGGTTTATTGTTGCCACTTTAGCTCTTCTCATTTCGAGTTTTAGCTCGCAGGCTCAAAGCCCTTACTGTAACGCTGATCATACAGCAACGGGTTGTCCTACGTATAATATGTACATAGGATCAATTGACATTAGCCAAGGAACAACTAGTGTCTTTAGTAAAACAAACGACCAATGCAATCAGACTACTTCACCAAATTATACGTTGGTATCCAGCTCTCCAGTTTTTAGTTTGTCAGGTGGCGGTATCTATACCTTTGCTGCATCTACTGGCCCTACTTACCAAACCTATATTGCAGTTTGGATTGATTTAAATGGAGACAATGACTTTAGTGATGCTGGTGAGTATATCAATAGTATGCTTGTTAATACCGGCGGAACTCAGAATTCTTTTTCATTCACTGTGCCTTGTACTAATTTAGTAGCAGGGAATACACGTATGAGAGTAAGATCTCAGTATAGCGGAAGCGGTAACTGGAGTGCCGGTATGGCATGTTCCACAGTAGCTTATGGTGAAACAGAGGATTACGCTATCACCTTAGCCACCTCATCTGGATTAAGCAGTAACTTCTTTGCTCCTGCTACGGCTTACGTAGGAACTCCTGTAACTTTTACTAACTCTAACCAAAGCGGGTACATTTCTCAGAACTGGACCGTTACTGATGGTACTACTGTAACTACGTACACCTCTACAAATGTTACGCACGTATTTGCTACTTCAGGCACTAAAACTATCAAATTAGTTAGCGAAAACTGTCTTGGAAAAGACTCTACTACTAAAACGATGACCATTATCGCGCCTACTGCTCCGCCAGTAGCCAACTTCGTTGCTGATAAAAATGTCGTTGAAATCTTTGAACAACCTCGCTTAATTGACCTTAGCTCTAACGGTCCAACTTATTGGGATTGGATGCTTACCAATGGTATAGATACTATCGATGGAGATGATCAAGCAGATCTTAGAGGAGGTAATCCTTTTGTTAACTCTAGACCTCTTGTTCAAACTGGTAACTACTTTGGCGCTGTAGACGTAGGAGTATGGGCTGTATGCCTTAAATCCTCTAACGTTATCGGTTCTTCTTCTCAATACTGTAAAGTAGGTTACATCACCGTACAACGCACTAGCTTTAACATGGGACCTGCTACCTCTTTACCCGCCAATATTATCTCTGCTACTAGCGGTACTATTTATGATAAAGGTGGACCTACTGGTAACTATACCGCTCCAGAATCTAACCTTGAGGCGCTTATCGCTCCTTGTGGCGCTTCTAGTGTAAGTCTTGACTTTACCGTGTTTGCTCTTAATGCTAACGCTAACCTTAAAATATATGATGGCGTAAATGCTCTAGGTACTCCTCTGCACACAGGTAGTGGTTTTACAGCAGGAAACGCTCCTTCTGGAACCCTTACCGCTAACTCTGGTACTATGTACCTTCTTTGGAACTCTACAGCAGGTGCTGTTGCAGCTGGTTTTGAAGCTAACTGGTCTAGCGTAGCAGGTACTGGTTCAGCTCCTATCGCTGGCATTACCCTTCCTGGTTCTATCGTATACAACTCTGTATTCGTTGACTTTATGGACGCTTCTTTAAACGCAGAAGGTAACACCGATTTCAAATGGACGATAACTGGCCCTAGCGGATCTCAAACTTATAACACCAGAGATGTATTGCAAACTGTATTTACTACTAACGGTACTTACACTGCTTCGCTTCTAGTTACTAGCTGCGATGGAAGAACTAGCACCGCTACTAAAACATTTAATGTAGTTTCTCCTACTTCTCCTACTGCACTCGACTTTACCGCTGATAACAGAAGACCTTCTGTAGGTGATAACGTAACACTTACCGCAACTAGCGACAAAGCTAACCGTTGGGAATGGAGTATTTTTCCTCAAGTTGGATACTCTGTGGTAGGCGCTGCTAACGATGCAGTTAATAACCGTACTTTCCTATTTACTGCAGCTGGTGCTTATACCGTGCAGCTTAAAGGTTTTAACACTAAAGATACCGCAGCCTCTGAAGCTACCGTAGTTAAAACAGCTTACATTGTAGTAGTTCAACCTTGTATCCCAACCATTAGCGTTAGCCCTAGTACTGACGTAGCTATTAGCTATGTAAGTATCGAAGATGCTACCTCTGGAGATATCTACGAAAATGAAAGTACTACCGGTGTTGAATACACCGACTTCTCTTCTCTTGGTACCATACAAATGAACTTCGGAGGGGTATATAACTTCACTGTAAAACGTAATACCAACATCAATGATATGACCCGTAAAATATGGGCAGATTGGAACGTAGACGGTGACTTTGACGATACTGGAGAACTATTAGCTGAAGAAACCACTCCTGGTACTTCACTTTCTTGGTCTGGTTCTTTTACAGTACCTTCTTATGCTTTTGAAGCAAATACGCTACTAAGAGTTGGTGTTTCTTACGATACAGACCCTAACGAGCCTTGTGGTGCTTCTCAAAATGCAGCAGCCAATAGAGTAGGTGAATTCGAAGATTACGCTATACGTGTTGTTAACGATGGTGATCTCCCTGTAATTACATTGGTAGGTATGGATACTGTATACGTAGAACAAAATGCTAGCCCAGCTTACAGTACTAATGGCGCTACCGCTTTTGACGCTTCTCAAGGTGACCTTACCAGCAGCTTAACTATGGCTACAGATCTTGACCAAACTCTACCTGGTATTTACTACGAAGATTGGAATGTATCTGACGCTTCTGGAAATCCTGCAGCTCAAGTTACACGTGTGATTTATGTAGTAGCTGACCAAACTGCTCCTGTTATTACTGTAAATGGTTCTGCAGACTCTACTATTGAAGTAGGTTCTTCTTGGGTTGACCTTGGCGCTACCGCTATCGATAACAAAGAAGGTGACATCTCTAGTGCTATCGTTATTACCGATAATGTGAATGCAAACGTTTTAGGTGACTACACCGTTGTTTATAGCATACAAGATAACCAAGGTAACTCCTCTACTGCTACTAGAAATGTACATGTAGTAGATACTGAAAATCCAGTAATTACCAATGCAAATGCAGACAAATCCGGCGCTTGTTGGAAAGTTGAAGTACAACTTCAAAATATCTTCGCTGATTTAACTTCTGCTACAGATAACTACAATAGCATCGGTAACGGTCTTGCTTTTAAAGCTAATCCTGCTGCTGCTCAAGGTGGCGCTGCAGTAGATACCCGTTTCCAAGGTACTACTACAGTAACTTACACTGCTACTGATGAAAGCGGTAATGTTACTACACAATGCGTTGACTATGTAGTAAGAGACTACGTACCACCTGTTATTGACCTTCGTACACTAGATGTAGTTTATCATCCAGTAGGTAGCATATACACTCCAGTAGCTCCTACAGCTACAGATAACTTGTACAATAGCACTGAAATCAGTTTAACAGGAACTAGCAACGTAGATGGTTTTACATTAGGTACTTACCAAGATGAATATACCGCTACAGATGCTGCAGGTAACGTGTCAACTAAAATTAGAACTGTAATGGTTATAGATAACATCAACCCTGTAATCGCCGGTAAAAATGGAGGCGTGCTAAGAGTAGGTGTAGGTTCTAGCGTAAATGCAATCGACTATATTCTATTTAGCGATAACTACGACGCACCAGCTACACTTAAAGCAAATCACACACTTGTATATAACGATATCAACCTTGCTGTGGCAGGTATATACACCGCTGTATTTAGAACTGAAGATAACTCTGGCAACTTGTCAAAAGACTTTACTCTTTATGTAGATTGTGAATATACTTATGAGGTGATTACTGGTAGTGTAAATGATATAGCTATGGACGATTTACTATCTGTATATCCTAACCCAACTACAGGAGTAATTATCCTTAACACTAACCTTCCTGAAAATCAAGAAGTGAATATAGCTGTTTATAACACCATGGGACAAGAAGTTGCAGCCGTGCAAAACGGTAAAGTAAGCAACGGTCAATACACCATCGATCTTGCTAACCATGCTAACGGAATATACTACGTGAAAATGAACCTTAACGGTAACATCATCACTAAAAAAGTAGTACTTAATAAATAATTATACCCTAAAGGTTAATCTAAATAGGCCCGAGCGACGCTCGGGCCTATTTTTTTTTATTTTTTTTGCAACCTTTGTACATACATGGTGTCTAATCTAATAACAAAGCAAGTTGATTGATGACAAGGAATTAATATCACGTTGTCAGAACAACGATCGATCTGCTCAAAAAATGCTCTTTGAAAAGTATGCCAGCAAGATGATGGCTACATGTATGCGGTATTGTGACAATCAAGAAGATGCAAGAGATTTGCTTCAAGATGGTTTTTACAAGATATTTTTAAATATCAAATCTTTTAAAGGCGATAGTCGAATAGATACTTGGATGACCCGAGTGATTATTAACCTAGCTCTAAACAAGAAGCGACTAGGCAGGTACAAGTACGATCATTACGAGTTTGATTCACAATATGAATTAGCGAGTAGTGAAGTAGAAGATCCTCCCGTTGAAGATATAGAACCAGAAACTGTTTTAGAAGCTCTTAATCGACTTCCAGAGATTTATAAAATAGTGTTAAACATGTACGCCATAGACAATTTGTCTCACCAAGAAATAGCTAAGCAATTGGGTATTTCTATAGGTTCATCAAAAAGTAGACTTTCCAGAGGACGTGTGTTACTAAACACCTTGTTACAACGTAAATAGAGGCTTTAGATTGGATAAATTACAACATATCGACCAACTTCTCAGAAGTGCTGCACAAGTGCCCGCCAATGCCTTCGTGTTTGACACTGACTGGGATGTTATTGAGAAAAAATTAGGGCGTAGAAAGAACCGCACATTTGCTTTGTGGTTCTTTCTAGCTTTGATTTCTATTTCACTAACAGGTAGTGTTATTTATTCTACAAGACACCCTAATTTAAATACACTCGTTTCCAAAGAAATCAAAGCTAGACAATCAACAGAAACCAATATACCTTACTCTAAATCTACTGAAATAGATATAAACCTATCATCTGAGACCCATTTAGCAATAAGCGACAACGAACATTCTGGAGATAATAAAACCTCTGTTAAAAAAAGATATTTCAAAGATACAATTACAGCAACCATACCTTATAAAAACCAACGATTGTTGTCTTCCTTGAAACATAAACATCCGTTAATTAAAGGAGCTACCTCAATAGGTTTATTTAATTGGGAAATAGAAGATTCACTCAATTTAGCTATGTTGGAGTTGCACGCTGCAGCACAATCAACCGTTGCAAAGATTCATGAAATCTCGAATCTTAAGCGACATTGGGAGATCGGCCCTACATTTACACCTAGCTTGAACGGTAGATTCCTTTCTGAAAATAAAGATAATCCAAACCTTATTAATCCTTTATACAAAACACTTGTAGCAAATAGTGAACGCCTAACTTTTACCAATAATTACGGCATTAACATTCAGTACCACGGTGAATCTAACTTTTACTTTAGCAGTGGTTTATTTATTTCCCAACGTGGTGAAAAAGTAGACTACGATTATTTGATTACAAATTTTGAAAACAGAGTTTCTGGTGTAGTTAGCAGCTATTCAGAGTTGAAGCCATCTGCCTTTGAAAAGGTTGTTTACTCTGGGTCAAATTCTTATCATTTTATAGAAATACCTTTAAACATTGGTTATAAATTCGACATTTCGAGTAAATTTGAGTTAAGAAGTCAAATTGGTCTTTCCTACATGGCACTAAACCAGAGCCAAGGTAAAAAAGGGGATCCCATATCGCTTCGATTAAATGATTTAAGCAGTTTGAATTTTAATACTCAAAACATAGCAGCCAATGTTAAAACGGGAATATTCTACAACAAAAAGAATATAGCCTTTGGTTTAGAACCTATGTTCGGTGCTAACTTAAATACACTTGATCAAAATGCATCTTTAATTAAAACGAAGCCATTTAGCTATGGCATAAACCTTAGTACTAACTTCAAAATTTCTAAAAAATGAAGAGATTAGTATTACATATCATCGTTTTTTTGGTGTTTATAGCTGTAAATGCACAAGTCTTAACTCCTATGGGCTCCGGCCTGCCAGTGTCACCAGAAAAAATAGCTACAAACAACACGAACCTTTTAGTGGCCTATACCAATTTATCCAATGACATAGAGTTGCAGATGTGGAACGGAGATTTTTGGCAAAAATTACCCAATCCAAACTTGCCCAAAGTAGAAACTACTAGAAATGGATTTTACCAAATTATTGATCTTATTGCATTTGAAGGAAATACTTATCTCTTGTCAGGTTATAAAACAAAACTTAATCCCGACGCTATTAATCATATAACTAAATGGGACGGTTCCACATGGGCAGAGATACCTAGTCCGTTTATCTACACTAGCTCAACAGTTGACAAGCTATTCATACAGAATGGGTCTTTGAAATGTGTCGGTAAATTTTCTCAAGGATCAAGTAGTTTTAATATTCTCAAACTTTTAGGGGATAATTGGATTCCTGAAGGTAATTCAATTACTAGCCTAAATTCTGACCGTTTTAATTCGATTAGCTACACTAACAATCAGCTTATAGCAACAGGTAAATTCACCTCACCTATATCTGATAATATAACACTAGCAATTTGGGACGGATCCGCCTGGAAGGCAGCCGAATATCCGCCATTCTTAGGACAAAATATATCCGTAGGAGAGTATGACAACACTACTGTTATCTATGGTAAATCAAAATTTAGTTCTGAAGCAATTAAACGAAATATCAAAGGCGTATGGCAAGATATGTCAAAAGGCTTAGAGAATTACGCCATCGGCAACATTGGTCAATTCGCGGAAGTAAACCAGCATCTCTTTGCGGTGGGTGATTTTGTTAATACCGTTACTCAAAAAGCTTCTAACTTGATGGTTTATGACGGCTCGTCTTGGTCTGAAACCAATCTAAATCTAAGTGCAATAGAACAACTTCACTCTTGGCAAAACACCGTTTTGATATCAGGAGATTTTAGTGATAATGCAAGGTTAAACGGCATTGGTCAGGTGCTCATTGACAAGGCACTAATTGTTGCCAGGGTTTATAATGATCTCAATAATAACTGCACCAAAGACTCCAACGAGCCCTGGATGGCAAATTATCCGCTAACCTCTAGTAAATACTTGGGGAATCTTATAACGGATATAAACGGTCAACTATATTTACCGACCGAACTCGAGTCACACACTCTTAATGCTGCTGAGTATAATTACTTTAAACCAACTTGTCCTGACGCTGAGGTAAACGCATCAGAATACAAAACCTACTACGGTACTGCATTAGGAGTCAAATTAAAATCAGACATTTATGATGGTGCTATTGCTGCAATCGACGATAGAAGTTATAAAGCACTTAATGGGGAAAAAAGAAACGCGAAGATTATTGTTCAAAATATTGGCAGCCTGCCTATAATCAATGCGAAAATTGTATTAAATCTTAGTGCTGGTTTAGGTTCTTTTACATCCACCAAGCCATATGACACTTATGAAAATGGAGTCGTAACCTATACAACTACTGTAGGTGCTGGACTAAGTAATGATTTTGACATAACCTTCTTAATAGATGACGAAAAGGATGCATTTATAAATGCACAATTAAAACTAAGTGACGCTCAAAAGGATGAAGATTTGTCAAATAATTCTGCTAATCTAAATTACCAAATCGGAGCAACTCAATATAATTATAAGAATTGTGGTAATGGCAAGATAATTAGTCCTACTACAAGAACACTCTCTTATAAGATTGGTTTCAAAAACTACAATGATCGAAGTGTACTCGCTGTAAAAATAGTAGACGAGTTTGATTCTGATGTCACTATTAAAGGAAAAGTAAATACCATAACCGGTTCGCCAGACATTAACGTTGTAAACGAATGGGAAATCGCGAATAACAGCCACAAAGTAATTACCACTTTAACAGGCCTTAATTTAACTCCTTCTGGCGAGGATGACGCAAATTCTAATGGTTTTGTTGAGTATCACTTAGACCTTTTACAAAATTCTTTATCTAAAGGAATGGATATATGTAATACCGCCAAGATTTATTTCAGTTTTAGTGATGGAACTTTTGACGAAGCTATGATAACCAATACTGTATGCAGTGAAGTGGCCGATATTCTGGGCAT